>TARA_R110000772_G_scaffold205498_17_pt1 | contig 19046 bp, 20 predicted proteins | sample TARA_R110000772 | Tara Oceans TARA_R110000772 (sample SAMEA4397948) | marine metagenome | biome: Polar Biome; feature: [SRF] surface water layer (ENVO:00010504); material: water (ENVO:00002006), including particulate matter (ENVO:01000060) such as... | depth 5 m | reverse complement strand
ACAGAAGGCAGCAATCCCGCGACTTTCATCGCCAAATGCCCGAGCGCCGACCCGGTCAGCCGGGGAGCCGCCGCGATCTTTCATCTCTATGATATGGAGGTCGGCTGGTATCGGGACGTCGCGGACCATTGCGATGCACTCTGCCCGAAATCCTATCACGCCGACATTGCCGAGAATGAACAGGAATTCGTCCTGCTGCTCGAGGACATGGCCCCCGCGTCGCAGGGCGACCAACTGGCGGGAGCATTGCTGATCCAGGTGGAAACGTCACTGGCCGAAGCCGCCGCTCTCCACAGTTTCAAACCGCCAGCCGGCTTCGAAAATCTTCCATGGCTCGGTCATGGCGAAGGCAATGCCCAGTTTCTCGAGAAAAGTCTGGCGGCCGGCTATCCGCTGTTTCGCGAGCGCTTCTCGTCCTTGCTGTCGCCCGATATACTGGACCTCGGCCAGCAGCTGGTTGACGGGATCGGGACCTATATCGCGCATCCTCCCGAACAGCAGGCGATCACACACGGCGACATGCGGCTCGACAACATCCTCTTCCACGATGACGGCCGTATCGCGGCCCTGGTCGACTGGCAAACCTGCTCTCTGGGCAACCCGGCCAATGACGTCGCCTATCTGACCGGGACCAGCTTTGCCGACCCGGCCGACCGGCGGCGGCATGAGGAAAATCTGGTCCGGGCCTATTTGGCCCTGCGGCCCGACGCGCCCGATTTCGACAAATTCTGGACCGAATATCGCCGTCACGCCTTTTCCGGCTTCATCATGGCGATCAACGCCTCGCTCCACGTCGAACGGACCGAGCGCGGAGACCGGATGTTTGCGGCGATGGCCGAGCGGCCGGCCCAGATGGCCATCGATCTGGACAGCCTGAGTCTGCTCTAGACGCCCGCTCCGTGGCCCAGGGCAAGATATTCGTCCGATTGCATTTCCAGCAACCGCGAAGCAGTGCGTTCAAACTCGAAGGAACCGTCACCCGCAGGGTATAGCGCATCGGGCTCTGCGTCGGCGCTGGCGAGCAGCTTGACCCGATATTCGTAGAGTGCGTCGATTAGAGTGACAAAGCGCGCGGCCTCGTTGCGATTCTCCTTGGACAGCACCGGTATTCCGACGATGATGACGCTGTGATAATGGCGCGCAATCGCCAGATAGTCCTGCGCACCGCGCGCCTCAGCGCATAAACGCTTGAACGAAAACACACCCACGCCTTTCAGCGATTTCGGAACGGTCAGCAACCGGCCGCCCGGCACCGCGATTTCTGCGGAGGGAACATGCTCACGGTCCTCGGGCGGATAGTCGGTGAGGCGGAAAAAGGCCTCGCTCAACGCCTTTGTTGCGGCCTCTCCGTTGGGCACATGCCAAAGATCGACATCGCCCAGACGCTCGCGCCGGTAATCGGTCGGACCGTTCAGTGATATTACTTCGAGCCGGGTCTTGAGCAGTTCGATAAACGGCAAAAAATGCTCGCGGTTGAGACCGTCCTTGTAAAGGTCGTCCGGCGGACGGTTCGAAGTGGTGACAATCGTCACGCCCGCCTCGACCAGCCCGGTAAACAGCCGCGACATGATCATCGCGTCGGCGCTGTTGTTGACCACCATTTCGTCAAAGGCGAGAAAGCGCGCCTCGCTGGCCAAGGCAGCGGCAACCGGCAATATCGGATCGCCAAGTTCCTTCTTGCGCTCCTCCCTGATTCTCGCGTGAACATCGAGCATGAACTCATGGAAATGGGCGCGTTTCTTCCGGCGGATGTCGAGATTGTTGTAAAATAGATCCATCAGCATCGACTTGCCACGACCGACCCCGCCCCACATATAGATGCCCTTGGGAGCGGGCGGCTTCTTGCCAAAGGTGCGCCACAGAATGCTGCCCCGAGGCGGCACGGCTTCGAGCTCTTTCTGCAGCCGGGCGAGTTGTTTCGCGCAATCGTCCTGATCGGCATCAGGCTTGAGTTCGCCTTGCGCAATCAGCGCCTGATAGCGCTGGTAGAATGCGCTCATTGCATATCTGTTTTCTGGCGCGGCGCCTTTTTGACGATGGCGGTGAACGAAGCCATATTGTCCTCACCCTCTGCGCCCTGCACCACCAGTCCGCGCATGAACAGAAAACGGCCGGTTTCCCGGGTTATTTCCACCTGCGCTTCCAGTGGTTCGGTCATTCGCGCGGCACCGATAAAATGGGTCTGCAATTCCAGCGTCACGGCATAGCCGGATGGTCCGAGTTCGAAGACCCGCATCGCGGCGAACAGCGAACAGTCGATAAAGCCCATCATCGTGCCGCCATGCACGACATCGCCCAGATTGCGGTGCTTGCGTTCCGGGAACATGCGGACCCGCGCGATATCATCGCCCAGCCCGTCGCCACCGCGCCGGACAATCAATTTTCCGAGAAAACTATTATAGCAATCGGGATCGTTCAGCACCCATGTGTACCAACCCGGATAGTCCGGATCGGGATTGCTGATTTCAAAATTACGCTCCGCTTCAGTCATGAACAGCCTGCCAGCGGTTCAAACTGCGCGCGCGGCGGTCATCTTCTTGATTTCGGCAATTGCCTTGGCCGGGGACAGACCCTTGGGGCAGGCATTGGCGCAGTTCATGATTGTGTGGCAACGATAGAGCCGGAACGGATCTTCCAGTTCGTCGAGCCGCTCACCGGTCATTTCGTCGCGGCTGTCCGCCAGCCAGCGATAGGCTTGCAACAGGATGGCGGGACCAAGGAACTTGTCGCTGTTCCACCAATAGCTCGGGCAGCTGGTCTGGCAACAGGCGCACAATATGCACTCGTACAGTCCGTCCAGCTTGTTACGATCTTCCGGCGATTGCAGCCGTTCCTTGCCCGAAGGGGTCGGCGTGACCGTCTTGAGCCAGGGCTCGATCGAAGCATATTGGGCGTAGAAATGGGTGAAATCCGGCACCAAATCCTTGATCACTTCCATGTGAGGCAATGGCGTGATCGTGACCTTGTTCCCGCAATCTTCGATCGCGGTGGTGCAGGCCAGGCCATTTTTGCCGTTGATATTCATCGCGCAGGACCCGCAGATCCCTTCGCGGCAAGAGCGGCGGAAGGTCAGAGTGGCGTCCTGCTCCGACTTCATCTTGATCAGGGCGTCGAGAACCATCGGACCGCATTCGTCGGTGTCGATCTCGAACGTGTCGTAGCGCGGATTTTCGCCCTTGTCGGGGTCATAGCGATAGACTTTGAACGGCCGTTTCTTTCCGCCGGTCAGCGCCTGGTGCAACTCGCCCGTTTTGCGAATCTTGCTGTTCTTGGGGAGCGTGAAAGTGGCCATGTCTGTCGGATTCCCTTGTTCTGCGGATCGGCATAACCAAGAAGTGCCATTATCTCAACCGTTTTGCGCAGCAAAAACAACGGCGAGCCTATCATTTCATGCGATCACTTGTGGCGTTCGAAAAAGGCCACCATGTCATCCAGCACCGGCGCCTTGTGGCGAAACGGCTTGGCCACCGCCATCATGATCTCGAGATGGTCGATATCGGGATATTCGACATATTCCGCATCGCCACCCGCCTCGAGGATTTTGTCCCGCAAGGTCTTGCTGTTGCGCGGCTTGACCTGGGTGTCGTTATCGCCGCTGGAGAGCCAGAGTGGCGGCGCATCGGGCCGCACGAAATTGACCGGCTGAGTCATCTCCGGCCTGTGAAATTCGCCAAAGCTCTGCTTGGTGGTTTCGGAATCAAACGGATAGAAATCATAGGGCCCGGCCAGCGCCGCGACGCCCCTGATCAGGTCCGGTGACTTGCCTTCGCGCCCCAGCCATTGCCGGTCGAGCGCGAGCATCATGACATTATAGGCTCCGGCGGATTGGCCGGAGAGGAATATCCGCCGGCTGTCACCGCCATGTTCGCCAATATTGTCGTGGACCCAGGCAAGAGCCTTGGCGCTGTCTTCGAGAAAGCCGGGAAAGCGGGTTTTGGGGAACAGCCGGTAATCCGGCAGCACCACAATATACCCGCGACTGGCCAGCGCCCTGCCGGTGAATGCATAATGATCCTTGGCGCCGTCACGCCATCCACCACCATAGATGAACATGATGACCGGAAGCGGTTCGGTCGTCATGCCTTTGGGCGTCCAGATATTAAGCCCCAGGCCCAGTTCCTGATCATAGATCTGGTTCTCGACCAGCAGCTTCGCATCGCTGTCGCCGGGCATGATATTATTGGCGATATCAAGCTGCTTCGGTCCTGGTTGCGAGACGAACCACCAGCCAAGGCCAGCGCAGGCCAGCAACAAAACAGAGATTATGACAAGCCACTTCATATTCTAAGCCTTAACCAGCCGGTCAGGCGCTGGCAATGGCGCTCCAGTCGATCGGCTGATGGCGGTCCAGCGCAGCATCAGCAGCGGGCATGGGATATTTGAGACCATTGCCGCAGTTGAACAGCACGGCGCGGTCGGACTTTCCGATCAGCCCGTCCTCAAGCGCCTTCAGATAGGCAGCGGCGGTCGCTGCACCTTCAGGACAGAGCAAAAGCCCGTCTTCCTGCCCGATCCTCTGTTGCGCCGCGATGATCGCTTCATCCTCGACCGCAATCGCGAAACCACCGGACTCGCGCACCGCCTGCAATATCAGAAAGTCGCCAATCGCCACCGGCACGCGGATACCGGCGGCGACCGTACTGGCATTTTCCCACAATGGCGCGTGGTCGAGCCCCTTTTCCCAGGCATCGACAATCGGCGCGCAACCGGTAGCCTGCACCGCAACCATCCGCGGCCGCCGGGATCCGATAAAGCCGATCGCTTCGAGTTCGTCAAAAGCCTTCCACATGCCGATAAGGCCGGTGCCGCCGCCGGTCGGATAGAAAATCACATCCGGCATTTCCCAGCCCAGTTGTTCGACCAGTTCGAGTCCCATCGTCTTCTTGCCTTCGATCCGGTAAGGCTCTTTCAGGGTCGAGAGATTGAACCAGCCCATTTCCGCTTCGCCGTCAGCGACAATCTTGCCGCAGTCGTTGATCAGGCCGTTCACTCGCCAGACCTTGCCTCCCTGCAACGCGATCTCCCGGACATTCACCTCGGGCGTGTCGTCGGGGCAAAAGACAAAGGCTTCCATTCCGGCTCGCCGGGCATAAGCGGCCATTGCCGCTCCGGCATTGCCATTGGTCGGCATCGCGAGCCGCTTCAGCCCGAGTTCCTTCGCCATCGACACCGCCATGACCAGCCCGCGAGCCTTGAATGAACCGGTCGGCAGACGGCCTTCGTCCTTGACGATCACATTGGACCCGAGAGAATTGTCGAGCGCGACGAGTGGCGTCATATCCTCGCCCAGCGAAACGATATTGGTCGCGCTGGCGACCGGCAATAGTTCGCGATAGCGCCAGAGGTCGGCAGGCCTGCTGGCGAGCTTTTCCTTGGTCAATTCGCCGGCAACCGCGTCCAGATCATAGCGCACCAATATCGGCGCACCCGCTGGTGACAGGTTTTGCACGGTTCCGGCGGGCAAGGCCTCTCCGGTTTTGGAACATTCCAGATGGGTGACGAAATTGGTGATGTCTGCGGATCGGTTATCTTGGTTCATGATGCCGAGCTAGCATCCCCCGCTCGGCAATCCACCCAATAATTCCATTGTCGGTTGATCAAGCAATCAGGCCGTTGCGCTTCAAGCCTTCCGCAATGATCGTTTCGAGCAGTTGCGCATGACTGAAGCCCGCGGCCGCAGCCGATTTGGCCACGACCTTCTCGGACCATAGATTGCAGTTGAGATTGATCTCGATAAAATTGACTTCGCCGGTCTTCTTGTCCAGCCGAAACTCGATCCGTCCATAGTCAAACGGCTCGAATTCACGGGCAATCCGCTCCGCCATCTCCTGAACCCGCGGAGCAAATTCCGGATCGTCAAAGCGTTTCAGAGTCGCTTTCTCTGTATTGGGCACCAAATCGCGCTTTTCATAATAGGTCCAGAGCTTCTGCGTATCTTCCCGTTCATAGATCAGCATCGGCAACGCTTTGGGTCCGTCGGAACTGATGAAGGCAGCCTGCACGTCATATCCATCGAGATAGGGTTCAACAATCGCATCGTGACCCTGGCCATGAATTCCGGCAACGGCGTTGGCGACGCCGGCCCAATCAAAGGCATCCGAAATCCCCCAGCTCGCCGAACTGGCATTCGGCTTGATGACCCAGCGCTCGGCTGTTGGACAGTCAGCCTCCAGCACCGGGGCGCCGCGCCGGTAGCAAAACCAGGGCGCGGTCGGAACGCCGGCATGGGTTGCGACGAGCTTGGATACCGATTTGTCATCCCCCACGCCGCGAATGAAGGGCATCGCACCGACATAGGCGATCCGGTGCATGTTGCACAGCAGCGGAATCATCATTTCGCTGTTCACGAAGCCGCCCCGATTCAACAATGGAAAGACAAAATCCACGCCCGGATGATCGAACAATATGTCGTACTTGTCCTCGACCGCGAGATTTATGCCAAGACTTTCGAGACTGGTTCTAACCTCGTGATGATATATGGCGTGATTGCCATCTTCGGGATGCATCCCGCCGCCCCAATGGGCATGTTTCGCTAGATATAAGAATTTCAGCCGCTCTTTGGCTTCATCGGGAATCGCAAGCGGCAGCACATCGGGAGATTTTGACATCATACTGATTCTCTTGGCTATGTTCTGGAATATAATTCAAAAATCTAGGGCAAAACAATCAAATTTTGAGATCGTCGATGCGGTTTTGTAACACCGCTTCAACGATCCGATATGTGCGATCATTGTCGACATCGATGGCCTGCGTACCATCGCTTATCGGTGCCCGGCGCATGGTGATGCCAAAGCGTTTTGACATTCTCTGGAAGGCATTATCAACGGTTACCCAGCCAAAGCGCATCAACAGGATGTTGAACAGGCCAAAGGCGTTCACCAGACGCCGGGGGTGGTTCATGAACTGACCGCCTTCGCGGAATATTTCCACCGCGTGTAGTGCCCGCTCGCTGGCGATCCCATAGAGGTTGCAATTTGCATAGCCGTGATCGCGAAACTCGTAAAAGAACCGCTGGGCCGCAGGATGGATGCTGCGAACATCATCTTTATTGGCCAGCGCAGCGACCGCATCAGCCCCTGCGGCCATGATTTCCACGACCCGATCGATACTCTCGTGCTTGATGAGTACATTGTCTGCGGTTGTAATAACAAAGGGCCCTGTCCCGTTTTCACAACCAAGCAGCACGCTACCGGCAATATTACTGTCCGAAGCGATGAAATATATCGGCAGGTCCGCTTTCGCGAACGCTTCTGCGACGGGCCGGACCGCAAGCTCGCCGTCCGGTTCGATCAGAATATGGATGGCCCGGCACCCAGGGTGAGACGAGACCGATGCCAATGTGCGGCTGATCAGGATTTGGTCTGCGATTGGAATAAGACATTTATGGCTGACGCCATGGACCTCCGCGAGTGGGTTGGTGACGCCCACGCGTTGCGCTGCAAGCAGAATCACATCAAATCGAGTGCTCATCCTGTTCTTGTGAGGATTGGATATGACTTTTTCAAGACAGGCTTGGCAATTGAAACATGGAAATCGCTGGATTTTAAGATAAAGACAGGCTCAGCCGCCGGATCATATATTCGAAAAGTGGAAACCTGTGTCGCGAAATTTGCTCTCCAAATGGTCCCGCAGCGAAGATTCGCTTGTCCGCGTCTTTCGTAACAGCAGCTGGCTGTTTTCTGCCAAGGGCGTCGGCGCGATATTGAGCATCTTCTATCTCGCCATTTTGACCCGCACCCTGGGCGTCGCCGGTTTTGGCGAGTTCATGGTGATTGTCGGCGCGGTCCAGGTTCTCGCTGCAATATTGAAGCTCCAGACCTGGCAGGCGGTGGTGCAATTTGGTGTACCCTATCTCTTGGCCGGTCAGGACCGGAAATTCCGGAAACTGTCATGGCAGAGCTTCTGGATCGAATTGCTGGGCGGTATTGCGGCCTGTGTTGCCTTGTGGCTGATGCTGCCCTTTGGGGCCTCCCAGTTCAACTGGTCCGCCCCCGTTGTGCAGGCAATCATGGGCTATGGCCTGATCATCTTTCTATCGGTCCGCTCGACGCCCATTGGCATTTTGCGTGCGCAGGACCGCTATCGCGGCAACGCCTTTGGCGACGCGATAATCCCCATTGTCCGCTTCGTCGGCGCGTTGATATTATATCTGACCCTGCCCTCGATGACGGGTTTTCTGGTCGTCTGGGGATTGTCTGAATTTATCAGCTTTGTAGTGATGTGGGTGATGGTGTGGCGCCGCCATGACATGCATCCGCTGCAAGCCTCGACCGTTGCCGTCGAAGCGCCTGACCGGAAAGAATTTCTGGCATTTCTGCTGTTCACCAACCTCGCCTATCTGGTCAACGTCGTGCGCGAGCGACTGGTGGTGGTCATTGTCGGCTTCTTCGTAGGCCCGGCTGCCGCTGGCCTGTTCCGGTTGGCGGACCAGATCGCCAACAGCCTCAACCGCCTCTCCGAAGTATTCGCCCGCCCGTTGTTTGCGGAACTGTCGCGACTATTCGCGATCGGCCAGTCACGGGAATTGCGCGGCTTGTTCTGGCGATCGCTGCGCGTCTCCGCGATCAGCGGCGCGGTGCTGTTCCTCGGCCTGCTGCTGCTGGGCAAATATATGATAGCCCTGATATCCGGACCCGAATATCTTGCCGCTTTCCCCATTTTGCTGCTGCTCGGTGCAGCGACCATTATCAGTCTGGCCGGACTTGGGCTGGAACCCATGCTCCAGGCAGCTGGCCGCGCGCGCAATGCGCTGTTCGCCAGACTCGCCGGACTGGTCGCTCTTGGCGCGCTATTGGCGGTTTTCCTGCCAAGATTCGGGACAATCGGCGCCGCCTGGGTGATGCTGATCTCTGCGATCCTCACGACCGTAATTCTTTTCATCTCGAGCCGGGCAGCAATCATCCAACCCCGGGCCCGCACGCAAAGACCGCGCCCGCCTCAATAGCCGAGCAAAAAAAAAGGCGACCCGCAGGCCGCCTTTTCGAATATCGATCTGGTTTCGCTTAACGCTTGGAGAACTGGAAGCTCTTACGCGCTTTTGCCTTACCATATTTCTTGCGTTCAACCTTGCGGCTGTCACGGGTAAGAAAGCCTTCGGCTTTCACTGCCGACCGCAAAGCCGGTTCATATTTGGTCAGGGCTTGCGAAATGCCGTGCTTGACTGCTCCGGCCTGTCCTGAAAGACCGCCGCCCTTGACGGTTGCTTCGACGTCATATTGACCTTCACGCTCGGTGATGGCGAAAACCTGGTTGAGGACCAGACGCAGGGTCGGGCGCGCAAAATAGGTTTCCTGATCGCGGCCATTGACCGTGATCTTGCCTTTGCCAGGCTTCAGCCAAACGCGGGCAACCGCGTCTTTCCGACGACCGGTCGCATAGGCACGTCCGAACTTGTCCAGCTCTTGCTCGCGCAAAGGCATGGTCGAGACGGGCGGTTCAGCAACCACGGTTTCAGCTTCGGCGTCTGCAGCAACTGGTGCATCCACAACAGCCGGGCCAGCGATATCTTTTAGATCAGCGAGATCGGTTTTTACGTCAGACATTATGAGCCCACCTTGTTCTTACGGTTCATCGAAGCGACGTCGAGCGCCACCGGGTTCTGGCCGGCATAAGGATGCTCGGTACCAGCGAAAACATGCAGCGCGCGCATCTGGGCGAAGCCAAGCGGGCCTTTCGGAATCATCCGCTCGACAGCTTTTTCGATGATACGCTCCGGGAAACGACCTTCGAGGATCTTTTCCGCAGTGGTACCGCTGATGCCGCCGGGGTGGCCGGAGTGCTTGTAATAGGTTTTCTGCTTGGTCTTGTTGCCGGTGAACTTCACCTTTTCAGCATTGATCACGATGACGTGATCGCCGCAATCAACGTGCGGGGTGTAGCTTGGCTTGTGCTTGCCGCGCAGAATATTGGCAATAATCGACGAAACCCGGCCAACGACCAGATCTGTGGCATCAACGATATGCCATTTTTTTTCGACTTCAGCAGGCTTCGCCGACTGGGTCTGTTTGGTGATACCCTTCATGGGGTTTGCTCCTTCTGGGAGAATGATGTGATTTAGAAATGATAAAAGCCGGACGCGATGATCCGGCCGACTGGGGCGCCAATGGCGTTGTTTTTGCGGCAAGTCAAGCGAAAGCGGGGCTTAGCCGACGGGTATAATATTACCGAAGGGGGTTTTTCAATTGCCTCGACAATCATTTTCATAGCCCGGATTCGAAGCCTCGGCCTTCCAGTGAAGAATGGCAGGCGTCTCGAAACCATGCAGGGCCAGCAAGCGGTCTCCCGCCGGTTTTGCAAGCTTTCCTGAGGTTTTGAAGAGTACGGGGAACTCACGATCTTCGTGAAACTCCCCCTGATATTCATATTGCGACACTATCGGAGGGAAATGATTGGCGCAGGCGATCAGCTTTTCCTGCAGCAATATCTTCGCGACGTCCCGCGCTTCCTCCTCGGAACCAAAGGTCGAATAGATCAGCGATAGCGAGCGGGTCATCGTGATTCGCGGCCGATCAGATGGACGCCCCAGACGGTGGAAGCGACGACCAGAGCACCGACCGCCTGATGAAGCACCGCGAGATGGATGTTGATCCCGGTCATCACGGTTGCGATGCCCAGCAATATCTGGGTGCCGAACGCAATGTGAACAGCGACCGAAGCCCTTCGGTCGATAGGTCGCACCTTTCGCGCGAGAAACACGAGGAATCCCACAGCGACCCATGCCCACCAGCGGTGGATGAAATGCACCAGATAGGGATCATTATTCAGCGCAGCCCACCAGCCGCTATCCCAGCCAATCCCGCCGGGGACAAAATAGTCGTTCATCAACGGCCACGTATTGGACACGTAGCCAGCATTCAGACCTGCCGTATATGCGCCAAACAGCAACTGGATGAACAGAACGGCCAATACCGTCCAGCCGAGGCCCGTCACCCGGGCCGGCCTTGCATTTCCCGCCGCCAATTGACGCAGGTCGAGCGCGGTCCAGACCAGACCGCCGAGGATGAACAGCGCGGTCAGCAAATGCACCGCCAGCCGGAAGTGGCTGACATCGGTCCGTTCACTCAGGCCCGAGCTGACCATCCACCAGCCGATTGTGCCCTGAAGCCCGCCGAGCGCGAGCAAGGCGAGCAATCGCCAGCCATAGCCCGATGGTATGGCCCGCTTGACCGCGAACCAGAGCAGCGGCAACGCGAAGGCCAGGCCAATCACCCGTCCGAGCAGCCGGTGAACCCATTCCCAGAAATAGATGAATTTGAAATCCGCCAGCGTCATGCCGGCCGGACCGTTGATTTCGAGATATTCGGGAATTTGCTTATATTTGGCAAATTCCGACAACCAGTCCGCTTCGCTAAGCGGCGGCAACGCTCCGGTGACCGGCTTCCACTCGGTTATCGACAGCCCCGACTCGGTCAGCCGGGTGATGCCGCCGACAACGACCATGATGAATACCAGAAAGGCGACCGAATAAAGCCAGTTTGCGATAGCTATCGGGCGGGCGGTGGCCATATCATTTGGCTGTTTCGAGGAGCTCTGGTCCGTCATCGGCCGCTATTTGCGATTAAAACCGGGTTCTGACAACCGGAAACGGGGACCCCGGCCGGAAAAAGCCACAAACTTCAAAAATGTTATGTTGTATCTTAACACGCATCTCCCTATATCGCTCATACGCAAGCAACAAGTGAGACAGTGAGTCGTGTTTACGGCAGCAAAATTGTGGAACAAAGATGGTCTTTTGGTCAGGGATGGCCTGTGGGATCGTGTGGCCGTGCTCGTGTCCGGCCTGTGTCTTGTCCACTGCGTCTCGACAATTGCTATAGTCGCCATCCTTTCCTCGGCGGGCGGCATGCTGCTCGACCCGCTGGTTCATGAAATCGGTCTGGGAATCGCGATTGCGCTCGGCCTGTTCACCCTCGGTCGCGGTGTTCTGGATCATGGTTATATGATGCCAGCGGCGATCGGCGGTCTGGGACTGGGAATCATGATCGGAGCGATCTCGCTCGGGCACGAGAACGGGCATAACGGAGCTGAGGTGCTTTATACCATGCTCGGTGTGGGCATATTGGCACTTGCCCATGATCTGAATTACCGCGCCACCCATTAAACTGCTCCCCATTGCCCTTGCGGCCAAACATCCCTAAATTATCCCTATGGGAAAACATGATCATCATGAGCATCACGGCGAATCTCTAGCAGATGCCGCACGTGACAATCTGGAAAAATCCGGCGAGAAATGGACCGATACAAGGGCGGCTATCTTTGATGCGCTTGCAGGTTTCTCCCGCCCGGCCTCTGCCTATGACATAGCCGAGCTCGTTTCTACCGCACGCGGCAAACGCGTCGCCCCGAACAGCGTGTACCGGATTCTCGACCTATTCGTGACCAACAATCTCGCGATGCGGGTCGAAAGCGCCAATGCCTATCTTGCCAATAGCCACCCGGGCTGCGCGCATGATTGTATTTTCCTCGTTTGCGACACCTGCGGCGAAGCAACCCATATCGACGACGACCCTCTGTCCCAGCAAGTGCGCACGGTGGCAAAAAGCGAGGGCTTTAACTCCATCCGCCCGGTGATCGAGGTGCGCGGCATTTGCCAGAAATGCAGCTAACCAATCCGATTTGTCAGCATAGGTTCACAGGCAGGCTGCTGAAAGTTCGACAGACCGCCGCGATGGCGTTAAAGCTGGGACCAATCAGGGAGTGAATATGCCAGTTTCGAATACACCATTGCTGGATGACGTCTCCTATCCAGCAGATTTGCGTAAGTTAAAACCTGCCCAGCTCCGCCAATTTGCCGACGAGCTGCGCGCCGAGGTTATCGACACGGTGTCTACCACCGGTGGCCATCTGGGTGCCGGTCTCGGCGTGGTCGAACTGACCACCGCAATCCATTATGTTTTCAATACTCCCGAAGATCGCCTGATCTGGGATGTCGGCCATCAATGCTATCCGCACAAGATCATCACCGGTCGTCGCGACCGGATCAGAACCCTGCGCCAGAGCGGCGGATTATCCGGCTTCACCAAACGGTCGGAAAGCGAATATGATCCCTTTGGTGCGGCGCATAGCTCGACCTCGATCAGCGCCGCGCTCGGCTTTGCGATCGCCAACAAGCTGAACGATAAGCCAGGCCGGGGCATTGCGGTCATCGGCGACGGCGCGATGAGCGCCGGCATGGCCTATGAAGCGATGAATAATGCCGAGGCCGCGGGCAACCGGCTGGTCGTCATCCTCAATGACAATGACATGTCGATTGCACCGCCGGTCGGCGGGCTTTCGGCCTATCTCGCCCGCATCGTGTCTTCCCGCGAATTTCTCGGCGTGCGCCAACTGGCGCGGCGCATCGCGCGCAAGCTGCCCAAGGGTCTTTACGACGCGGCGCGCAAGACCGACGAATATGCCCGCGGCATGACCATGGGCGGGACCCTGTTCGAGGAACTCGGCTTCTATTATGTCGGGCCGATCGACGGTCATAATCTGGAACATCTGATCCCGGTCCTGGAAAATGTACGCGATGCCGGAGAAGGCCCTTGTCTGATCCATGTCGTGACCGAAAAGGGCAAAGGCTATAAATTTGCCGAGGAAGCCGCTGACAAATATCACGGTGTCGCCCAGTTTGACGTTGTTTCCGGCAAGCAGAACAAGGGTCCGGGCGGCGGACCGCCCGCCTATCAGAATGTTTTCGGCGAAACTCTTGCCAAACTGGCCGACAGCGATTCGCGTATCTGTGCGATTACCGCAGCCATGCCGACCGGCACGGGTGTCGACAGATTTGCCAAGGCCCACCCAGAGAAGGCATTTGATGTCGGCATCGCCGAACAACATGGGGTGACCTTTGCTGCCGGCCTTGCCGCGCAGGGCATGCGTCCCTTCTGCGCCATCTATTCTACATTCCTCCAGCGCGCTTATGACCAGGTTGTCCACGACGTGGCCATCCAGAATCTGCCCGTCCGCTTTGCGATCGACCGTGCCGGACTGGTCGGTGCCGACGGCAGCACCCACGCCGGCAGCTTCGATGTCACCTATCTCGCAACCCTGCCGAATATGGTGGTAATGGCTGCAGCGGATGAAGCCGAACTCGCCCACATGACCTACACCGCAGCGGAATATGACGAAGGGCCAATAGCCTTCCGTTATCCGCGCGGCAACGGCACCGGCGTACCGATTCCGGACGTTCTGGAAAAGCTGGAAATCGGCAAGGGCCGGATCGTCAAACAGGGCACCAAGGTCGCGATCCTCTCGCTCGGCGCCCGGCTCGAGGAAGCCAAGAAGGCAGCAGAGCGGCTTGAGGCAAAGGGCCTGAGCACCACCGTCGCCGACCTCCGCTTTGCCAAACCTCTCGATGAGGAACTGATTCGCAAGTTGCTGACGACCCATGAAGTAGCGGTCACGGTCGAGGAAGCCTCGGTCGGCGGTCTCGGCGCTCATGTCCTGACCTATGCATCGGACAATGGTCTGACCGATGCGGGACTGAAAATCCGTACCATGCGCCTGCCCGATATCTTCCAGGATCAGGACAAGCCGGACGTGCAATATGCCGAAGCCGGGCTGGACGCCGACGGCATCGTCGAGACGGTCCTCAAGGCACTGCGCCACAATAGCGCCAATATCGAGGATGAGGGAGCGCGGGCCTAGCCTATATTGCCGCTTGTGATTGTCGGGAACGCCCTTTAGGCGGTTGCGCCATGCCACCGGAACTCTCCCATATCGATCACTGGATCTTCGATCTCGACAATGTGCTCTATCCGGCATCCTGCGATCTGTTTGCACTGATCGACATCAAGATGGGCGAATATATCGCCAGGGCGCTGGATTGCGATCTGGTCGAGGCGCGGAAGATCCAGAAGGGCTTTTTTCACGACCACGGCACGACGCTGGCCGGCCTGATGCACCATCATGGTACCGATCCCGCCGACTTCCTCGATTTCGTCCATGATATCGATATGGACCGCCTGTCGCCTGCACCGCTGGTCCGCGCGGCGATTGCCGCGCTGCCGGGCGAGAAGCTGGTCTTTACCAATGCCGACCGGCCTTATGCCGAGAGGGTGCTGGAGAGGCGCGGACTGGGGGACCTGTTTCACCAGATGCACGATATACTGGATACCGGCATGGTGCCCAAACCACAGACCGTCGCCTATCACAGCATGATCGCCGCAACCGGAATCGATCCTTCCCGCGCCTTGTTCGTCGAAGACACTGCGCGCAATTTGCGTCCGGCGAAAGCATTGGGCATGACCACCGTATGGGTCAACACTGGCGCCGAATGGGCTGGCCGGGAACATGATCCTGACTATATTGACCACGAAATTACCGATCTTGAAAGCTGGGTGACCGGCCTCCACCATGCGAAGGAAGAAATAATATCATGACCGCAGCACTGCAGACCGTAATCGACGCCGCCTGGGACAAGCGCGAATCCTTGAGCCTGACCTCGCAGGGACCGGAACGCGACGCGGTCAATCAGGCCTTGGCGATGCTCGACAACGGCACCGCGCGGGTCGCGGAAAAAAAGGATGGCGCATGGGTGGTCAACCAGTGGCTCAAGAAAGCGGTTCTGCTCTCCTTCCGGCTCAACGACAATGTCCTGATCGAAGGTCCGGGCGGCGCCAATCACTGGGACAAAGTGCCCAGCAAATTTGCCGGATGGGGCGAAAACCGCTTCCGCGAGGCAGGCTTTCGCTCGGTACCAGGCTCGGTCGTCCGACAGGGCGCCTTCATCGGTAAAGGTGTCGTTCTGATGCCGAGCTTCGTCAACATCGGCGCCTTCGTCGACGAAGGATCAATGATCGACGGCTGGGCCACGGTCGGCAGCTGCGCGCAGATCGGCAAGAATGTCCATATTTCCGGCGGCGCCGGAATTGGCGGGGTGCTGGAGCCGTTGCAGGCCGATCCCGTGATCATCGAAGACGGGGCCTTTATTGGCGCCCGCGCCGAAGTCGCCGAGGGCGTCCGCGTTGGCGAAGGTGCGGTGCTTTCCATGGGTGTCTATCTTGGCGCATCGACCAAGATCGTCGACCGGGTCACCGGCAAGATCTGGATCGGCGAAGTGCCGCCTTATTCGGTGGTGGTTCCGGGCACCATGCCTCCGAAGGTCAATATCGACGGCGTACCAGGGCCGTCGCTCTACTGCGCGGTCATCGTCAAGACGGTCGATGCACAAACCCGTTCCAAGACCGGGATCAACGAACTGCTGCGCGACTGATCGCCAGACCGGCCAAATTAAACGGGTGATTTCCTCTCCCCTCGAGGGAGAGGAAAAGTGGAACTTATCTGCATGCTGATTAGTGAAACTCGGTGAGGGGTGAGCGGCAAGGCGGACTTTCTCCGAAGCTCCCCTCTCCAACGTCGCCTAACGAGCAAGCTCGCAAGGCTTTGACATCCTCTCCCTCAAGGGGAGAGGAAAAACTCAATCGAACAGCTCTCCGTCCACTTCTTTACCGGCAGGCGGCGTCAGGCCGAGATGCTTCCACCCGCGATCGTTGAGCGTCCGGCCTCGGGCCGTCCGGGCGATCAGGCCGAGCTGGATCAGATAGGGCTCGATCACTTCCTCCACCGTGTCCCGCGGTTCGGAAAGACCAGCCGCCAGCGTTTCCACGCCGACCGGGCCGCCCTTGTAGACATCCGCAATCATATGGAGATAGCGCCGGTCCATCGCGTCGAGGCCGATGCTGTCGACTTCCAGACGAACCAGCGATTCATCGGCGATTGTCCGGTCGACAAGCCGGGTCCCCGCGACATTGGCAAAATCCCTTACCCGGCGGAGCAGGCGGCCGGCAATCCGCGGCGTACCCCGCGCGCGGCGCGCCACTTCGGTCGCGCCGTCGGGCGCAATATCGAGATCAAGCAGGCGCGCGGCGCGGTGGACAACCAGTTCCAGCTCTTCGGTCGTATAGAAATTGAGCCGCACCGGAATACCGAAACGGTCGCGCAAAGGTGTGGTCAGCAGACCCTGGCGGGTCGTCGCTCCGATCAAGGTGAAGGCGGGCAAGTCGATCCGCACGCTACGCGCCGACGGTCCCTCGCCGATGATCAGGTCGAGCGCGCGGTCTTCCATCGCCGGATAGAGCACTTCCTCGACCACCGGATTGAGCCGGTGGATTTCGTCGATAAACAGGACATCGCCCTCTTCGAGATTGGTCAGCAGCGCCGCGAGATCGCCAGACTTTGCGATAACCGGCCCCGAAGTGGCGCGGAAACCGACGCCCAGTTCCCGCGCAATGATCTGCGCCAGCGTGGTCTTGCCCAAACCGGGAGGTCCAAAGAACAGCACATGATCCAGCGCCTCGCTGCGCCCCTTGGCCGCCTCGATAAACACCCGGAGATTGCCACGCGCCGCCTCCTGCCCGATAAATTCGTCGAGCGTTTTCGGGCGCAGGGCGGCATCGATGTCCTCCGGCTGGCGCTGCGGCGTAAGATGCGGATTGTCAGTAACGGCCAATACCCCTGAATGCGTCACCCTGAACTTGTTTCAGGGTCCATGGTGCGTCCATATACCGCCCGTGCGACAAGTGAAACAACCATGCGTCTACATACTCGCCAGCCAGCCCCACGGTACGTTGTACATCGGCGTAACGTCGAACCTGATCCAGCGCCTTCACCAGCACCGCAACCAACTGGCGCCCGGATATACATCTAAATATGCTGTATATCGCCTTGTCCGCTTTGAAATGTTCGACGACATGACCAGCGCGATCACACGAGAGAAACAACTGAAAAACTGGCATCGTCCTTGGAAGATCAATCTGATTGAATCGGAAAACCCGCAATGGGTTGATCTCGCGGTCAATCTTGGGTTGCCGCCTATTAGTGGCTGACTTCACACAACTGCCACGCTGAACTCGTTTCAGTATCCACCGCGAACCAATCACAGCCTGTGAGCGCGGAGAAATGGACCCTGAAACAAGTTCAGGGTGACGGAAAGAATGCTCATGAGACTGCCCGTGCAAGCCATCCATCACCGCGCCGCCTTCTTCAACGCCAGCCGCACCAGCGCGTCCAGTGTCGCTCCATCCCCGACTTCGGCATCCGCCGCAGCAACCGCCGCGCTCGCATCCGCCGGTTTAAAGCCGAGATTCTGCAGCGCGCTGACCGCATCGGCGCTGTTGTTCGATGGCGCGTGGACTACGCCGCCTGCTCCAATAATCGGATCGGTGGCAATGCCGCCAACCTTGTCCTTCAATTCATTGACAATCCGCAACGCCAGTTTCGGACCAACCCCGTTTGCCCGCGAAACCATCGCCTTGTCGCCCATTGCTATGGCCCGCGAAATTTCGCCCGGTTCCAGTGCCGACAATATCGCCAGCGCCACCTTGCCTCCGACACCCTGCACCGAGATCAGCAGCCGGAACCAGTCGCGCTCCGAGCCGCTGGCAAAGCCCATCAACCGCATGTCGGTCTCGCTGACCTGCATCTCGGTATAGATGGTCGCCCCGTCGCCCTTGCCGCCAATCGCCCCGATGGTCCGCGACGAGCAGAAAACCAGATAGCCGACGCCGTTCACATCGAGCACGATATTGTCCGTGCCGATTTCGTCGATTGTGCCGGTGAGTTTTGCGATCATGTCCGTGTTTTAGCGCAGCAGGCGAATCTGTCGAGTTTTTGTTTTGTTCTTTCTCTCGCTGCGCCAGCAGGTGTTATAGAAAGGGGCTCGCACGAAGACACGAAGGCACCAAGTTGATGGTGCTTTTGTATCTTCGTGACTTTGTGTCTTCGTGCGATAAATCCGTTCGTGCTGAGCTTGTCGAAATACGGATTCGCGCGCTCCAAGGTCCTTCGACAAGCTCAGGACAACCGGTGTTTTGCCCGGCTATCTCTTCCGATGATGCGCGTGCGTGATCGCCACCGCCAGCGCATCGGCGGCATCCGCGCCGGCCAGTTTCACCCCGGGCAGCAGGATCTTCAGCATCGCCTGTACCTGGTCCTTGTCGGCATTGCCGACCCCGACCACCGATTTCTTCACCGTCCGCGCCGAATATTCGCCGACCTCGATTCCGGTCCGCGAAGCGCCGAGCAGCACCACGCCGCGCGCCTGCCCGAGCTTCAGCGTGCTC
>TARA_R110000772_G_scaffold154516_1_pt1 | contig 19161 bp, 30 predicted proteins | sample TARA_R110000772 | Tara Oceans TARA_R110000772 (sample SAMEA4397948) | marine metagenome | biome: Polar Biome; feature: [SRF] surface water layer (ENVO:00010504); material: water (ENVO:00002006), including particulate matter (ENVO:01000060) such as... | depth 5 m | reverse complement strand
CCAGTAGGTAGTCATCAAGCCACTAAGTTTTATATGGATGCTACTGTCGAGGCTGGTTGTCATTTCGTTAATTGTATCCCAACATTTATTGCCACAAAAGATGCTATGAAAGTAGAGCAAAAATTTATAGATGCTGGTCTTACAATTGTAGGCTCTGATATGAGGTCAGGATTTGGAGCATCTAGATTATCTGAGATACTACAAGCAGGTATGTTAGATTCTGGTTTATCAGTTACTCAACACATACAAATGAATATGGCAGCTGGTTCTACTCAAGGTGAGGAACATATTAGAACAGGTAGAACTGCTAACACTGATTTCTTGAATATGGCTAAAGAAGAAAGGCTACACTCAAAGCATATATCTAAAGAAAACGTTTTAAAAGGTCAAAACTCTATAAGAGATTTAGGTACTGAAGGTATGACTTTATATGCTGGTCCTTCTTTGACAGTTCTTCAAAAACCTGGAGGTGAGTATATTGGCTCAGATAATAAAATAGCAAACATAGACATTGTTGCATATGGTTTTGCAGGCGCTAGATATGAAATGTCTGCTAGATTATCTGTTCAAGACTCTCCAAACTCAGGAGCTGTAGTTGTATCAGCTATAAGATTCTGTAAGGTTGCGTCTGAGCTTGGCATTGTAGGTTTCCTTAGGGGCGCAAGTCATATTACTCAAAAGACTCCTCCATTACAGATGAAAATGGAAGATGCTAAGTTTGAATGCGATGCTTTATCTCGGAGGATAGTAACGCCAATGACTAAGCCTCAATTAGTAGAAAATAATCCAGAAGCTAAAGATTTACCATATACATTTCAAAAGGAGAGTAACGATTATGTTTAATAGTTTCGATATAGATGGTGTCATATACATGGGCGACGGAAAGTATGGAGTTAAGCCTCACTATGACGATATCATAATAACTGGTAGGTCTCATGAAGAGTCTGAAGAAACTAAACTTATGTTAAGAGATGTAGGTATACACAATAAGGTATTTTATAATCCTGTCAATTTCAATGCAAAAACAAGGTTTACCTCTGGTATTCATAAAGCTAGTATACTTAATAAGTTTAAAGGTGACATTAATATACACTTTGAAGACGACCCAATACAGATAAAAGTTATAAAAGATAAATGTCCATGGCTAAATGTGGTTTGGTTAGACCATGACTTAACTCAAAAGGAGAATATTAGACATGTTTTTGAAATATCTAAACCAGAAAAAGCTTGAAGATTTTGTTAGGTTCTTAGGTAAAGTTAATGAGAATGCAGAATATAGATTTAAATTACGTGATACCTACATTAATGATGATGTCAATGACCCTGCTTTAAATCAAAAAGTAGAGTACTTTGGTTTTAATATATTGCAAGACGAAAGGATGAGATATATAATAGAGAATATAGTATCTAGAGATGATTTGTCTATGAGTAATAAGATATGCAATACGGTTATCTCTCATTTCTATGGAGCTAGAGATATTCATAGAACTATAACTGGAGAAAAAGAAGCTAAAGATGCTATAATTGACTTTGACAGAATAGCAAGTGGCGATGAGGTCTACCTAATAGACCTAAAGCTATCAGTTCAAGATTCTAGATTGCGGCGTAAAAAGTTCTATGGAACTACGGAGCTTCACACTTCTATACAAACCGCTGCTAGAAACTTTTGTAGAGAAAAGTATAATGATAGTGATAGGAGTGCTGAAACGACTGATATTTTAGAGTGGGTAGCAGGGTGGGTCACAGATGGGACCACCAGTGAAATAGCTGAATGTACGTCACTATATAATATGTACAAAATACTGACGGCCAAGAAGGGTATAGGAGCTTATTACGGTTATCATTGTGCTACATCTAATTCAGTAAATCCACTCTTAAACTTTAACCATGACGAAAACTTCTGCGAGCCAGGACCAGGAGCTAGAGATTCAATCAAGTATTTGTTTGATGGCTTTGATAAAAAAATACCATATGGTGATGTAGTTATCTGGATGCGTGACCAGCAATCTTTCTTATTTGGCAATATGAACATTCACAAACATTTCTGGAATTACACGGCGAGCCATGGCAGTGTTTTTTCGGACGAGCAGAACAATATGAAGGTTTACGGAACTGAAGTAGGACTTTGCCAGTATGGTGTCTACTGTTGGCTTAGAGACAATAAGCACCTTATCAATAGAAGAAAGGTTGCATAATCAATAGCTTATGTGAGTATATATAAGTATATGTAACGGTTAATAACTAAGGAGAAGCAAATGGAGAAGATTAAGATTCAAGGTAAGGACTATATTCAAGTAAACCAACGTATTATAGAGTTCAGAAAGTTATATCCAGCAGGTAGCATATTGACTGAGATTGTATCTCATGAGAATGACATGATTTTGATAAAAGCATCATGTATTAATGATGGTCAAATATTATCTAATGGACATGCTTATGAAAAGAATGGGAGCTCATTCATTAACAAAACTAGCTATATAGAAAACTGTGAAACTTCTGCAGTAGGTAGAGCATTAGGAATGCTAGGAATTGGTATTGATACCTCAATGGCTTCTTATGAAGAAGTAGCTAATGCTAAGCTTCAACAGAAGGAGGTAGAATTATAATGGAACAAAGAACTGATGAATGGTTAAATGCTAGACGCGGTAAAATTACCGCTTCTGGTTTTGCTAACATGATGAAAACTACTCGTAGTGGAGAAAGCACTTACAAAACTAGGTATAGAACAGAGTTAGCAATTGAAAGACTTACTGGTAAAGCAGCAAACGAAACTCCAATGAATCAATTTATGAGAGATGGAGTAGAACGTGAGCCAATAGCTAGAGAATTATTTATTAAACAAACAGGTATAGAAGTAGAAGAATGCGGTTTTTATAATCACCCAACTATTGATATGTCAGGAGCTTCTCCTGATGGTATCATTAAAGCTGAGAATGCGGTATTAGAAATTAAATGCCCTACTCCTGTGACTCACGCAAATAATTTGCTTTCTGATAAAATGCCAAATAATTACAAATATCAAGTACAATGGCAGATAGCTTGTGCTGAATCTGACAAAGCTTACTTTTGTAGTTACAATCCAAATTATCCTGAAAAACTTCAAATCAAAGTAGTTGAAGTTGCTAGAGATGATGAGCTTATTTCTAAAATGGAAGAAGCTGCAAGACAGTTCCATATTGAAGTGGAAGATTTAATAATTAAAATGGGAGAAGTAAATGGCTGAAGATTATGATGACAAGAATCGGTTTGTCTTGTTTAAAAATACCGACAAGGGTGGAAATGAATCAAGACCTGACTATACTGGCAATATAACATTAGAAGATGGAAAAGAACTAAGGTTAGCTGCTTGGATGAAAGAGTCAAAAAATGGTTTAAAGTTTTTAAGTGGTGCCGTATCTGAGCCTATGCCAAGTCAGTCTGCTCAGACTACTAACGAAAGTGAAGAAGTACCTTTTTAAAATAATTGAAAATAAATGTTTACATTCTCTGAGGACTTGATATAATGTCTCTGTAAGTTAAATTAATTAGGAGATACAGCAATGATAGTTACATATTTATTATACAAGCAGCATAAAGTAACAAATGCAATAACCAACATAGCTACATACGATGATAAAGATAGAGCTCATCGAATACAGCATGATTTGCAAATGTTTAATAATGATTATTATTGGTCAATAAAGGAGAATGTATAATGGTAGTTAGCACTGATTTGAAGAAAAGAATTTGCGTAGGTTGTGGTGATACAGCTAAAGTACATGATAAAAAATGGTACTGTAGCATAGACTTTGAAACAAGACATGGAGCATGTAAGAGAAAAAAATCAATACATGCTATACCATTCCAGCTGCTATTTTAAATATAAGGAGTTGTTAGATGTTTCTTGAAGAAGTTATAAATCACTTCGATGGCGTTAAAAAAACAGGTGGTAATCAATATAGTTGTAAGTGTCCAGCTCATGCTGATAAGTCTAACTCATTAGGTATAACATCTGATGGGGATAGAATACTTATGAATTGCTTTGCTGGATGCAGCGTTAAGAGTATACTTGATTCGGTTGGTTTGACATGGGCAGATATTATGCCAAAGAAAGAGCCAGACAAGTATGCTCCTAAGCTATCTTTTAACCCTTATTCTGTTTTAAAAATGCTCGGAGATGAAGTGTTGATAGTTGGTTTAAGTTCATCATCGATTAAAAAAGGTAAGCCTTTGTCTGATGAAGACCATAAGAGATTGTTAGAAGCTATAGTGAATATTAGGAGAGCTTATGGCTATACAAAATAAAGTAACCATTTCAGAAAAAGATGTGAGTGGTTACATGCAGCAAAGAGATAATGGAGAACATCTTAAAATTAAGAGTCCTTCAGAGTATCAAGATGACATAATGTCTTACTTTAGCGATGATGTTAAAGGTGGTATTGAGTTACCTTTTGTAAAGACACAAGAAGACTTTAGAATAAGAATGGGTGAGTTAACTATTGTCTCAGGCTACAGTGGTCACGGCAAGACAGCATGGCTAAGTTACTGCATGCTACATTTGTTAAAGAACCATAAAACGTTAATAGCTTCGTTTGAGATGTTACCAAAAGCAACACTTGGTAGAATGTGTATGCAAACAAATAACTCTGACCCTACTAAAGCTTATATAGATGATTTCATATCTAAGATTGAGCATAAGCTATATTTATACGATGCTGAGGGTGAAACCTCTACATCTAAAGTACTTGAGGTTGTATACTATGCAGCTGAGAAACTAAATGTTAAGATGATTGTTATTGATTCATTAATGAAATGTGGTGTAAACGAAGATGACTTAAATGGTCAAAAAAGCTTTGCTAATAAGTTAGCAGTTGCTGCTAGAGACTTAAAGATACATATATTTTTAGTTGCTCATAGTAGAAAGACAGCAGATGAGAATGGTAGCCCATCTAAGTTTGACGTAGCTGGTTCTGCTAACATAACTAATCTTGCCGATAATTCATTATCAGTGCATAGAAATAAAAAGAAAGAAAAAGCTCTTATGATGGGTGAAGACCCAGAAGAGTGGAAGATGCATCCTGATTGTACAGTGTATTTAAACAAACAAAGACATGGAAATGGTACTGAAACATATTGGGGTTTTTACTTTTGTACTAAAACTTTTAGATATATGGAGAAGCCACGATGACAATAAACGATTTTCTAAAAGAAATGCAAGAGCTATTCGGAAAGGTGGAATATAAAGCTACTTCTAAGGATGGTCAAACTTTTAAATCAAAAGGATTCAAAGATGCAAGTGACGCTAAAAAAAGACAGTCGCCAAAGTCTGATATCGCTGATTGGTAAACTGTATGAAGATGGTTCTGACAAGACATATTTTGTTACAATTAAAGAAGCAAATAAAAGGTCTATAGCTCAGAACAAAAGATATTGGGAGATTTTAACTGGATTAGGTAAGTACTTGGGTTATTCATCTGAAGAAATGCATAGCTTAGTTGCTTATAAATACTTAAGCCATACAAGTGAGATTATGGACGAAGAAATAACAGTTGTACCAAGTACTACTAAATTAAATATAAAAGAATTCACAGAGTACATGGGCAATGTAGAAGCATTTGCTCATAAACTAGGTTATAGGACAGAATTACATGGCTACTAAGAAAGAAAAGAAATGGCTTGGAAAAGCTTCAGAGTTTGGATGCGTGGTCTGTCGAAAGGTCCATGGAGTCGAGGACTTACCTCCAGCATGCATCCACCATATTAGAGACCATACAGGTATGGGTAGAAGGTCTAGTCATGCTGATGTATTACCATTATGCCATCACCATCATCAAGGCAAGGAAGGTGTGCATCACATTGGTAAAAATACTTGGGAAGATAAGTATGGTACTCAAAGAGAGTTACAAGAATGGTTTTTAGAACAAATAGGAGGTATTGAATGTTAACAGCTATGACTACAGCAAATTTTGTTTTTCTTATCAGTATGAGTATTGAGCCAGAAATATGGGAGTACAAAGGTCATTTCTTAGACTGCAATCAAGCTATGATTTGGAAAGAAAAAAATTATCCAGATGCCCCAGCTACTAAGTGCATGTTAGAAAAATACATTGTAATGCCTAAAAATATTGCTCCAAGAACAATTGATATAAGGGATAAAAATGGGAAAAGGTTCAAGTAGAAGACCAACAAACAATGAAAAGTTTGCTGTTAATTTTGATAGGATTTTTAACAGCAAGCCAAATAGTAAACAATTCGAGGGATTAAATAATGGCAGTAAGTCCGACTCAAAGAACTCTAAAAAGACTAAAGGAAAGTGAAGACTATTTATTAGTTCAAGTAGTAGAAAAGTGGAATGCATTTGCTAGAATTAGACAAGACTTATGGTGCTTTGATATACTGGCAATAAAGAAAGATGGTAATACTGTTGCTATACAGGTTACGACTAAAGACAATATGAATGCTAGGATACGGAAGATAGCTGACGCAGAATCTACTCCTCATTTAAGAACTGCTAATTGGACATTATTAGTAGAGGGTTGGAAAAAAGTAGATAACAAATGGAAGTCATTTATAACAGATGTATCATAAGGAGATAGTAATGGATGTATATCAAAAAGTAATAGCAAGTAGTAGATATGCTAGGTACTTACCAGAGCAAAAGCGTAGAGAGACGTGGACAGAAACAGTTGATAGGTTAATCAACTTCATTATTAAAATGCAACCAGCTCTCACAGGTGAATCACAAAAGCTACACAAAGCTATTGAAAACTTAGAAATAATGCCTAGTATGCGTCTTATGATGTCAGCTGGTGAAGCGTGTGAAAGAGATAATATTGCTGCATATAACTGTAGCTACTTAGCTGTCAACAATAAGAGAGCATTCAGTGAAGCATTATACATACTCATGAACGGTACTGGAGTTGGTTTCTCATGTGAGAGACAAGAGATTGCTAAGTTACCAATCATACCAAATCAAATGAATGTTTGTAATGATGTTATTGTAGTAGGAGATAGCAAATTAGGTTGGGCTAAAGCATTTAAGAAGCTGTTATCTAGTTTATGGGAAGGTGATATACCTACTATAGACTACAGTCAAGTTAGACTAGCAGGAGAAAGACTTAAGACTTTTGGCGGTAGAGCATCAGGACCTGAGCCATTAAAGCGATTATTTCTTTTTACTATAGACGTATTTAAAGAAGCTAAAGGTCGGAAACTAACATCTCTTGAGGTTCATGACATTATGTGCATGATTGGGGAGATTGTAGTTGTAGGAGGAGTAAGACGCTCAGCACTTATATCATTATCAAATCTAACTGATAGAAGAATGAGAGAAGCTAAGATGGGTGCGTGGTACAATGACTTTGCTTGGAGAGGTTTAGCTAATAATTCAGTAGCATATACTGAAAAACCAGACATAGAAGTATTTATGGAAGAGTGGATATCACTTGTTAAGTCTAAATCAGGTGAACGTGGTATATTTAACAGAGTTGCTAGCCAAAAGCAAGCAGCTAAATGGGGTAGGAGAGACCCTGATATAGCTTATGGTACTAACCCTTGTAGCGAAATTATTCTTAGAGATAAGCAGTTCTGTAACCTTACAGAGGTTGTTGTTCGCTCGGAGGATACAGAAGCTACATTAACAGAAAAAGTAAAGTTAGCAACTTTGCTAGGTACATTTCAATCAACTTTAACTGAGTTTAAATTCTTATCACACGAATGGCAAGAGAATACAGCTGAAGAAAGATTGTTAGGTGTTTCATTAACAGGTATCATGGATGCTAAAATTACTGCATACCCTGACCCTAAATTATTGGAGAGATTAAGAGATGTTGCTAGAAAAACAAATAAGAAATATGCTCAAAAGTTGGAAATACCAGAATCAGCCTCGATTACTTGTGTTAAGCCTTCTGGAACTGTTAGTCAGCTTGTCGATTCTGCTAGTGGGATTCATGCTAGGCATAATACTCATTATATTAGAACTATACGGATGGATAAGAAAGACCCTATATACTCGTTTCTTAAAGAGAAAGGTGTCCAAGTAGAAGACGAGCAATATAGACCAGACTCTACTGCTGTATTTAGTTTTCCAATGAAAGCTCCTAAGGGTGCTATAACTAGAAACGATATGACAGCTATGGAGCAGTTAGAGACATGGTTAATATATCAACGTCATTGGTGTGAGCATAAGCCTTCAGTAACTATATCAGTTAAGGATGAAGAGTGGATGGAAGTCGGTGCATGGGTTTACAAGTATTTCGATGAGATTAGTGGTATATCATTCTTACCTTACAGCGACCACAGCTATGTACAGGCTCCTTATCAAGATTGTTCTAAATTGGAATATGAAAAGCTTAAAAGTATTACACCACAAGCTATTGATTTTACAACATTTATTGAGGAAGATGATAACACTACAAGTGCACAAACACTAGCATGTACAGGTAGTTCATGTGAAATTACATAGTGTATAATCAACAACTTATGTGAATATATATACATATATATAAGGTATAAGGAGTTGTTATGGCAAAGGCTGGTTTATATGCCAACATACACGCTAAACGGAAACGTATAAAAGCTCAAAAGAAAAAGAAAAAAGCTGGTAAAAACGTTAAAGTAGAAAAGATGCGTAAGGTAGGGAGTAAAGGTGCTCCTGCAAAGGGAGCTTTTAAAAGGATAAGAAACGGATAAGGAGAATATGTGTTTCACAAGAATCTAAGGCCTAAGGTCGACCATTATCAAAAAGGTGGTATAGAGACAATTGACTTTATTAAGGCTAAACTAACAGAAGAAGAATTGATTGGTTACTTAAAAGGTAATGTTATCAAATACTTATCAAGAGCTAACCACAAGAACTCAACTGATTCAGACTACGAAAAAGCATTAGTGTATATGAATTGGTTAGTACAGGAGCAATCAAGTAAGACTTAGGAGACTTCTCTTACGATATTTGTATTTCAGCAACAGTAAATATAAGGAATATAATTATGTGGACAACACCATCAGCGGTAGAAATGAGATTTGGTTTTGAAGTTACAATGTACGTAATGAATAAATAATAGAGTAAGAGCTAGTAGGGAGAACAAGTAAAACAATTAGTCCTTTAAATAGCTCCGACCTCTTACAATTTAGGTGACATGGAGGCTTCTCCTGCCTCTATGAGTCAGAGGAGGAAACTCCTCTCACCTATCAATAGGATAAACAATGGAAAAGAAAAAAGTTGGAGCACCTCTTGGTAACAAGAACTCTACTAAAGACAAAAGAATATGGGGTCAAATTGTACGCAAATTAGCAGTGCAGGAAGACTACCATAAGCTACATAAGGTAGCTGAAGCATTATATGATAAAGCAAGTGAAGGTGATATTTCAGCAATTAAAGAATTAGGAGACAGATTAGATGGTAAAGCACTTCAAGAGAATGTGCTAACAGGAGATGCTGACAATCCTGTAACTATCCAAATTGTTACTGGTATAGATGAGTGATGATACTATAGACACTGGTTATAGACCAAGAGTACCACAAAAAGAAATACACCAAGCAGTTCAAAAGAATAGATTTACTGTTGTAGTAGCTCACAGAAGAATGGGTAAGACAGTATCTGCTATCAATCAACTAATACACTCTGCACTTAAGTGTACTAATAAGAATCCAAGGTTTGCATATGTTGCTCCTACTTATTCTCAAGCTAAAAGAATAGCATGGGAATATTTAAGAGACTACACAAGGCCTTTAGGAGGGACATCAAATGTTAGTGAGCTTCGTGTTGATTTCATGGGTCGTCGCATTAGTCTCTATGGCGCTGATAACCCTGACTCACTTCGAGGTATATACTTGGACGGAGTTATTATCGACGAGATTGGGGATGTATCTCCAAGTTTGTTTACAGAGGTTTTACGACCCGCATTGGCTGACCGTATTGGCTACGCTATGTTTATTGGAACACCTAAAGGAGCGAATCATTTTAAAGAACTTCGTGATAGGGCTGATTCAACGGACAACCCGAACTGGACACTACTGGAATATAAAGCGTCTGAAACTGGTTTAATAGATTCAAATGAATTAATAGATGCTAAAAGAGAAATGGGTGATAATAAATATGCTCAAGAGTTTGAGTGTTCTTTTGATAGCCCTATTGTTGGTTCATACTTTGGTGAGCTATTTGCTGACTTAGAAAAGAAGAACCATATAAGAGAAGTACCTCATGACTCTCTATGTAAAGGTTGGACAGCATGGGATTTAGGCATGTCTGATAGTACATCAATTTGGGTTGCACAGACACTTGGTGGCGAAATTAGAGTATTAGATTACTATGAGAACCATGGTAAATCATTAGACCACTATGTTGATTGGATACGTGATAATGGTTACATAGACTATGAGCATATACTACCACATGATGTAGTAGTTAGAGAGCTAGGTACAGGAAAGTCTAGACAAGAGTCATTAAATGATGCTGGTTTAGATATAACTATATGTCCAAAGCTACCTGTTGACGATGGTATTAATGCAGTAAGACGAACATTACCACAATGCTTTTTTAATGAAGATACTACTAAATATGGTATAGAGTGTTTAAGAAACTATAGAAGACAGTATAACGATAAGCTAAGCGTCTACTTAGAAAAACCTCTACATGATTGGTCCTCTCACGCAGCTGACGCCTTTAGATATTTCTGTGTTGGAGTTGATACTTCAAACAACAGGTCAAACTGGAGTAAGCCACTCGATACACAGTATCAGAATCAATTTATATAAGACATATATCTATATAGGTTGTTTCAACTGAGTGCACTAGAACACTTCAGACAGTAAAATATTCATATAAAATATCATTTAGAATCAACAACTTATAAAATGGAACAAATACATGGCATACGCAACAGAAAGTGAAGAAAAAGCGAAGAAGATGTCTGATTCAGACGAGAATAAGCTAAAAGCTATAATAGAATCGGAGATAGATGACTCAATAGGATTTCTAGAGACTGAAACTACTGAAGATAGACAGAAGGCTCTTGAATATTACTTGAGAGAACCATATGGAAATGAAGTCACAGGCAAGTCTCAAATCGTCACCGGAGAGGTAGCTGAAGCAGTTGATGGAGCTTTACCTCAAATCATGAGAGTATTTACATCAAGCAAGGACGCTGTTGTCTTTGAAGCTGTAAGCGATGGAGATGAGAAGCTAGCTGAGCAAGCTACTACATATATCAATCACATCTTTTACAAGGACAATAATGGCTTTGAGATTATGCATGATTGGTTTAAAGATGCACTACTACAAAAGGTAGGTGTTGTTAAAGCATATTGGGATGATAATGTAGAAGTAACAACAGAAAAGTACGTGCAGTTAGATGACAACGAATTAGCTATGATAGCTGATGATGAAACAGTAGAGATTACATCTAAAGAGACTACAGTTATAACTGAAGCTCAAGTCGACCCTAATACTGGTCAAGAGATGGTGCCTGCTGAGCATGTGAATGATATAACCATTAAGAAGAGACATGATAATGGTAAGGTAGTTATAGAGAATGTACCACCAGAAGAGTTCTTAATATCTAAGAGAGCAAGAACAATATTAGATTCTGACTTTGTAGCTCATCGTAAGATGGTAACTAGGTCTGAGTTAGTAGCTATGGGCTATGATGAAGATGTAGTGTATGCCTTATCAACAGGAGATGCACTAGAGTTCAGTCCAGAACGGATAGCTAGATACTCAAGAGGTGAGATGCCTGATGACAATGATAACATGGACCCATCAATGCAGTTGGTTGAGTACTTTGAGTGCTACATTAAGACAGACATCGATGATGACGGTATAGCAGAACTAAGAAGAGTATGCTATGCATCTAACGAGATACTTATGGAAGAAGAATGCAATTATGTTCCTTTCCATAGCTTATGTCCTATCCCAATACCACATAAATTCTTTGGTCAGTCATTAGCTGATAGAGTTATGGACTTGCAGTTGATTAAGTCTACAGTTACAAGACAGATGTTAGACAACTTATACCTAACTAATAATAGTAGAGTAGGAGCAGTGGAAGGCCAAGTTAACCTTGACGACTTACTTACATCTACAGCAGGTGGTGTTATTCGCATGAAGAACCCTAATGCTTTAGTACCATTACAGGTGCAATCTAGTGCAGGTCAATCATTCCCAATGTTGGAGTACTTAGACAACGTACAGGCTAAACGTACTGGTGTATCTGATGCTCAACAAGGTTTAAATCCAGACATACTTCAGAACGTGACAGCTACTGCTGTAGCTGCTATGTCTAATGCAAGTGGAGCTAAGTTAGAACTTATAGCTCGTATCTTTGCAGACACTGGAGTCGCTAGTCTATTCAAAGGCATACTACAATTAGTATGTATGTATCAAAACAAAACAAGAATAATTAAGATAAGCAATGAGTATGTTCCATTTAATCCAAGAGAATGGGATGACCAATATAATATAACTATTAATGTAGGGCTTGGAACAGGTAGTAAGCAAGAACAATTAGCTACAATGCAGATGATATTGGCTAAGCAAGAGCAGATACTAACACAGTATGGATTGTCTAACCCATTAGTTAACGTAAAGCAGTATAGAGATACATTAGCTAAGTTCATAGAGATGGCAGGCTTCAAAGACGACAGCCAATTCCTTATGGAGATATCAGATGAACAGGCACAGCAATTAGCACAGCAGTCAGCTCAAGCAGGCAAGTCTAACCCACAAGTAGAGGCTGCTGAAGCGTTAGCTAAAGCCGAAATCCAGAAAGCACAAATGAAGGCTCAATCAGATGCTGCTAAGCTGCAGTTAGATAAAGAGCAGATGGAGCTTGATGCACAAAAAGAAGCATTAGAATTGCAACTAAAAGAAGTGGAAATGACTAAGAAGTTTGCTATGCAAGAGTTAGAGTTAGCTCTTCAACAACAAGCTCAAGGCCATAAGCAAGACGTTGATAAGACTAGCGCTATCATGGATGCTTTAGACAAGATTGCTAAAGTACAACAAAAAGACTTAGGATAATGGATGACACAACAAGAAGCTATACAAAACGTACTCGCAAGCCAAGAGTTTCTAGACGTCGTAGAGGAGCTAAAGGCTAACCACTTGCAGACAATAGTCTATTCAACAGAGAAGGAGACTAACGTAAGAGAGGGCGCATACCATCGTATAAGTTGTATTAATGAATTGATGTCTACACTAGAATCTATCGCTATGACAGGTGAGATTAAGAGTAAGGCATGGAAGATATTTTAGACATATAGTCTAATTAGTAGATAGTACTCAACTATCATTATGTAAGGAAGAAGAAACATGAGTGAAGAAACCACGACACCAGAAGTTGGTAGTGGAGCTAATCTAACAGTAGCAGAAAGCGTTGAAGGATTCGAAGCTTTATTGACTACAGAAGAGGACTCTAAAGAGCAACCAGAAGCTGTTGAAGAAGAAGTTGTAGAAGATAGCAATGAAGAAGAAACTGAAGCAGAAGAGACTGAAGAAGTAGAAGAAGTCGAAGCTGAAGAAGTAGAAGATTCTCAAGAAGAAGAAGAAACTGAAGAAGATGCACCTCAAACTTATACTGTCAAGGCTGCTGGTCAAGACAAAGAGGTTACCGTTGAGGAATTAGTTACTAACTACCAACTTGGAGCTGACTATACTAAGAAGACTCAAGAGATAGCAGAGCAACGAAAAGAAATAGAAGCTGAATCACATGCTATACTTGAAGCACGACAGGTTAGAGATTTATATTCACAAAGGCTGCAATCATTAGAAGGAATATTATCGCAAGATGAGAATCCATCTGATATGGCAGCACTTAAAGAGAACGACCCAATAGGATACGCAGTAAGAGTAGCTGAGATGACTGAGAGAAAAGAGCAGTTACAGTTAGTACGTAACGAACAAGACAGTATTAACGCTCAACAGCATCAACAACAAGCTTTAGAACAACGTAAGCTAGTTAGTCTAGAGTCAGCTAAACTAAAACAAGTCCTACCAGAGTTTTCAGACCAAGCTAAAGGCGAACAACTCAGAAACGAGATTCGTAACTACGGCAAGAGTGTTGGATTTAAAGACGAAGAGTTAGCTCAAGTCTATGATTCAAGACACGTTGTAACATTACATAAAGCTATGATGTATGATAAGTTGCAGAAGTCTAAACCAGGAGTTAACAAGAAGGTTGCTAAAGCGCCTAAGATGGTTAAGTCTGGTACTAAAACAACTAAGAACAGTAATAGTGTAATGAAGCAGCAATCACAGAAGCTTAAAGGCTCAGGTAGAGTACGTGATGCCGCAAAGCTATTTGAAAATTTTATATAGGAAGAAATAACAATGGCAGTTTATCAAACCTATCAGTCTATTGGTAATAGAGAAGACCTAACTGATATGATTTACAACATCTCTCCAACTGATACTCCTTTTATGAGTTCAATTGGTAAAACTAAAGCGACAGCAGTTAACCACGAATGGCAAACTGACTCGCTAGCAGCAGCAACAATTGCTAACTACGCAGTTGAGGGAGCAGATGCTTCATCAGCTACACTAGCACCTACAACAAGAATTGGTAATAGAACTCAAATCGTTCAAAAGACAATTCAGATTGCAGGCACTGAAGAAACTATTGACAAAGCTGGACGTAAGTCTGAAAAAGCTTATCAATTAGCTAAAGCTTCATCTGAGCTAAAGCGTGATATGGAAAAGATACTATTATGCAACCAAGCAGCAGCTAATGGCGATGCTACAAACCCACGTAAACTTGGCTCACTACAAGCATGGCTATCAACTAACACATCAGTTGGAGCAGGTGCAGGTGTAACAGGTTCTGGTGGTACTGTAGCACGTATAGACGGTACAGATAGAGCGTTTACTGAGCCTCTATTAAAAGCAGCTGTTAAAGCAGCTTATACGCAAGGTGGAACTCCAACAGTGCTTATGGTACCTCCAACTCAGAAACAAGTAGTTTCTGGTTTTGCAGGCATTGCTGAGCAGCGTTATCAAGCTCCATCAAATGCACCTACAACAATTATTGGTGCAGCTGACGTATATCTATCAGACTTCGGAACGTTATCTGTTGTACCTAACAGGTTTACTACAGCTGACGCAGATGGCGGTGAGCAAGCATTCGTATTAGACCCTGAGTTTGCAGCAGTTGCATTCTTAAGACCTTTCCAAACTAACGAACTAGCTAGAACAGGTGATTCTGATAAGACTCAACTATTAGCTGAGTTTACGTTAGAAGTTAAGAACGAAGCAGCACACGCATTAATTGCTGATTTAGAAGAGTAGTACTATGGATAGCCCTCTTCGGAGGGCATTCCTACAAACGGAAAATAGATACTATGGCAATAAAACTAGACACAAATACTAAGCATATAAGAGATACATTAATTCATGATAATGGTGAATCTATAGTAGCTCAAACAACTCAAGATGTTACTGACATAATAGAGCAGAACAAAAAAGAATACAATAGTACTACAACAAGTTGGGGTAGCGGAGATGTATTTGATAATAAAATAGCATCCATACCATTAACAGTTATAGATGAACTTAACAAACAGCAAATCATGAGAGGGTTTCATGTATTAGATATGCCAAAGTTTAAGAATTGGCTAAATGACCCAGACAATAGATTCTTTAGGACAAAACAAGGTAGAATATAATGGCATTCTTTACGGACTACACATCATTACAAAGCACAGTTGCTAGTTATCTAGCTCGTACTGATTTGACTACTCAAATACCTGAGTTTATTAGGTTAGGTGAGACAAGACTAAGAAGAGACTTACGACTTAGACAGATGATTAAAGTATCAACAGCAATAGCTAGTGCAGGTGATGGCACAGTAGAAATACCTGATGACTTTTTAGCTATGAAAGATTTACATATTCAAGGCAACCCTCCACAAACAATTCAATTTTTATCTACAAGTAATTTCTTTAGAAATGCTAGAACAGCTGATTCTGGATTACCTAGATACTACACTCTGTTAGGCTCAGAGTTTCAATTCGCACCTGTACCTGATAGCGATAAGACTATACAAATGGTATATTACTATCAACCAGATTATCTAAGCGATACTAATTCATCTAACCTTTGGTTAGCAAATACACCTGACTTGCTACTTTATGCAGCGCTTGGTGAAGCAGAGCCATATCTGATGAATGACGAAAGACTACAAACATGGGCAGCTATGTATGACAGAGCGCTTAATTCAATAACAAAAAGTGATGACGAATCTGAGTTTCCAGCTCAGCCTATGACTATCACTAATTCTATGAGGTAATTAACAATGGCAAATATGTCGAACTACTTGGAAAACGCATTACTAAACTTAACATTAAATGGGACAGCTTTAACAGGAGTAAATGACCCATACATTTCTTTACACACAGCAGACCCTACAGATGCAGGAACCGGAACTGAAGTTACTGGTGGTTCATATGCTAGAGCAGCTTCTAGCTTTGCAACAGCTTCTGGTACAGGTGGCTCTGTAGTAACAGACACAGTCGCTACGTTCCCAACAGCAACAGCTAATTGGGGTACTGTAGGATGGATTGGTCTTTGGGACGCAGCTTCTGGTGGCAACATGCTTTACCACACAGCTTTAGATGCTCCTAAAACTATTGATTCAGGCGATATATTTAAAATAGCAGCTGGAAATTTATCAGTAACACTAGCATAGAGGAGTAACAGATGGCACTAGTATTTAAGGATAGAGTCAAAGAGACTACGACAACGACTGGTACTGGAACTTTAACACTCTCAGGTGCATCAGACGGCTTTCAAGCATTCACCGCAATAGGTAATGCAAACACTACTTACTATACACTCGTAAGTGGAGCCAACTGGGAGGTAGGCATAGGTACCTACACCTTATCAGGTACTACTCTATCAAGAGATACTGTTTTAAGCTCTAGCAATAGTGGTTCTAAGATATCAGCTTCCGGAACGAGTGATGTATTTTGTACATATGCAGCGGAACGTGTAGTTATAGCTGATGCAAGTGACGTAGTTAGAATAAACAATCCTCTTGCATTTAATGGTATATATCTAAATAGTAATGTAGTGGCAACAAGTGTAACATTCGAGGATACTTATAACGGAATGTCAGCAGGACCAGTTACCGTAAATAGTGGAGTAACAGTAACAGTTCCTAGTGGCTCAAATTGGGTGATAGTATAATGGCAACAACAATAAATGCAGATACAAGTAGTGGTTTAAAAATAACTTCTGATACTTCTGGTGTAATAGAATTTCAATCGGCAGGAGCTACAAAAGCTGGAGTTAATTCAACAGGTCTTACTGGAGATGGTTCGCAATTAACTGGTTTAGCAACAGGCGACCCAAGTGCAGTTAAACAATCTTTTAACTTAGCAGCGAGTGGTTCTCCATCAGTTACAGCAGGTAGAGGTGTTTCAGTAGGAAGTGATGGAACAGTAGGTATATTACCTACAAGTAATACAATTGGTTCTACACTAACAGGGACTGATTATGCAGGAAGTATATCCTCAACTGAAGGTTATACAAGTGATGGAAGTAAATGGATTAAAGCAGTTGCTTCAGGCTCACAGACTTCTAGAATTCTTACTCTAACTGGTTATTCAATGGATACTTCAGGAGTAATAACAACAGGGGCTACAACAGTAACAGTAGAATCACCTAGCTTTATGACTCCCGTTGGTGTAGTATGGATAATTACTTACTATGACCCTGTCGCTATAGATAACGATAAAATTCTTTTACTATCTGGTGGTGGTTCAGTTGGTAATGGTAATAATGGTAGTGGTGGAACTGAAGGAGAATTTGAAGCAAAATATCGACTAAATATTATTTCAATAGCTGATAATGGTAATCTTACAAAATCAGCAGACTATCTATCTACTCATCAAACACCAAGAACAAGTTCTTGGGCTACTTATGTTTCATCTGGTATATCTAAAATAAGTGATACACAATATCATGTTGCAATAGGTAACAATTGGGGCTATGCACAGATGTCTAAAATAGTAACTATTTCAGGGACATCTTTTGTTTCTAATGCTGACAATGGTGCTCCAGGAGCAGCTGCAGATTTAATGTTAAATAGTCGTAATAGTAGTAGAGCAGGTACATGGTATAACATGATGCAAATAGAATCAAATGCAGATACTGGATGTAACCCAAGTTATCATACAACAGGTGGTAAAGTTGTAGCTGGAAGATATGATTATCCTACTGTGCAAATAGCTACTCTTAGTGGAAATGCTATGGGAACTGCTACTACTTCAACAGTTATCTCAGACGCTGCAGCAAATAATACAATTAGATGGGGTGTCTTAGCTAATGGTTTATGGATAGCAAGATATAAATTAGAAGTAACTAATGAAATTGTTTACAGAACATTTTTAATTAATGAATCTACTGGAGCTTTAACAAGTGTTCATTTTTATAATACAAACACATTAGAAACTCCAAATAATCCTTATGATTTAGAAACATTTAGAGCAGAAAGAGCAGGACTATCACCAGCAGCACAAACTGTAGTTGGTGTAGGTATATATGATATTGGAGGAGTGCAGTCTAATATTATAAATAGTATGTCTGTATCTGCTACTGGAGAAATTCTAGGATTTAATACAGGAGGTAGTAATCTCTTTGTATCATCCTCAGATAGAGAGTTAGTTAATTATACAGATAGTGTTTGGTGGTATTCGTATAGAAAAGCTAATGTAACCTATATGCAAAAATATACAGTAAATGCTGCATCTACTCCAGAATATAATCATGTAGGATTTGCTACTGCTACCTCAAGTTCTGGTGCTCAAGAAATTACAGTTGCTGGTGTAGCAACAGGATTTAGTGGATTAACTATAGGTAAATTATATTATACTACTTCTGATTTTACTGGACAAGTTACTACTTCGTCTCTTTCCGGAAATCTTGTAGGTAAGGCTATATCCGCAACTGAAATACTTTTAAATAGGGAATCATAATGACTAATGAAGAATACAAAGAGCACTTAAAAAAATTACTAGTAGAAAGTGACTATACAGTATTATCTGATGTCCCTTTAACTACTAGTTGTAAAGGATGTTTTTTAGCCTGGAGAAGTACTATAAGAACTATGCTAATTACTTTTGAATCCACCCAAGCACCAAATATACCTGCAGCACCTCCAGTGGAGTGGGTAGAATAATTTAACTTA
>TARA_R110000772_G_scaffold18400_23_pt1 | contig 19171 bp, 11 predicted proteins | sample TARA_R110000772 | Tara Oceans TARA_R110000772 (sample SAMEA4397948) | marine metagenome | biome: Polar Biome; feature: [SRF] surface water layer (ENVO:00010504); material: water (ENVO:00002006), including particulate matter (ENVO:01000060) such as... | depth 5 m | reverse complement strand
TGACCGGCTCGAACATCCAGCTCGACAGCGGCAGCGACGTGACCGCCACCGGCACGCTCAACGCCGACAATGATATCAATATACTCGCCACCGGCACGCCCACCGTGGCCAACGCGATCAGCGGCAATAACACCAATATTACCGGCGCGTCGGTAACCTTGAACAACGGGTCGATCGGCGGGAATCTGACGCTCAATGCCGTCGCGGGCGATGTCGATGGCAATGGTGCGGTCACGGTCGGCGGCGGCATCGACCTTGACGCAACCGGCAGTGTCGGATTTGGCACTCTCGATGCCCAGGGCGGTACCTTCACGGTCGATGCCGGCGGCAATATAGATTTCACCAGCGCAGCCAGCAGCGCTGGCACGAGTCTGAATGCCGGTGGTGACATTATCGGCGGCGATATGACGTCCGACGGAGATATAGCGATCGATGGCGGCGGTGACGCGGTTCTCGGCTCCGTCAACAGCGCAACCAATATCAGCGCCCGGTTGCTGGGCAGCTTTACCGCGGGCGACGTGAACGCGGACACTGCTGGTCAGGGCGAAGTCGACATCAGCGCCGACAATGGCATCGAACTGGCCAATGTCTCTGGCAACGACATATTTTTGACCGCGACAACCGGTCTCGTCAATGTCACCAATGATGTCGCTGTTACCAATGCCATCATAGCATCGGGCGAAGCCGTCTCCATCGTCACGCAACAGGACATGACGGTCAGCGCCGAAGCCACCAATGGCAATGTCGATCTGACCTCGGCAGCCGGCCTCGCGATCCAGGATGCTCAGGCCAGCGGCGACATCAGCATGAGCGCCGCCAATGATGTGCGGATCAACGGTCTCGTGAGTGCTGACAATCAATTGCTGATCTCCGCGGGCAGCCTGATCGACATTCAGGCGGCAACCGTCGGCGGCACGATCCGGACGGTCAGCGCAGACATGAACATCGGTTCGACCGGCGCACTCGGCGAGAGTGCTACAACCAGCGATATCGAGATATCCAGCGACGGCACCACCCAGATGATGCTCGGAGACGGGACCGATTTGACGGGCACTTTCTCGCTCAACAACGACGAGTTCAGCCGCATCCAGTCCGGGGGTGACCTGACGATCTTCGCCGCCGAGACCGGACTGGCCGGATTCGACCTGACCGTTCAGAATCTTTCGGTTCTCGCATCTGCCCAGGGCAATTTTGCCAGAAATGGAAGTTTCAATATTATCGCGGATCAATCGATAAGAGTGCTGGACAGCCTGTCTGTCCAGAGCGGCCTTGATACGAACCTGAATCTCGCCGCCGGTGACGACCTGTTTGTCAACGCCTCCCTCGGTACCATCGAGATGCTGGATGACACGGTTCTGGCGGGCAACCTGTCCCTGACCGCCCGCAACATATATGCGGTTACCGACCAGGCTTTTGACGATATTCAGGGCATGAGCACCGCCGAAATCGACGCGCGCCTTGCCGAGAATGACGGCAATGTCCGCGACAACGGGTTTATCGTGGCGGACGCGATCAGCGTCACTTTGCTCGCCAGCCAGTTCTACGTCCAGAATACCGGCAGCGGCACCGATTTCGATGCCCGGCGCGGCTTTGTTGCCGGCGCGGGCGGACTGTCCATCAATGCCGGTCCCAGCGGGACCACACCGATCGTCATCAATGGCACGGTCAATGGTGCCACGGGTATCCCTGCGATCCCGGCAACAACCATAACGGGAGCGGGCTTCAATGCTGTGTCGACCATCAATGGCTGTATCATTGCCGATCCGGCGAGTTGTGCGCCGGTAACGCCAACGCCAACGCCAACGCCAACGCCAACGCCTACCCCGACACCGGAGCCAAGGCCAATACCGGTTCAGGATGTGATTGATGAGGAAGTCACCCCGGAAGAATATGCCGCGGATCCGTTTGCGACCAATCTGATCGAGCTTAAGGAAACCGGGGACATGGCTGATGATCCGTTGATCGACGAGCCGGTTACCGGCGCGGGCAATGATGATCTTTGGGTGAATGGTCTCGATTGCGAGCTCGACGACAGTGGTGAGTGCGCGATCGACGAGGATGAAGACGGGGAACAGCTCCAGCCGGCAGAATGATCGCGCCGAATAATTGATCGGTTGACCTTTTGCGCGGAAAGCCATTAGGCGATGGATGATGACTGACACTGCCGCGCACCCGCTGAAGCTGTTCAACAGCCTGACTCGCCAGATGGAAGAGTTCGTCCCCGTGCATGCGGATGAAGCGCGCGTCTATACCTGCGGACCGACGGTCTATAACTATCCCCATATCGGCAATATGCGGGCCTATGTTTTTGCCGATCTGCTGGGGCGGACGCTCAGCTGGAAGGGTTATAGGCTCACCCATGTCATCAATATCACCGATGTCGGCCACCTGACCGACGACGCGGACGAAGGCGAAGACAAGCTCGAGAAAATGGCGGCGGAAAAAGCCCAGTCGATCTGGGATATCGCGAAACATTATACCGAGGCCTATTGGCAGGATATCAAGGCGCTGAATATCCGGCAGCCGGCCCACTGGTCTATCGCCACCGACTATGTCCCGGCGATGATCGAATATGCAAAAGGCATCGCCGACAAACATTGCTACGAACTGGAAAGCGGCCTCTATTTCGATGTCTCGACCGTTGCAAATTACGGCACGCTGGCCCGCGCATCGACCGATGACGGCGAGGGCCGGATCGACACGGTCGAGGGCAAGCGCAACGCCGCCGATTTCGCGATCTGGCGCAAGACACCCCCGGGCGAGAACCGCCAGATGGAATGGGACAGCCCCTGGGGCAAGGGCGCGCCGGGCTGGCATCTGGAATGTTCGGTGATGTCGGAAGCCCTGCTCGGCCTGCCGTTCGACATCCACACCGGCGGGATCGACCATCGCGAGATCCACCATCCCAACGAGATTGCGCAGAACCAGGCGCACAGTTGCTCCGATCACAGCGGCGCGAAAATCTGGATGCACAATAATTTCCTGATCGACCGGACCGGAAAAATGTCCAAGTCCTCGGGCGATTTTCTGCGGGTGCAGCTGCTGATCGACAAGGGCTTCCACCCCCTCGCCTATCGCCTGATGTGCCTGCAGGCCCATTATCGCAGCGAGCTGGAATTCAGTTGGGAAAATCTGGTCGCGGCGCTGACCCGGCTGAAGCGAATCGTGATAGGCGTCGAACGGCTGCAGGAGAAAGCGGACGGACAGACAGCGCCGATAGACCATCCTGCGCTCATGCAATTGCGCGACAAATTTGATGCTGCGCTGAGCGAGGATCTGAACAGTTCGAAAGGCCTGCCGCTGCTCGAAGAGCTGCTCTCGCTCAAGAAACTGCCGGCAGGTCAAAGGCTCACGCTATTATCCGAAATGGACTCGGTTCTGGGACTTGAGCTCGCGACCTTGAAACGCGATCAATTGCGCGTCCGGCCCATTGATGCAAAGCTGGAAGAAACCGAGATCGAAACACAGCTCGACCAGCGTCAGCAGGCAAAAGCAGAAAAGGATTTCGCCACCGCCGATAGCATCCGTGATGACCTTATCGCGCAGGGCGTGGACCTGATGGACGGCGACCCGCTGCGCTGGGAATGGAAGATAGACGGCTAGATTTTCGTCCCCTGTTATCCCGACACCAAGCAGGGAAACCGGTTGCGTAATAGTTGAAAACAAGGACTGATTCCCGTCAAAAAGGGAACGGCGATTTTTAGGAGAATGATGCGATGACCACCAAGCCGAAAGCCGCGATGGCCTCTCTTGTTCGCCCGCTTGTCGAACCGCATTGCGGCGATCTTGACGTGACCTGGTTCACCAGCACCGAAGAAGCGATGGCGATCGCGCCGCATGTCGAGATCGGCTGGTTCGACATGTATGACAAGGACAAGATGGGCGAGATTATTGCAACCGCAACCAATCTCAAATGGCTCAACAGCATCTACGCCGGCGTCGAGCATTTTCCGCTCGAGCAGCTCAAGTCCCAGGGCACGATCCTGACCAATGGCGCCGGTCTGAACAGCGCCCCGATCGCGGAATTCGCGATCATGATGATGCTCGCCGCCGCCAAGCGCAGCGATATTATCAACGACAACCAGCGGCAGCATAACTGGCTCGAACTACCACCGGGAACAACCGAGATCGACGGCAGCAAGGCGCTGATCATCGGCTTTGGCGGTATCGGCCAGCAGATTGCGAAAAAGCTGTCCGGATTTGATGTCGAGATTACCGCTGTACGCCGGACCGCGACCGGCGAGCCCAATGTCATCGGCCTTGACGAGTGGCGCGACCGGCTCGGAGAATTTGACTGGGTCTTTGTGTCCGCTCCGGCGACCAGCGACACGAAGCATATGTTCGGCGCGGATGAATTTGCCGCGATGAAATCCTCCGCCTGGCTGGTCAATATCGCGCGCGGCTCGCTGGTCGATCAGGACGCGCTGATCACGGCGCTGAACGACAAGACCATCGGCGGCGCCGCTCTCGACGTTGCCGATCCCGAGCCCCTGCCGTCGGACCACCAGCTTTGGGACGCGCCCAATTGCATCATCACCATGCATTTGTCCGGTCAGGCACAAACCCTGATGTTCCAGCGTGCCGCAGCCCGGTTTGTCAAAAATCTGGAACGCTACCGGAATGGCGAAGAGATGATCGCTGTCGCCGACTTCGACCGGGGATATTGAAGGGGGTGACTTCCCGAGTTTTTTAACTTACCATCCAGTTACATAGGGGTAGAGTGAGTCTCGTTCCTGAGGGGGATTGAGGGTCATTGGGGTCGTTGCCATTTACTCGCACACCAGCTGGTCATCGCGGCCAGGGAAGGACCCACATGACCAAAGCATCCGATCTGTTCGTAGAATGTCTCGAGAACGAAGGCGTTGAATATCTGTTCGGCGTTCCCGGCGAAGAAAATCTCGACATGCTCGACAGCCTGTCGCGCTCCAAGAAAATCAAACTCATTCTCACCCGGCACGAACAGGGCGCCGGTTTCATGGCTGCAACCTACGGCCGCCATACCGGCAAGACCGGCGTCTGCATGGCAACGCTCGGACCCGGCGCGACCAATCTGGTGACGGCAGCGGCCTATGCGCAATTGGGCGGAATGCCGATCCTGATGGTCACCGGGCAAAAGCCGATCAAGAAATCCAAACAGGGTCGTTTCCAGATTCTCGACGTCGTCGACATGATGGGCCCGATCACCAAATTCACCCATCAACTTGCGTCGGCCGACAATATCCCGAGCCGCGTGCGCGAAGCGATCCGGCTGGCTGAAGAAGAAAAGCCCGGCGCGACCCATATCGAATTTCCCGAGGATATCGCCGACGAAGACACGGATTCGACGCCGATCACTCCCAGCCTCGCCCGGCGGCCCATCGCCGAAGCCAAGGCCGTGCGCGCCGCGACCAAGAAAATCGAAAACGCCAAATCCCCGATCATCGTCGTCGGCGGCGGCGCCAACCGGACCACGACCGGGCGCATGCTGACGCAATTTATCGAGAAGACCGGTATTCCCTTCGTCACCACCCAGCTCGGCAAGGGCGTGGTCGATGAAACCCACAAGGAATTCATGGGCTGCGCGGCGCTGTCGGCAAACGACTTTGTCCACCGCGCGATCGAATCCGCCGACCTGATCATCAATGTCGGCCATGACGTGATCGAAAAGCCGCCCTTCTTCATGGCCACCGGCAGCACCGAAGTCATCCACGTCTCGATGAACAGCGCCGAAGTGGATCCGGTCTATTTCCCGCAGATCGAGGTGATCGGCGATATCGGCAACGCGATCTGGCAGATGAAGGAAGATATTGTTCCGTCCGGCAGCTGGAATTTCGACGCGATGTACAAGGCGCGCCGGGCCGAGGAAGAGCATACGGATTCGATGGACGACGATGTCCGTTGCCCGATCTATCCACCGCATCTCGTCAAGGTCGTCCGCGAAGCGATGCCGGCTGACGGAATCATCTGCCTCGACAATGGCGTCTATAAAATCTGGTTCGCCCGCAATTACAAGGCGCGCCAGGCGAATACCGTATTGCTCGACAATGCGCTGGCGACGATGGGCGCCGGACTGCCATCGGCCATGGCATCGGCGATGGTCTACCCCGACCGCAAGGTCATGGCGATCTGCGGCGACGGCGGCTTCATGATGAACAGCCAGGAAATGGAAACCGCTGTACGGTTAAAGCTCAACATCACCGTGCTGGTTCTCAACGACAACAGCTACGGCATGATCCGTTGGAAACAGGCGAATATGGGCTTCAAGGATTGGGGCCTGACTTATGGAAACCCCGATTTTGTCAAATATGCAGAGGCTTATGGTGCCAATGGCTACCGGATCACCAGCGCGAAAGATCTTCAGGAAACGATCGACAAATGCCTGAACAGCGAAGGCGTGCATCTGATCGAGGTCCCGGTCGACTATTCCGACAATGATCGCATTTTGAACAACGAGATCAAGGAACTCAGCGCGAAGGTTTGAACGAGACATTTATGACCAAATTGAAAGACGTCTATCCGCTCTATCTCAACAATGAAGCGGTGCAGCCCAATACCGACCTGGAAGTCACCGACAAATATACCAATGAAGTGGCTTTCCGGACGGCGTTGGCGACACCCGATGTCATTGACGAAGCGATCGCGGGGGCGGTATCTGCCACGGAACCGATGGCCGCGATGGCCAGTTACGAGCGGCAGAACGTGCTGCAGCATTGCGTCGACCGGTTCAAGGAACGCTATGACGAGCTCGCCTATTCGCTGTGCGTCGAAGCGGGCAAACCGATCAAGGATGCGGAAGGCGAAGTCGGACGACTGATCGATACATTCCGGATCGCTGCAGAAGAATCCGTCCGCAACTACGGCGAAGTGCAGCCGCTCGATATCTCGGCGCGTGCCAAGGGCTATATGGGCATGTGGAAACGCGTGCCGATCGGGCCATGCAGCTTCATTTCCCCGTTCAATTTCCCGCTCAACCTCGCTGCCCATAAAGTCGCTCCGGCGATTGCCGCGGGCTGTCCGTTCGTGATGAAACCGGCCAGCAAGACACCGCTGGGTGCGATCATCATGGGCGAGGTACTGGCAGAAACCGATCTGCCGAAAGGCGCCTTCTCGATTTTGCCCGCGAGCCGGGACGGCGCCGATCTATTCACCACCGACGAGCGGCTGAAGCTGCTCTCCTTTACCGGCTCGCCCGGTGTCGGCTGGGATCTGAAAGCCAAGGCCGGCAAAAAGCCGGTGATACTGGAACTGGGCGGCAATGCCGCCGTGGTGGTCGATCATGACGCCGATCTTGACGACGCGCTCGAACGGATTGTCTTTGGCGCCTTCTACCAGTCGGGCCAGAGCTGCATCGGCGTCCAGCGGATCATCATCCACGAAAAAATCTACGACACTTTCAGGGACATGCTGGTCGCCAGGACCAGGACGCTGGTCTCCGGGGATCCGAAGAATCGCGACACATTTATCGGCCCGATGATTTCCGAAGGCGAAGCCAGCCGCCTGCACGGCTGGATCGAGAGCGCCGTCGCCGGTGGAGCGACTTTGCTATGTGGCGGCAATCGCAAGGGCAACATGCTGGAGGCGACGCTCTTGGAAAATGTCGACACCAGCGCCGACGCCTATCGCGAGGAAGCCTTCGGTCCGCTCGCCCTGCTCTCCAAATTCAGCGATTTCGGCGCCGCCTTGGACGAGGTCAACGACAGCAAGTTCGGGCTGCAGGCCGGCATCTTCACCCGCGATATTTTCAAGACGCTGGATGCGTGGGACCGGCTTGATGTCGGCGGCGTCGTGATCAACGACGTGCCATCCTATCGCGTCGACAACATGCCTTATGGTGGCGTCAAGGACAGCGGCCTGGGCCGCGAGGGCATCAGATTCGCGATGGAAGACATGACCGAAATCCGCAATCTGGTGATCCGGCGCAAGCCGGGCTAGTCGCTCGGAACATCCCGCGCCCGGGAAGATTTGCTTCCGGCGCGCCAGTGCGCTTGCACCGATGACCGTTGCCCGCCGGTCGCATCGCTATTCCGTCGTCCCTGCCCGGCATCCACAAGGCTCTAAAAAATAAAAGAAATCGGGCATTTTTGTTTGCATTGAGCATGGATTGGGGGATAGGTATCATGCTCGTTATGGGGAAACGGCAAGGGTCGCGTCGTGCTGGATGAGGAGACCGGTTTAAAAACCGGAATGCGCAACGATGCAAATGGGGAAGATAATATCAGGAATACCTAGCTGGCCGGTACTGGCCGCTAGCCTTTTCTGCTCGTCACTGGTCGGAGCGGCCTTGTTCGTCTCGACCATGGCCAGCACTGCCCCGGTTGAAGCAGCCACCGACCTTGCCAGTGGCACCTACCTCGGTGTGGCTTCTTGCGGTGCCACCACTTGCCACGGACGACAGGAAGCCGATGGCGCGATTGTCCGGCAGGACGAGATCATGCGCTGGCAGGAAGAGTCGACCCCCGGTGGCGCCCACAGCCGCGCTTTCCGCGTCCTCCGCGAACCACGCAGCATTGCGATTGCCAAGCGTCTCGGCCTCAAGGATGCGGCATCCGCCTCCGAATGCCTCGGTTGCCACACCACCGACGCGGCGCGCAAGGGCCCGCGCTTCCAGACCAATGACGGCGTCGGGTGCGAATCCTGCCACGGTGCATCATCCGGCTGGATTTCAAGCCATTATGCGGTCGGCGCCAGCCACGCCCGCAATGTTGCCCGGGGCCTGATCCCGCTCGACAATCCCAAGGCCCGCGCCAGCGTCTGTCTCGACTGTCATTTCGGCAGCGCCAAAAAAGGCCAGTTTGTCGATCACAAGATCATGGCTGCCGGTCATCCGCGCATTTCCTTCGAGATGGACCTCTTCTCCACCCTGCAACAACATCATGACGAGGATGTCGACTATATCCGCCGCAAGGGCCGGACCAACAGCGTCCAGTTCTGGGCGGTAGGTCAGGCGATGGCGCTCGAACGCTCGCTCAACCTGTTCACCAAACCGGCAATCGCCACCGAGGGCATTTTCCCCGAATTCTATTTCTACGACTGCCACAGCTGTCACCGCCGGATTTATGATGACCCGTCGGCCCGCCCGACGTCGGTCAACAATCCCGGCCGCCCGATTCCCGAAGGCATGCCGCCCTATAATGATGAAAATATGATCATGCTCAGCGCCGCGATCAAAGTCGCCGCGCCAGACATTGCTGCTGATTTCGACGCCCGGTCTAAAGCCTTCCACGCAGCAATGGCGCAAGGCCGGGAACCCGCCGTACAGGAGGCGGCCAGATTGCGGCAATATGCCGGCCAGCTCGCGGACCGTTTCTCCCGCGCCAGCTTCGGTCGCGATCAGACGTTCCAGATCATGGAAACCATCGCCGGTCAGGCCATATCGCCGCGTTTCACCGACTATGAAGGCAGCGTACAGGCGGTCATGGCCGTGGACACTTTGCTCAACGGACTGGTCAACAGCGGCCAGGTCAGCGAATCCGCCGCCGCCAGCCTGCGCGGCCAGATCAACATCGCTTATGCCGCTGTCGATGAACCCAATAGCTATGAACCGCTGAAATATCGCCGCGCATTGGGTAGCGCCGTGCGCACGATCCGGTCGCTGCGCTAGAGGATTTGGTGATGCGCAAGACCTTTCTGACCTCTGCAATTTCTGCCGCAGCACTGCTGCTGACATCTTGCGGTGGTGATGGCGGCAGCAATGATTTCGGCGGCACACCGTCGCCCTCGCCATCCCCGACACCCACCCCGTCCCCGGTTGACGGCAATGGCGGCGCTTATACGGCCCCCGCACAGGAATCGCTCACCGTTACAGACGTGCAGACCATCATTGCGCAGGCCGTCGGCGAAGCCACCGCCCGCAACCTGCCCTCCGTAATCGCGGTGACGGACAGGGTCGGCAACGTGCTGGCGGTGTTTGAAATGAACGGCGCAAGGCCGACCGCGACCACCAGCGCACGCACTGCACTGGGTGCCATCAACAATCCTCTGGTCGATGTCCAGGGCGTCGAGGTGCCAGCCGCCGCAGGCGCCATCGCAAAAGCGGTGACCGGCGCCTATCTGTCGAGCGCCGGCAATGCCTTTTCCAGCCGGACGGCGAGCCAGATCGTCCAGGAACATTTTCCGCCAGCTCCGACCACGGCGGGCCTGGAAAGCGGCCCCTTGTTCGGCGTGCAGTTCAGCCAGTTGCCCTGCTCCGATTTCAACCAGAGATTTGGTAACGTCGGCACGGCGGCGCTGATCGGGCCCAAACGCTCTCCTCTCGGCCTGTCTGCCGATCCCGGCGGCTTGCCCCTTTACAAAAACGGCGTTGTTGTCGGTGCCATCGGCGTGATGGGTGACGGTGACTATGGCTTTGACCCAAATATTCTCGATATCGATGACGATGACGAGGAAGCGATTGCGCTGGCGGGGATTCAGGGGTTTGCACCACCGGCCGCGGTGACCGCCAACCGGATTTCGGTAGATGGAACACAGCTTCGATTCAGCGATGTTGTGGTCAGCGACCTCGCGCCTCTGCAAAGCAATTATGCGGCGATTAGCGGCACTGCCGGCAATTTGATTGCGGTGAAAGGCTATGCTGCCAATGTTATCATCGCCGGCTCGGCTTATGGCACCGAGGCATCCGGCATTCGCTCCTCCACCGCGACGGAATTCAAGAACCGCGACGCATTCGTCTTGTCCGATGGCGCGGGCACCAATCGCTTCCCGATTCGCGGCGCAACCGACGGCGCGAGCGTAACGACGCCACTGACCGCCGCCGAGACCCGCGCGATACTGGAAGAAGCGTTCATCATCATGTCGCGTGCGCGCGCGCAAATCCGGCAACCGCTCGACAGCCGCGCGCAAGTATCCATCTCGATCGTCGATACCCACGGCGAGATACTGGGCATAGTCCGGTCGCCCGATGCGCCGATATTCGGGACCGACGTATCCCTGCAAAAAGCGCGGACAGCATCCTTTTTTTCCAATAGCGTCGCCGCATCCGACCTGCTCGGCAATCCCGATACGGATGTCGCCGCATTTGTAGGACGGGTCCGGACTTTTCTGAATGATCCCAATGCCCTTACCGGCACGGTCGCCTTTGCCGACCGCTCTGGCGGCAATCTCTCCCGCCCCTATTTCCCGGATGGCGAACTGGGTCGACCCCACGGGCCGTTGTCGCGCCCGATTGAAGATTTCAACCCCTTTGCAACCGGGCTGCAGGCAGCATTGATCTTTCCCAATCTCGGACAGCATCTCGCCTTTGTTACCGGCGCGGCCCCGATGGACACGCCCATGCGGTGCACCAACACGCCCGACGCGGTGCCAGGACAGAACCGGTTGGAAAACGGCATCCAGATATTTCCAGGCAGCGTACCAATTTATCGCGGCAATCAATTGATCGGCGGTCTTGGTGTTTCCGGTGACGGTATCGATCAGGATGACATGATCAGCTTTCTGGGACTGCACAACGCCGGACAGCGTGTTGGCAGTATCGGCAATGCGCCAAAGGCGATACGGGCCGACAATATCGTGGTCGATCTCGGCAATGCCAATGTCCGGTTGCGTTACGTCAGTTGTCCGTTCGCGCCATTTCTCGACACCGACGCACAAAATGTCTGCGAGGGTCTGTAGAACCGATGACCGGACTTTCTGCCTCCTTTGTCCCGATCATGGCGGTCCTGTCCGGCCAGGCCGAACAGATGGAGACCCAGCGCGCCTCGGTCGAGCAGATGGAATCCTCCCTGACCGCTCTGCTCGCAGGGGAACGATTTGACTGGATAAGAACAGAATCTGACGCTTTTGGTACACAATTGGCCATGGGTGGCCCCGATCCCGACGAAGAAGAGGCGGAATTTGGAGAGGCCTCTGCGTCCGGGCCGTCGACTCCGAAAGATGCTTCCAATTCTTCCATTTTGGAGCAATCCGGAACCCCCGATCAGCTGGAAATGGACTTTGACGGTCTCGCTGCCGATGATGCCCTGATCGATGGCCGCCGCCGCCCGGGTGTCCAGAAAGAGTTGCCGGATCGAGTGACCCAGAACAACCCCGGCGCCGTCAACGCCCCGCCACCGGAAGCTTTTCCGACCGACGAATTCCCGGTTCCCGACCGATGGCGGATCATGCAAAGCCTCTGCCCGGCCAAGGGTGGCGACCAGGCGATTTACACCTTGTTCGGCGCCCTGCGGAACAACTGCCACAGCACGCTCAATCCCTATAACCAGAACGTGCTCAAGGGCGACAAGCCGATCCCGGCTGACAAGAAACCGGGCTTTCTCAAGGGCGACGACTGGTTTTTCGTCGCCAATGCAATTTCGGACACGGTGATCGAGCCACGCAGCTTTCCCATTCCGGTTGGCGTCCAGACCACCGAACGACCGAACAGCATCGACGTCTTCGGCCGCTCCGGCTCGGAGGTCTATGCCCAGACCTTCATCACCGGTTTTGCCCTGATCAAGGGCTCTACCGCCTATAAGCCGCCCGACGTGGAATATCGCCTGACGCTGGCGACCCAGGTCAATCATGTGAATGTCCCGGAACGCCGCGTGCTGTTTGTCGAACCGTCCAAATCCTCGCATCGCACCGACTGGTTTGTCGGCGTGCAGGAGGCGTTTTTCGACTATCACATCCGCAACACGTCGGCGCGCTATGACTTCGACAGTTTCCGCATCGGCATCCAGCCGATGCAGGCGGATTTTCGCGGTTTTCTGTTCCAGGACAACCAGCTCGGTTTCCGCCTGTTCGGCACCCGTGACAACAACCGGATCCAGTATAATCTGGGGGCCTTTGTCCAGCTCGAGAAGGACACCAATTCCGGCCTCAACGATATCACCCAGACCCCGCGCGAAAGCTATATTTTCTTCGCCAATCTCTACCGGCAGGATCTGCCCTTTGTCGGCCTGACCAGCCAGTTCAGCGTGACCTATAATATGAACCGCGAAAAGTCCGACGTCGAGATTGACGACAACGGCTTTCCGGTCCGCCCTGCCCTGCTCGGCGACCTCAGGGGCCGGGCCTATGATGTCGTCTATCCGGGCTATGCCTTTGACGGACGGATCGGACGGATCAATCTCACCGGTCAGGTTTACGGCGCCTTTGGCGAGGACCGGAACAGCTTCTTTACCAGCGAGCCGGCCAATATCGCCGCCTATTTTGGTGCAGTGGAAGCCAGCTACGACGTCGACTTCCTGCGTTTCCGCGCCTCCGGCCTGTTCGCCAGTGGCGACGGCAATCCTTACAACAACACCGAAGCCGGCTTTGACGCGATTTTCGAGAATCCGATTTTTGCCGGGGCCGATACCAGCTACTGGATCCGCCAGACCATCCCGTTCGCCGGCGGTGGTCGGGTGATCTCGATCAATGGACGTAACGGCATTCTCAACAGCCTGCGCTCTTCCAAGGAACAGGGCCAGAGCAATTTCAACAATCCCGGCACGATATTGGCTGGCGTTGGCGTCGACGCCGATCTGACGCCCGATTTCCGGCTGTCCGGCAATGCCAACCATCTCTGGTTCCACAAGACCGAAAGTCTCGAAGCGCTGCGCGTCGAGGGCTCGATTCCCAGAGACATCGGCTGGGACCTGTCACTAGCCGCCATTTACCGCCCGAAAGCCACGCAGAATATGGTATTCCGCCTCTCGGGCGCTGCTTTGATACCCGGAAAAGGATTCAAGGATTTGTTTGACCAGACCGACAAGCGCGACTTCCATTATTCCATTCTGCTCAACGCGATATTGGCCTTCTGATGCGCTGGCGGAACCTCCTGACCGGTAATAGCAAATTTATCCTCGCGGGACTGGGCGCGTTGGCGCTGACCGTCACCCCTGCCTCGCTGCTGCTCGCCGCAGGCAAGGAAAAAGCGCAAAAGGTCGACTACAGCTTCACGCCCCCTGCCCCGCAGAACCAGACCTGGGACGAGGCGCAGGCCAAGAGCAGCGGCTGCCAGAGCTGTCACACCGACAGCGACCAGAAGACCATGCACGAGACCCCTGCTGTGGTGCTCGGCTGTGTCGACTGCCACGGCGGCGATGCCTCGGTCATGGGCGACAACAAATGGGGCAAGAACAGCCTCGCCTATATGGACGCACTGACCAAGGCGCACGTCCTGCCGAAATATCCGGAAAGCTGGCACTGGCCCTCTTCTGCCAATCCCAAGCGCAGCTATGGCCTGCTCAACAAGGAATCGCCCGAATTCGTGCGTTTCGTCAATCCGTCGGACTATCGCGTTGCGCGCGAATCCTGTGGTGCCTGCCATATGGAAATCATCGAGGCCTCGGAACGGTCGCTGATGGCAACCGGCGCGATGCTATGGGGCGGAGCCGCTTATAATAACGGCATCGTGCCCTTCAAAAATTATATATTCGGCGAGGCTTATACCCGCAAGGGCGAGCCGGCGACGATCAAATCACCCGGCAATCCGCACGGCACCGTAACCGAGGCAGAAAAGAAACGCGGCGCGCTGCCGATCCTCTATCCATTGCCGACCTGGCACACCGTCCCGCCAGGCGACATCTTCCGGGTTTTCGAGCGCGGTGGCCGCAACATCAACACCCAGTTCCCGGAGATCGGACTGCCCAATATCGGCGGCATCATCCAGCGGCTGGAAGAGCCCGGAAGGCCTGACCTCAAGCAATCCAATCGCGGCCCCGGCACCGGCCTGCGCGTCGCCATCCCGGTTCTCAATATCCACAAGACCCGGCTCAACGATCCCTTCATGTGGTTCATGGGCACCAATGACCAGCCTGGCGACTATCGCCAGTCTGGCTGTGCCGGCTGCCACGTTGTCTATGCCAATGACCGCGAACCGCGGCACAGCTCGATCTGGGCCCAATTTGGCCGTGACGGACAGACGCAGACGGTTGATCCGACGATCCGCAATCTGAAAGAGGGCGAACATCGCTTTGGCAGCTTCGGCACCTATGATGCGGCCCACGGTGCAAAGGACGGCCACGGCGGTGATACGGGCCACGGCGATGATCACGCCGTTGATACCGATCCTGCCAAACGCGAAAAAGGCCATCCGATCCAGCATGCGTTCACCCGTGCCATCCCGACCGCGCAATGCATGAACTGCCACATGCACCAACCGAACATATTTCTGAACAGCTATCTCGGCTACACGATGTGGGACTATGAATCCGACGCGCCTTACATGTGGCCGGGTCCGGACAACAAGACACCAAAGCCGGAAGGCATGAGCGACGAGGAATATCAGAAGAAATACAAGCAGCAGAAATATCCTGATGCCGAAGAAGTACGCAAGGTGCTCGACCGCAATCCGGAAGGCGCAGCGCCCAAGGGCCTGTGGGCCGACATCGATTTCCTGCGCAATGTCTACGACGTCAACGCCGACGCCAAGGACACGCAATTTGCCGACTATCACGGCCATGGCTGGAATTTCCGCGCGGTTCTGAAACGCGACCGCGACGGCAATCTGCTCGACGCCGAGGGCAATCAGGCCAGCTACAGCACCGATACCGAGAATATCGTCGCCAATGACGATCCGGAAAAATTTCGCAAGGACGGTGAAGGAAAATTTGTCGAACCGGGCGTGAATCCGGGTAAATCTGTCCACATGATGAGCATCCATGCCGAGGTCGGCATGCAATGCGCCGATTGTCATTTCTCGCAGGACAGTCACGGCAACGGGTTGATCTACGGCGAAGTTGCCAATGCGGTCGAGATCAGCTGCAAGGACTGCCACGGCACTGCCGACGCTTATCCTAACCTGATGACCAGTAATCTCGCGGCGCGACCAAAAGGCAAAAATCTCGGCCTGCTGCGCAACGCCAATGGCGAGCGCCGTTTCGAATGGTTCGAAGATCCCAATGGCAAGCGCGTGCTGGTCCAGCGTTCGATCGTCGACCCGGATCTCAGCTGGCGGGTCAGCCTGGTCAAGGACAGCGTCGACCGCTCCCATCCCGATTTCAACGTCAAGGCGGCTCGGGCGAAACTTATGTCCAAAAGCGGAGCGGAAACGGGCAAATTTTCCTTCGGAAGCGGCGTTGCAAAAGACGATCGGGCACATAAAGACGAGAATATGGTCTGCTTCACCTGCCACCTCAGCTGGACAACAAGCTGCGGTGGCTGCCACTTGCCGATCGAAGCCAACTGGCAGGCCGACAATCACAAATATGAAGGGGGCACGACGCGAAACTATGCAACCTACAACCCACAAGTGGCCCGCGACCAGATGTTCCAGCTGGGCCGTCACCAGACAACCAAGGGCAATATCATCGCTCCGGTCCGGTCAACCTCGGCCCTGATCCTGTCCTCGACCAACATCAACCGCGAACGCATCTACGTCCAGCAGCCACCAATTTCCGGTATCGGTTTCTCTTCGCAAGCTTTTGCACCGCATTTCCCGCACACCGTGCGCAAGACAGAGACCAAACAATGCTCGGATTGTCACGTCAGCGAGGCCAATGACAATAACGCGATCATGGCGCAGACGCTGCTGCAGGGAACTAATTTCGTCAACTTCATCGGCCTCCACGCCTGGGTCGGCCTTGAAAAGGGCTTTGAAGCCGTCCGGGTAACCGAGTGGGACGAACCACAGGCCGTTATCGGCTCCTATCTGCAAAAATACGCCTATCCCGATTACTGGCGGATGCATGTCGAGGACAACGACCGCGAACTGATCGACTGGGTCCGCGGCGAACGGCTCGACGAGAATCTGTCCGGCGAAACCAAGGCGCTCGAAGAATTCAAGAATGTCGTTCAGGGGACCGGCGACGCGGTTCGCTGCCTGCAACTGCGCGGCGAATATATGTTTGTGGCAGAGGGCAAAGGTGGGTTCCGAGCCTATGATGTTGCCTCGATCGGCAACAAGGGCTTCTCGGAACGGATCGTCAAGGCGCCCTTCTCCTCGCTTGGTCATGATACGCATGTCGACACCAAGAACGCGACCTGCATGGCGCTTGCCACCAACCAGCCGATTGCTCCGCTGCGCAACACCAAGGAATTGCGTGAAATTAACGAAGAGCAGGCCTTTCACCCGATCTACAATTATGCGGTGATCACAGATAGCGAAGAAGGCCTGATCCTCGTGGACGTCAACACATTGGCCGATGGCGAATTCCGCAACAATTTCTTCAAGCGCAGCCTTACCTGGAACGATGGGGGTCTATTGGACGGTGCGCGCCACATCACGCTGGCCGGTCATTATGCCTATATCACCACGGACGCCGGGCTGACCCTGATCGATCTCGACAAGCCGCTGGAACCGCGCCACGTCGTCACCTTGCCCTTGACCGATGCACGGGCATCCGCATTGCAGTTCCGCTACCTCTGGGTAACCGATGCCGAGGGCGTGAAATTGTTCAACGTCACCGACATGGAAAATCCGGTGGCAGTGCCTTCAGGGACAATCCCTTTGCGCAATGCCCAACGCCTCTATCTAGCGCGCACTTATGCCTATATTGCTGCCAAGGATGAAGGACTGGTAATCGCCAATATCACCCGGCCGGAATCGCCCGTGATCTACATGAAAGAGACGTTCGGCGGCACGATGAACGATGCGGAGGATGTGATAGTCGGATCGACCAATGCCACTCTGTTTGCCTATGTCGCCGATGGACGCAACGGGCTGAAGGTGGTCCAGTTGACTACGCCGGATAGTCAGAAAAACTTCTACGGTTTTTCTCCTGCACCGAAGCCGGAACTGATCGCTTTTGCCCGGACACCGAAACCGGCACTGGCCCTGTCCAAGGGTCTTGATCGGGATCGAGCGGTGGACGAGACCGGCGGACAGATGGCGGTCTTCGGGCGGCTGGGCTCCCGGCCTTTCACCCGCAGCGAGATGCAACGCTTCTACCTGAACAGCAAGGGTGAACCTTATTTCGTCAAGGATGAGCCCGATCTGGCAGACTGGATCGGATCAGCGCCGCCTTTGTTAGCCCGGCCGTAAATGGAACGGGGGCCGGACAGTCCCAAGACGCCGACCCCCTGCCCCCAATACGCAACTCGGGGGAATCATGGTCCCTGCGTGGATTCACTCAGGGAGCTAATTTGATGAACTATTGCCGCAGATTTATCAGCAGTTGCCGTCAATCGCGCGACCAGCCAAGGCGCCGACGGCACCACCAATGATCGTCCCTTCGGTCTTGCTGCCGCGCCCGGCAACTTCATTACCGAGCAGACCGCCGGCTATTGCACCGATAATCGTTCCGCCGGTTCCGCGATCACAACCGCGATAACGCCTGTTGCTTGAATAGCGGTTATCGCGATAGCGACGCTGGTCGCGATAATCACGGCGATCACGGTAACGGTCGCCACGATAGGTATCACCGCGCCGATAGACACGGCGTCCGTCATTGCGGGCCTGCTCGTAATAACCGCCGTTTGAATAGCCGCCACGCGCTTCGGCGGGGGTTGCAAAGGCCATTGTTGCAATGGCTGCGGTCGAAATTGCCAAACTTCCCAAAATCCTGTTGATCATATTCTCTACTCCAAAACGGGTTTTCCCAAACCCGATATAATTGCTGCCCAACAATTGGAGTTCTAGCGGAGTCGCATTGACCGGAGGCTGAATGGTGCTTTTATCTCAGGTTCATATTAACGCGTATTTTTATGAACAACAGCAGTCGGCTTAGCGGAGCAGATCATCCCGCTGCTTGGCTACATCCTTCATTCCCGCCCATGGATCGGCCCGCTCCTTATCCGCTTCGACCGCCGCAGTATCGGTTACCTGCCCCACCTCGGTCGGTGGATCGGCTGCGACGCAATAGGCAGTGACCAGCACCATGGCAGACCACCACAAGGCATTGCCACTGCTGGCGAAGACACGAGAGAGGCGCGGTCCGAACATGAGCTTGCCGATAGCAGGTCAACGTTAACAGAAAGTCGCGTTCGCCATCCATCTCGCAAACCAAATATTGGTATAAATCACCACTATTCAGTTTCTGTTCATATTCGCGAACAGGGCAAATCCAGCTAACTAGCTGTTATACCAGCATTTATTCAAACTGGCACGGCCCGTGCAATGCTAGAGGCATCTTCGCAGAACAATTTGTGAAGCACCAAATCAAACCAAGAAGGAACTTCAAAATGACCAACAACAACATCCAGAACCAAGTCGCCGCCGCTTTCGCCGCTCTTTTCACCGCCGCCATTTTCGTCAGCGCCAGCGTTGGCCCTGCCGTCAACAATGCCGCCGCCCTGATCGCCTGACCCCGGAAAAAAGGAACCCAGACCATGTTGTCCCCCAAATTTCAGAACC
>TARA_R110000772_G_scaffold29957_1_pt1 | contig 19194 bp, 32 predicted proteins | sample TARA_R110000772 | Tara Oceans TARA_R110000772 (sample SAMEA4397948) | marine metagenome | biome: Polar Biome; feature: [SRF] surface water layer (ENVO:00010504); material: water (ENVO:00002006), including particulate matter (ENVO:01000060) such as... | depth 5 m | reverse complement strand
CCGGAGCGGCGGGCGCTGCTGCTGGTGCCGCTGCTGGTCAGGGTTTAGAGGAGCTTATTGAGGAAGCTCTTGGTATACAAAAACAATCACTTCCTGAAGTTTTAGTTGATATGGGTCAAGAGGCTGCATTAGCAGGTGTTTTAGATCTTGCTACCGTTGGTCTTTGGAGAGCAGGGAAAGCGGTTGTTGGCGGCGGTGCAAAAAGGTTGACTTCTCGTGGCGAGTCTATAAGTCCAGAAATGGGGGCTGATCTCGTGGGCAGGGGGTATAAGCCAAGCCTTGAAAGGCTCGGCGCACCAACAATTTTAGCAAAGGGAGCTAAGTTTGCGAAGGGCGCTACAGGAGACGTTTCCGATATTGTAAACAATACATCAGTTGCTATTGCTGAAAAAGACGCTTTTTTGCAACAGCTAAAAATATTTGGCACTGACGAAGCCGGGGAAGCGTTTATAAATGTTGGTACAAAAAAATTCGCAGAACTTCAAGCAAAACAAACAGCGGCTCAAAGGGCTGCTATGAAGACCGTGCAGGAAAGCATTGATCTTGTAGAGCGTTCTGTTGATGAAGGATTTAGTATTAATAATGAAACGCTGAACGCAATACACTCATCTTTTAAGAACTTTCAAGATGTAGCTGTCGGAGAATTTAAAATTCTTGACGATATGGTGGGGCGTCTTGAGTCTTCACAAATATCTGATGCCATTACCGTGAACGGAAAAACAAGAATTGTTCCAACAGATATTTTAAAGCAGGCAGCAAATGATCTCATTGAAGCAACTGGATCCGCAAAAGTTTTGCCAGCAGAAGTTCAAATTGCTTTAAAGGGAATAGACGATCTTAATAAGACCGGCAAGGCGTCTTTTGCACAAATAGCAACGCAAAGAAAACTTGTCAACGATGCCTTGTTTGAAAAAAATTTAGGCCCCGCAGCAACCGAACAACTGTTCAAGTTACGCGATGCTTTTGATTCAGCAATATCAGCAGACTATCTTACAAAAAACTTAAAAGGTCTTTCAGGAAGTCAGCGTACTCTTGTAAATTCAATTAATAAACAAAGAGATGTATCGTTTGTTAATTACGCCCAAGGGATGAAAAAATTTGATGACTTGCGCACATTTGGAATTGTTCGTGACATTAAACAATCAATTAAACAAGATGGTAAGTTTAATGCTGATCAATTCTTTACAAAAATTGTTCGTAAAGATTCACCTGAAAGATTAAAGGCTGTGTTGAACGCTGTTGATGATCGTGAACTTGTACGCTCTCAATTAGCTAGATCTTTTCTTGACGATGCAATGTCAAGAACTGGCGTTGACATGATGAACCCAAATAATTTTAATGGCGCGTTGTTTCGTAATCAAATAATGTCATTAAAAAGCACCGGGAAAGAATTGTTTGGTGCGGAATGGGGTAATGTGCAAAAGCTGGCTGAAACAATAGCTCAAGTTGGCGTGAAAAACACGCCTAAAGAGAGCGTTGAAAATATAATGAAGCTAAATGCTGATAGGTCTATTGTCGATGCAATGCAAGATCTCGTTAAGGCAACCAATGATATTGGTCAGGCTCAAAAGCTAAGGGCTATGGACAAGCTTGCAAAAGGAGACTTGCAACCAGATGAGGCTGTATCGAGTTTAATCAATTACAAGACATCTTTGTCTGATTGGCAAAAAATAAGAAATGTATTTAGAGAAAGTCCACAAGAATTGCTTGAAGTAAGAAAAGCAATGATTGAAAAAATATTAAGCGCGGTTAACGAGGATGTCTTTACATCACCAGCCGCTGCTTTAACCTTAAAAAAAGAGCTTGGCAATTATAAGCAAGGGGTTTTGCAAAAGGTTTTAAGTAAGCCTGTCTATGACAACATAAACAAGTTTGCGGATGAAATGATATATTTAGGAGATGTAGGGAAAGAGGGAGCTATTGCTCAAGCTGCGGTTACGGCTAAGTTAACATCAGACCCGGTTGGCGCATTTAAGCAAAATTTAAGAATGAAAAGTATGGCAACTGTATTTTCTAATCCGACTCTTATAAACTATTATGCTGGTAAAGGCGCTCCTACTGCAATTTCCAATGTCAGTGGCGTACTTAACGCGATAGGAAATACAATTGGAAAAACAGCCGCAACAATAAACTCTACAAGACAATTTGGAGTAAGAGCTTTAAACGAGCAAATGAATAGAGAAATTGATGCCTACAACACATCAACTAACCAGCCACAAAAAGATCTTCCAATGTATGCCAGCCCCGCACCAACACCTGTGCAGTCATCTGGTTTGGGATCTGTAGACATAACTCAGCCGCAACCATTAATTGGCGGCACAACCGCCCCTATAGGCGCTCAAGGATCCCTCTCTAGTGGGGGCGGACTGAGACAAATGGCAACTAATAATCCAGCCATAGCTGACGCCCTCGGCATTCGCGGAGCAACAGCAGATTTGTTGAGAAGATAATGAACAAAGATCAGTTAAGAGAAGAACTCGCAGAAGACGAGGGATGTAAGTATTTGATTTATTTAGATCATTTGCATCTCCCAACTTTTGGCATAGGTCACTTGATTAAAGAGCATGACCCAGAGTATGGTGAACCTGTTGGCACTGAGGTATCAGAGGACAGAGTTCGCAAGGCGTTCAATCTAGATATTGCAGTTACCATTGAGGACTGTCACCGCCTGTGCAGCAATGTCGGGGTAGACTTTAACGAGCTTGATCTGAAGTATCCAGATGCAGCCCTTGCATTATGTAACATGACATTCAATCTCGGCTATCCGCGCTTTAGCAAATTCAAGCGTATGTGGGCAGCAGTAGCAGATGCTATGGAAGACCAAAAAGCGTGGCTAGAAGTGGCATCAGAGGCAGAGGACAGCCGTTGGTTTGATCAGGTGCCTAATCGGGCTAAAAGGCTCACAGCACGTTTTAGGGCGCTTGCTGATGAGTAAAAGTCAATGTGTTGGAATATGTGTTTTGGACAAGGAGCGCGTAAGGTGTATTGGCTGTGGCCGTACCATCGAGGAGATAATTAGCTGTGGGAAAAAATCAAACGACTGAACATCCGCCCCAAAAATATTACAAACATTGCCCCCGTTGCGGAAATAAATTACGAACAATTGTTGTACATGGACACGAACAGTGTTTAGAATGTGATCAAGTAATTTATGATTGTTGCCAAGGGGAAGTATGCGACAGCAAAAATTCTCAGCCGTAGCCACGGGAGACATCGGAGAGCATATATGTGCGCTTCGATTGCTAAAGATGCACGTTCCGTGCAGCATAATTAATCTTGGCACAAGCGATATAGTTGCCGAGCATGAAGGGCGTATGTGGCGCATACAAGTGAAATCAAGCGTTCTAAAAAGCCGAGGCCCTGATCGACCTGACTGTGGGTATCAATTCATGACAAGCAAGGGGGGCAAAAAAACCACTCTTACTGAAGATGACTGTGACATTGTTGCGATGGTAGCTATTGATTTAGAAAGAGTTTGGTTTACTCCGGTATACAAATTACGCAACAGCATAAGCAAAAGAAAAACAGTAGGCAGCTTTACTGAAGGTGTAACCGAAGAAACGTGGCGCGATACTATGAGCTATTTTGGTTTTTAGTCGAGTTGGTTATTTTTAGCTTACATACCTCACAAACAGCAGGCTCTTTATTATAGTCTACCGCTGTTCGACAGCGCGGACATTGACCTGTATCTATAAGCTTTTGTATTGGCCCCTTTTCTTTCATAAAATGCTCCATGAAGCAAATACGTCAAATTGTTTCAAGTCGTAGTGACAGACAAGCTCTATGTCTCCTGCGTCACCCCTATCTTTTCTGCCGCCTACATCAACGTATGGGCGACTAAACATATCAACAACCCCTATACAATCACTCCACCCCACCACAAGGTAACAGGGCTTTTGGTGTTTCTTACTTAAATTCCAAGCCGCTTGTAGCTTAGTCAGGCTGATCATATATGTTGGATATTTGTTAAAAAGATTGTTTCTGACTTTGACTTCTGCAAAACCATAAAGCTTGTCTTCAACAAAAAAGCTGAAATCCAACCTTTCTTCTAGGCTTAGTTTTTTAAAACTCGTATAGCCTTTGTATTTGCAGAACCTATCCATTACGATCTGCTCAAGGTTTCGATCTTGCTGCGTTTCGTAAAATGGCCTCATGCTGCGGAACCGATACCAGACCTTACCTCACCAGAGTAACGAGCGTTATACGCATCAGAAACCAGCTTTGAAATCTGTTGGCTAATCTTGCGATGCTCATCCGCACTCAGCTTAACGAGCTTCTTATGTGTGTTAATATCCACGGCAACAGACTTGTATCTCGCTGTGTCAGTCATTATAATACTCCCATCAGTTAATAACATTGGGCATATATTAGCATGTTTAAGGGATATCGCAAGCAGAATAAATACGGCGCAAAAAAGACACAGTTCATGGGTTACACATTTGATTCCCGCTGGGAAGCGGAGCGCTGGGGACAGCTAACCGCTATGGAACGTGCTGGGGCCATACTAGACCTAGAGAGACAAATCAAGTATGACATTATTGTAAATGATCAAAAGATTTGTAGGTACATTGCTGACTTCAGATACACTCAAGTTGAGGAAGACGGTTCTGAAACAAAAATTGTTGAAGATGCCAAGGGTGTGGAAACTGCTGATTTTAAACTAAAAAAGAAGCTTATGTTAGCAGTTCACGGAATTGATATAAAATTATCTAAGAAAAGGAGTTGACTTAGGTTTTGATATTTCCTATCTATTGATTGTGGAAGCAACAAAACAGAAGGAGGGCATCATGCTTAACGCTCCAGCCCCATTTATTCCTAACGATCTAACGCCAGTCTTTGAGCGGCGCAATGACGTTATGCAAAAGATTAGTGACCTACAAAAAGAATTGAAGGTCATTAATAACTCTATCGTTCAACAGTTTGAAGATCAGGCTCGTACCGTTCTCGCAGAGAAGGGCAAGGATTTTGGTCAGGCCACCATCAAGACTGATGGCTTCAAGATCACAATTGACTTCCGAAAAAAGGTCGATTGGGATAATGACAAGCTAATTAGGGTTCTCGACTCTATGGACGGAGATACTGCCAAGCACTACGCTTCAGTAAAGGTTTCTGTTCCAGAAGCCAAATTCCAACAAGCCCCACCAGATATCAAGGCGTCACTATCAGAGTGCCGCACTGTTCTTCTGCAAGGCACATCTGTAAACATCGAGGTTGATAATGCTTAAAATTATTTCAGCAGAAGAGCGGCTTACCGAAAAGCGCGGTCACAAGATTGTGATTGCGGGTAAGTCAGGGGTGGGCAAGACCAGTCTTGTCCGCACCCTAAATACCGACACAACACTCTTTATGGACTTGGAGGCAGGTGATGCTGCTATCGAAGGCGTGAAGGTTGATGTGTTGCGGCCAAAGACATGGCAGGACTGTCGTGACTTTGCCTGTTTCCTTGGTGGGCCTAACGAAGCGTTGAATGATGATTCTCCGTATAGCAAGGCTCACTATCAGTATGTGTGTGAGATCTACGGCGATCCCGCACAGGTGTTAGTTAAGTACGACACCATCTTTATTGACAGTATTACAGTCGCTGGTCGCTTGTGCTTCAGTCACTGTCAGAACCAGCCAGAGTCACGCTCTGATCGTTCTGGCAAGCTTGACACTCGTGCAGTGTATGGAATGCAAGGTCGTGAGATGATGGCTTGGCTGACACATTTGCAGCACATCCGTGACAAGAACGTGATCTTTGTCGGCATTCTTGACGAGCGTTCAGACGATTACGGACGCAGTGAATACTCCCTTCAAATCGAGGGCAGTAAGACAGGGCGTGAGTTGCCCGGAATTGTTGATGAGGTACTAACAATGACAACACTCACATCTGATGAAGGCGTACAGTTCCGTGCCTTTGTTTGTCACACTTTAAACAAATGGAACTATCCAGCGAAAGACCGCAGTGGTCGTTTGGATTTAATCGAAGAGCCACACTTGGGCAAGCTTCTTGAGAAGATGTCCGGTGGGGTAGCACAAGCTGACAGGCCAATGGCTTTTGTCAATCCAACAGAAGTGGTTATTGCAGAAGGAGAAGAAAACAATGCTTAACCTAAATAACGTACCAGCCCAAGAGAACACTCCTTTGGAACTAATGCCAGATGGCTCTGTTGTTCGTGGCATCGTGAAACTATCAGGTGGTGACATTGATTTACCTGAGTTTGGCGCAGGGCAGTTCTTTAAACAGTCACAGTCAACCAGCGCAAAATGGTTGCCGATCGAAGTCACTATCGTTGGTGGTCAGTTCGACAAGCGTAAGGTGTGGCACAATATCTTTGTCGATGGCGACAAGCTTTCTGAGCGTGGTGTGCCAATGGCAAAAGAGATTGGATTGCGCACACTGAAGGGCATGATCGACAGCGCCTTTAACCTTTCAGCAAAGGACGAGTCACCGCAAGCACAGGCGGCTAGAAACCTGAACGGTGTGGGTGATCTCAATGGTCTGAGCATCTGCTTTGTTGTCGGTGTAGAAAAGGGTAGCAACGGCTATCAGGACAAGAACAAGATCAAGGCCGTTCTGACTGCTGACTCAAAAGACTTTATTGCTGGTGGCGCACCTGTGGCTGCACCAGTGGCACAGGCACCAGCCTTTGCCCCACAACAACCAGCCGTACAACAACCAGCACCGCAACAAGGTGTAACCCCAGCTTGGGCGCAATAGGAGGCGATGATGTTGAAAGCAATTTTTAGAGCAGTCTTTGGATATGAAGAAAAGGCTGTTGAGCCTAATTATCCTCGTTACTGTGAGAGCATGCGCAAGCTGCTCTCCAGCGGACGCCCATATACTATCAGCGAGTTGCAAAAGACGCTGAAGAAGCGCAAAGGTACAGTCTATCATGAGATGACTGTGTTGCGCCGTGGCGGACTTTTAATCGCTAAAGACTACGACAAAAGCATTTCTGCGAATAAGTATCGGATCACATCATGATCCTTCGTGGGTATCAAGAGGCGGCTATTAATGCCGCCTCTGACGCTTTAGACAAGCACGGCAATACTCTTGTCGTTGCTCCTACAGGTGCGGGAAAGACAATTATGCTTTCCGCGCTTGTGGGTAAGCGTTTCAAGAAAAATCAAAACATATTAATCTTGCAGCACCGCGATGAGTTGGTTGCGCAGAACTCAAGTAAGTTTCATAAAGTTAATCCTGCTATGACTAGCAGTATGTGCAACGCAGCACAAAAGGACTGGTCTGGCGATGCTACATTCGCAATGGTGCAGACTCTTTCCCGCGAAAAAAATCTGACGGCTATGCCGAAGATTGACATGATCGTGGTTGATGAGGCGCACCACACTGTTGCAGACACATATCAACGTATCATTAAGGCCGCAAAGAAGGCCAATGATGGGGTGCAGGTTGTAGGCTTTACCGCTACCCCTAATCGTGGCGACAAGAAGGGGCTGCGCGGCATCTTTAGCAATTGCAGTCACCAGATCGAAATCTCAACACTGATCAATGAGGGCTTCTTGGTTAGGCCGAAGACATTCGTGATTGATGTTGGTGTGCAGGATGAATTGCGCAACGTGCGCAAGACAATTGCCGACTTTGATATGGATCAGGTCGAGAAGATTATGAACCGCCGTGCGATTAACCAGAAGGTTGTCGATGAGTGGATGGACAAGGCACACGACAGAAAGACAATCGTGTTCTGTTCTACAATCAAACACGCAGAAGATTTGTGTGAGGAGTTTACTGATGCTGGCGTTGTTGCCGCAACGGTAACAGGTGACACACCAAAAGAAGATCGAGAAGAGATCCTGCATGATCTTGCACATGGTGATATGCAGGTTGTTGTAAATGTTGCTGTCTTGACTGAGGGTTTTGATGCCCCGCCAGTGTCTTGCGTTATCCTGACACGGCCATGCTCATACAAAGCAACGATGGTGCAGATGATTGGGCGCGGTCTGCGCACGGTTGATGTCGATGAGTTTCCAGATATAGTAAAGACAAACTGTATCGTTATGGACTTTGGTACGTCTGTACTGACGCACGGCTCTCTTGACGATAGCGTTGATCTTGACGGTAGCGATGGCAAAAAGGGTGGCGATGCACCTATAAAGGTTTGCCCAGAGTGCGACTCAGAGGTTCCGCTTGGTGTTCGTGAATGCCCTATCTGTGGTCATGAGTTTGAAGGCCAGAACACAGATCCGCTTGAGCATTTTGAATTGACTGAGGTTGACCTGATGGAGCGTTCTCCGTTCCGCTGGATTGATTTGTTCGGAACAGGGGCTTGCTGGTCTGCCACAGGGTTTAATGCGTTTGCGATTGTGGCACAGTTAGGCGATGTTTCCGCTGCATTGGTAAAGAGAAATAATGGCCGTGTTCGGCTGATTAGTATTGGTACGTTGCGTCAAGCGATGGCAGCGGCGGATGATTTCTTGCGCACGAATGAAGATGGAAGTAGTGCAAAGAAAACAAAGAGATGGCTAGATGATCGTATCACGGAAAAGCAACGTGTTTTGCTTGGCCGTCAGGGCGTTCATATTGGTGCTTTAGACTTTTCGTGGACGAAATATAAGGGTGCGTGTATGCTGAATTATGTCTGGAACAAGCAGTTCATTGATGGGACAATCCAAAACATAATTCAGAAAGAAAGCGCATGAACCGTGGAAGCCTAGAGGTTACTCTTTATATGGTGGATGAAACTGAGGTTAAAATATCTTGTTTTATTCAAGTGGCTGATCCTGATGATGGTGAGGAAGTTCATGACAGTGCTATGGATGCGATCACTGACTATATAGAAGAGTATGATGAAAAGTTGATTGATGGTGAGGCCGAAATTTACTTTGGTGATTCAGTCATGTATTTAATTGCTTTCGGGCGAGTAGAAGGTGAAGAAGACAAATGGGGTATAGCAACAGCGGAAGGAACGGTCACACTGCACTAAAGATTGTGGGTGAATTGTTCGCAAATATTGGCTGGGAAAAAAAGTTATGCGAGCTTAACAAAGACGAAGTGATGGCAATAGCTGTAGTTTTTCAATCAATAGAAGGGATAGAAGATGTCTACTCTGAGCAATACCTTACAGAAGTTTACCTCCGATATGGAGGCGCGAGACTCGGCCTTGATCCAGAAACGGACATCCCATTCTGACACTGCTGACTACATAATAAAAGAACTAGATCGGGGCATAAAAGAGAAAGAATATAAGGCACCTAGACGTAGATATCTTGGCGCTTCTTCTCTTGGCGATCCGTGTTCTCGCAAGTTGCAGTATCGGTATATGGGGCAGGAGAAGGATGAGGATAAGGGCTTTCCAGCTAAGACGCTGCGCATATTCGCGCTAGGTCATAGCATCGAAGATATGATGATTACGATCTTCAGGGACGCAGGCTTTGATCTACGCACGGAGCTAAAAGGCGAACAATTTGCTTTTGATACAGCAGACGGGGAAGTTCGGGGCCATATTGACGGCGTGATTGTTAGTGGCCCGTTAAATCTGGGGTATCCTATGCTGTGGGAATGTAAGTCAGCATCAGATAAGAAGTTTAAGGAATTTGTTCGTAATGGTGTTGCTGTCGCTAATCCAGTGTATGCAGCACAGGTTGCACTCTATCAGGCTTACATGGATCTAGCAGAACATCCGTGCTGCTTCACAGTGCTGAATAAGAATACGAGCGAGATATATATTGAGTTGATTCCGTTCAACGCTGAGTTGGCGCAGGCCACTAGCGATAAGGCGGTAAACATTATTAAGGCGACTAATGCAGAAGAAATGCTGCCGCGTGTCGCGCAGAACAACGATTATTATGGTTGCAAGTGGTGCGAGTTTCGTAATACTTGTTGGTCTTTATAAAAAAAGGGAAGACGGTCTGGTGAAAGACCGCCTCCCCCTGAGGTAACAATGCTTAACAAGGATCAATATAATGAGTCTAATTAGGTTTGGCAACACTACATCTAGTGTTTCGGCAAATAATTTAGTCGAAGAGATTTCCCGCCGCGTACCAAAAGGCGAACAAATTCGCATCCTGCGGGATACGTTTCCTGCTGGTCGAGTTTCAGGTAACACATTTTACATCGGGTCACTGTTGGGTGATCCGGGTCAGTCAATGAAAATAAACATTGACCCGCATTCTCCTCACTTCATGAAGGGGCAAGACTTCAATGGCGGTGTCGGGGTTGGCGGCATCGTAAAGATTTTGATGGAAGCCCGCAGCATGAAGTTGCCAGAGATTAAAGAAATGTTCGGGTCTTATCTGGAGAATTCAGGGCCACAAATTGTTCGGGATAATGGCCCCGTAGAAAACCCATTCAAGCAGCAGTATAATGCAAACTCTCCGTATGACGCTGAGTATGTATATACCAATGCAGATGGCGAAGTTCTGGTAAGCGTTAGGCGCTATAACGTCAGGGACATAAGCGGCAACCCAGTGCTGAATACAGCAGGCAAGCCGAAGAAAGAGTTCCGTCCGTTTATCGAAGGCGCTCCCTACTCGAAGTTTCCTGATGTGCGCCCGCTGTACAACATTCCTAACGTGCTGGCATCTCGCCGTGTTATCTGGGTTGAAGGCGAGAAGTGTGCTGATGCCCTGAACACCAGAGGCTACACCGCTACCTGTACAATCGGGGGCGCTGGTGCGCTGACAAAGAAGACGGCTGCACAGTATGACTTTTCTCCACTGAACGGCAAAGAGCTTATCTTGTGGCCTGACAATGATCCGGCAGGCAAGAAGCTGGCTGATCTTATTCAGGATTTAGCGTTAGCCGCAGGCGTTAGATCAGTGACGATGCTGACACCACCGCAAGGCAAGCCCGAAGGTTGGGATGCGTCTGATGCTATCTCTGAAGGCTTTGACATCGAAGACTTCCTGCAATCAAAAGAGAAGTTAAAGAAGGTTGCGATCAACCTGCTTGATGATACGTTTTCAGTTGCACGTTTTGCAGGTGATGCTCCGGTTCAGAAGTTCCTGATTGATGGCACGTTTCCGCTCGGCGTACCGATTATCTTCTCGGCGGCTGGTGATGCTGGTAAGGGCATGATGACGCTGGACATGGGGATGAAGATTGCGTCAGGCAAGCCAATGGTAAACGCCTTTGGCGGCATGGTTAAAGAGTACGGTAACGTGGTGATCTTCACGGCAGAGGATGACGAGGCGGAGATGCACCGCCGTATTGATCGGCTTGATCCATTTCAAGAGCGTATGAATTACGCCTATGACCTGAAGGTTGTGTCATTGCCGAATGTCGGGGGCGTGTTTCCTATCCTGTCTGACAACAACGGTGAGTTCACAACGAGTCAGGAGTTCGAGAAGATTTACGAACAAATCTTGCAGATGAGTGACCTGAAGTTAATCGTGTTTGATCCGCTTGCGTCTTTTGTTCACGCTGACGTTAACGCTGATCCGGCTGCTGGTGCAGCATTGACCGGACTGCTGGCACAGATGGCTACTGAAACAGGTTCATCTGTCCTGATGTGTCACCATATGACAAAGATCAAAGATGATGCGGTAATTAAAACACCGGAGCAGGCGCGTAATCTTATTCGGGGTACGAGTGCGCTTGTTGACGGTGTGCGTTCTGCTTTTGCTATATGGCAAGTTGATGCTGCTCGGGGTCAGAAAACCTGCGAAAAGCTCGGAGTTCCGTATCAGCGCAATACCTGCTTTGACGGCGCTGTTGTGAAGTCCAACGGGCCTGCCAGTAGAAATGTTCGGCATTTTGTTCGGGATTCAAACACGGGCCTGCTGGTAGACAGAACAGAACAAATTGAAGCTCTGGACTCAGGGTCTGCTCGGGAAGCGAAGCTTGATGCAATGTGTGATTGGATTATCCATTGTGAGCGGCGCGGTATTGCTCTGACGCACATGAGTGGTAACAACGCAGTTGCTCGGCGTGTAGAAGATGCTGATGCGCCTGAAGTATTGCAGGGTCTAAGCAAGACAATTCTTGAAAGATATGTTCGGGAATTACAGCAGGCTAGACGTATTGATAAGTTCCAATTGACAACAACAGGTGGTAAAATCTGGCTCGGGGCAGTTGATGGGCCTATGGCTCGGGGTGAATATGAAGCAGTGACAGGGAGGGATAATGTCTAATATCGGGGATTTGTTCGGGGAGTATGTGACTCCATTCAAGAAAAGGGTGATGAAAGAGATCTCTGATAGAATTGAAGCCACCCGCAAAAAACAAAAAATGACGCACATTACGAAGAATTGTTCGGATTGTGAATCCGAGCAGGCTTGGTACAGCAGTGATTACGGAACGACATGGCAGTGCCATGCACACAAAAGGGATTGATATGAAAAGAGCAGAAGTATTGGACACAGCGAAGGGCTATGTAACACAGGATCGCGCAGCAGATCACGGGAACATGGAAGACAATTTTAAAAATATCGAAAGCTTTTGGTATTTGTGGGACAGCATTAAGCCGGATGATTTGCCTATCGGGATGGACACAGCAGTAAAGATGACGCTGCTGAAGATTGCGCGGATAGCATCTAACCCGAATCACGAGGATAACTGGGTGGATGGCTGTGGATATCTTGCCTGCGGCGGAGAGTTGGCCGGGAAATAACACGAACAATTTTACGGGTGTTGCAATGACCAAAAAAAGCAAGAGCAGGCACAAGAGCATAGAAGAGAGGTCTTGGGGAAGTATCGAAGCTCATGATCGTGCGCAGCGCGAACATGATTTGGCGGCGTGGAAGAAAAACTCCGAGCTGCTGGCAGATGATGCTTTTGCCGATGATGTTCCTGATGATCTTGATCGTGACGGTTATGTATCTATAAGCGCCACTCATGTGGCATCTAGGAACGTACTAGAAGATTTGTAAGAGGGGTTTTGTGATGGCAAAAACAAGCCGAAGAGAAGTCCAGCAGAGATCACGGGCTAAACTTAGAGGTCAGGCTATAAATGCTTTAGGGGGATGTTGCCAAAAGTGCGGCTTCAGTGATTTTAGGGTTTTGGAATTTGACCACATAGTTCCAGTGCTATGGCGCACCAATAACCTAGCGCGAATGAACGGTCAGCATAATACTAACGAAATAAACAGAATGATCAGAGAAGGCGAAGATCCTCGTCTAGTGTTTCAAGTATTATGTGCAAACTGCCATAGAATAAAGACATTAGAAAATCGAGCGCATGAAATTCACTTAACATCATAACGCTATAACGTCACGGTGTACTGGAAGGGGGGTGTTGTACACCCCTCTTTTTATTGTTGACATACTGTGCAATGATTGCTATATTAGATTATTGCTTAACAAAGGAGGTCGTGATGACTATCGAAAAATTTTATCAAAACCTTGCCGGATACTGGGATGCACCAGACAGTAACCATATGCAGGAATTTCAGCCAGAGGCTGATTGTATGGATGGTGTTGTTGCTGGTGTGAGTAAGGCATGGGACGCCGCGCATGATTACTGCAAGTCAAAGGGTATGAGCCAGCGTGATGCGGAAGAATTTGCTGATGAATTGATTGGCAAGGTGTTAAGAGAAGGAGAGTTTTAATGTACGAGGTACGCATTACACAAAGTGTTGAGCGAGGGATGTTCAACGTGGATTTAGTTGCATGGGAGCGCAATGGAAGTGGCGTTGCACATGGCAAAGCATTCAAGGTCAGCAGAAAAGCGGCAGATAAAGAAGCTGTAAGAGTCGCTGATCTTTATAAGGCAGAAATTGTCGATAAGACGAAGGGAGAGTAAAATGTTGTATTTTGCTTACGGTTCTAACTTAAACAAAATTCAAATGCAGTTCCGTTGCCCAAAGGCCGTTGCTCATGGCGGCGGCTACCTAACTGACTGGCAGTTGGTCTTCCGTGGTGTTGCCGACATTGAGCCAGCAGAGGGCGAGTTGTTGCCAGTAGGGTTCTGGGAGATCACAGAAAATTGTCTTGAGGCTCTGGATAGATACGAAGGTGTTAGTAGCGGTTTGTACAGCAGGGTCTACATCAATGGCATGATGACCTACCGCATGAACAGCAATGGCACCAGTGTGCCGCCAAATAACTATTTCAAGTCTATTTTAGATGGGTATCAGGATTTTGGTCTTGATGACAGCTATCTGTATGATGCAAGGCATTTTGCCATGACTGAAGAATATAAATATGCAGAATATGCAAAATGAAGGAGGTGTATTGCTAATGGCAAATCTAAAAAAATTGAAGCATGGCTATAGCCTACATATGTCTGACAAAGAGTTCGAGCTTTATCGAAGAGCGATGAGCGATGGCTTTGGTGAGATTGCAGAAGATGAAAACATGAATGATCCAGTCGCAAGTTATTTTGTAAACGAGGTAAACGGTACTGAAAAAGTAGGTTCATGGTTTACCGTAAAAGAGGACAGGCGGGTCAATGACCGCCATGCGTTGTCCAACAAGTTAATCACAGATGCTTTGAAGCGAGGAGACATAAAATGATTAACGATAAACCAAATCTGACTGACAGCCATTTTGCTGAGATACTGGCAGAGCCATTTGCGGATCTGTTGAAGCCCAAGAAATTTTATCCGACTATTTCGGTTGAGTACACACCAACCAAGGAAGAGTGGGAAGATATTGTGAATGCCATTTGGGTGGGTGCTTTGGAAGGTGGGTCAAACTACTGGATTGATTACATTCACACTGGTGGTAATAATTTGAAATCTGCGTCTGATGTTGTCGAGTTTAATTTTGATATCGTCATTCACCATGATGATGATGAGGTCGAAAAGGTCAAAGCTTTTGATGTGATTGTTGACGGCATTAATCTGCTTGATCCAGAGCGGCAGAAGCTGGCGTTGACTGTTGATGAGTTGGGTCAGTTGGATGCCAACGATTATGACTACATCATCCAGTTGGGTGTGTTTGGTAAGGAGGTGTATTGCTAATGGCATTTTTATATAAAGGTACAGACGATTGGTCTGGGGTTAAGTGGTGTGTCCGGACGGTGTACTGGCACGACAGCTATGGTCTTAATGATATGCTGGTGTATGGAGGCGATTACAGCCCAGAAGAAGCCCTAGAAAACCCTATGGTTGAGTTCTATGACATGGATTCACTGGTCGCTAACACAGAGACCGGTGACGAGGGTCACGATGAGCGGATCAAGGAGCGAGGTCAGTTTGTCAGTCGGTACTATTTGGATACGTTGAACGGTACTGATCGGGCAACCTATGCATCTGCGCCACAGTTTGAAGACAACTGGGCTAATGGTTTGAACCTGCATGGTGCAGTGGAACGGTGGTCGATATCCGGTGAGTTTTACACCAAGGCTATGCAAGCAGTGAACGCTGACTTTAAAGAGTGGAAACATAGACGAGCAGTATAGTGAAAAAACTGCTTGACAATGATTGCAATCATTGCTTGAGTATATGTGTCTTAACAAACAAAACGAGGTAACAATGGCTAAAAAACTATCAGGGGAATTACAAAAAGAGGCTGAAGAAGCTGTAAGAGTTAAAAATGTAAAGGCTTTGTCAAAGAAGCTTTCAGCCAAACAAATGGATGCGCTGTTAGAAGCGGTAAACATTTTGCGTGAGTTCGATTGTGATTACTGCGAGGGGTATGAATTGTTTGACGCTAGTATCCCGCGCCGTATGGTCGAGATCAAAGAGCGTGTTCAAAAAGAGTTTTTCATGACTGGTGGACATGGCTGGCATAGCGCGAAGTGGTTGGAGGATGACAGTGATGTTTGAATTGATTGATCCAGCGCTTCCAGACGCAGCGAGTGACGATAGGCTTGTTCCTATCCTGTCTGAAATCATGAAGTTGCAGACAGAAATCCAAAGCGCACAGTGGGAAGGCCGCGATGCTACAGCGTTTTCGCAGCGGTTACGGTCATTGAACAAATCTTACATGGATGGAGCGGTTTATGAGCCACAATTCTGAAAACGGATATTACGATAAATATTATGGTCAGCTAGTAGGCGCAAAGATTGCGGCCTATTGGGAAAGTGACGATGGCTTTCCGACATTCGGCCTTGTTCATCCTAAACTTGGCGCAATGGTTATCGAAGTAAGCCAAGACCCAGAGGGCAACGGTGAAGGCTTTTTGTTTATCACTGACAAGTCAGAGGTAGCGTGATGAACGTGCTGTCTCTTTTTGATGGGATGTCGTGTGGCCGTATCGCTCTTGAGCGGTGCGGTTTCCATGTCAAAAATTATTGGGCATCTGAAATTGATGAGTATGCCATAAAGGTAGCGAAAGCTAATTGGCCGGAAACAGTGCATATCGGTGATGTTCGGAACGTAATATGGCCGGAGATGTTTGACGGTGCGCCAATTGATCTATTGATCGGGGGCAGTCCGTGTCAGGGTTTTTCATGGGCTGGCAAGCGGCTTAATTTTGACGACCCTCGCAGCAAATTGTTTTTTGAATTTGTTCGGGTTCTGAAAGAGTGTAAGCCTAAGTGGTTCTTGCTGGAAAACGTGAATATGAAAAAAGAGTTTCAGGATATTATTTCAGAACAATTAGGTGTGGAACCTATCCGTATCAACAGCAATATTGTTTCTGCGCAAAACAGGGATCGTCTGTATTGGACGAATATCCCTGTAAAATCTATGCCTGAAAACAAAAGAATTGTTCTTAAAGATATTTTAGAGGATGGTTATACGGATCGTGATAAGTCGCATTGTCTGGACGCAAATTATTTCAAGGGCGGTAATTTAAAGTCATATTTTGAAAAGCGCCGCCGACAGTTGGTATTTGATCTTGATGATAACCAGAACAAATCCGGCATGATTTTGGCCGGTGAAGCTGATCTGAAAGGTCATGGGTATAATAGGCGTGTTTATAGCACAGATGGCAAGTCGCCTACATTGGCGGCTGCTTCCGGCGGTAATCTTGAGCCGAAGGTTCTTTATCCAGCGTCTATTGTTGGTCGTAGGCTGAACGAGGATGGTGTTCGCAAAGACAATGATAAAAACGTTCCAATTACACAATGCTTAGAGGTTCACGAGAACGATAAGTCACGTTGCCTGTCAACAGTGGAAAAAGATGTGTTGTTGTCTCCACTGCCAGAAGGTCGTTATCCTGACGCATATAGCGAAGGTATGCGGCTTATGTGGCGAAAGCTGACACCAATTGAATGTGAGCGGCTGCAAACAGTTCCTGATGATTATACGGCGTATGTCAGTAATACACAGAGGTATAAAATGCTGGGCAACGGTTGGACAGTTGATGTTATCTGTCATTTATTGGGGGGAATGCGTAGTGTCTGAGCAAAATAGGATGTATTGGGGTCTAAAAGAGTTGCGTTTCCTGATGGATGAACACGTTGCTCTTGATCGGATCAAGGAAAAGGTCGATGCGTTGATGAATGTATCGCTTGGCTGCCAGTGCAGCGAAAGGTATAACTATGTTGTTGACCAACAAAAACGAGTCGTGGAAATGGACGGCAGCGAAATTGTTCGGTTAACTACGGCGGATGTGAAGTGCAATTGGGACATAGATCTTCACATGAGGGCAGGAACCAGTGAAATTGTTCGTATTGAAGCAAGGAGGGTGTAGTGGGAGTTCCGTCAAAAGAAGATATTATTGCGGCGTTGCGTGTGCCAGAAGTCGCACCAGCAAAGCATAGAGTTCATTTTAGAGCGAGCGTTATAACACCAGCGCAACAGGCGGTTAAAAATCGTCTTAAAAGGTCTTGGGCTATTAGTCTAGAAGATCAGTTGCGCAGGAAGGCTGGCGTAAAAAGGTCAAAGTGGGATGGGTGATTGTGTGGTAAATAAATACCACATTAACCGGAATTCGGTTAACTTTTACTTACCTACTTACCTAGTTACCTATAGGTAAGTAAACCGTAGGTAAGTAATAAGTGATTGAATGTATTAACGAAATCGGTTTACTTACCTGTCCCGATTTCTTCTGTAGGTAAGTTAAGAATTGGGTGTAAGTCATTGAAAAGGCCTATGGTTACAAAGTTTCCTATGGTTACATATATATATATATGGGTAGGTAGTGTAACCTACCCCATATATGAAAGTTAGAAAGACGCGCAACATGGGACAAGATGGCTGGAGTTCTTGCACGATATGTAACAAGGAATTTCACACGCGGAACCTGATAGAGTTGAACGGCAACCCTATCTGCTTTCCGTGTTCGCTGTATGTGCAGTGGGATGATGTTGACGAGGTGCGAAGGTCAAGCGATTACGATAATGCTGTAGATCAGCAGCAAGAAAACGAAGTTATCTCACTTATGATGGAATTTGCGGGTCTTCAGGAAACAGCGTCAGGAGTGATATACTACCCAGATGAAAAGCACGATAACGTGTACCATTTAGTGGGAACGAACAGAGAGGATTGAATATGCCAAAGGTCGGGGAAGATTTACCGAAGGAAATGCGGCTTGCGGGGCTAAAGCGATTAAAGCCAGTGCAGCAAGAGTTCCTGAACAATTACTTGCACAAGGACATGACGCAGACAGAAGCAGCGAGACAAGCGGGGTATAAGAACGCCTCGGTGTCCGCTGTGCGGCTGCTAAAGAACCCAGTGGTAGCGGAACGCCTACAAGAGATGAGGCTAGAGGCTAACGCAAAATTCGGGGTAACAATCGACAAGTCAGTTCGGGATCTTAAAAAGCTACGGGATCAAGCGTGGGAGAACGGGCGATTTAGCGAAGCAATTCGGGCTGAAGAGTTGCGTTTAAAGGCAGCGGGGCTACTTATCAACAAGCAGCACGTTGTCAAGGAGGATATCACAGCGCAAACAAAAGATCAGATCTCAGCAAAACTGGCGGAATACAAGCGTTTGGCTGAGTCGCGCATGACTAACGTAACACCAGATGTAGACGTTATAGAACATGAGGCGCAAGATATAGTGCAAGATAAGCAGGATACGGTAAAATAGTACCACACACCCCGTGCGGGGGGAGGAGGCGGTGTTCGGGGCCTGCTCGGGGCCTTGTACCCGTAGATTTGTTCGGGTTCGGGGCCTGATTCGGGCTTTTTCGGGTCCTCGAGCTAGGGTTTCTGCGGGTTTGCGGACGCTCTTCTCCGATGACAACCGGGACGACTCTGTGATCGGGATTCAGGAACCGTATAATTGTTCGGGGTCGGGCCAGTCGTCTGGAAGCTGCCGGGAGACTCGGTGGATCGCCCCGGGTCGGGCCTTCGGGATCAGTATAATTGTTCGGGTTCGGGGTTGACTCCGGGGCCTGAATCGGGACATCATCGGGAGTCTCCCTTGGTTTCCCCCGGTACACTCTCCTCCGTGCCGGGGGAACTTCTCGTGCCGGA
>TARA_R110000772_G_scaffold25194_1_pt1 | contig 19245 bp, 24 predicted proteins | sample TARA_R110000772 | Tara Oceans TARA_R110000772 (sample SAMEA4397948) | marine metagenome | biome: Polar Biome; feature: [SRF] surface water layer (ENVO:00010504); material: water (ENVO:00002006), including particulate matter (ENVO:01000060) such as... | depth 5 m | reverse complement strand
TTGCGTCTTCTCGATCACGCTTTAACTTAGCGTCGGCTTCTTGTTGCTGTCTATCCACGCCCGCTGCGGTTAGCGTAGCTGCTGCCTTATTTTCAACATTTGACTGCTGTTGACTAGCGTCCGCGTTGGCTACCGAAGCCTGATATAACGGTAGTGCTGTCTTAGCCGCGTTTACACGACCCATAGCTGCTGCACGTTGCGGCTCTATTGTGTCTAGCTCGTTTTTAGCCATGCCGCTGCCGACTATATTACTTAGCGCCGCGCCCCACCCTAACCGGCCTGTTTCTGGCACGGGGATAGCTCTGTCGCGTTGGGCAGTGTATCGGTTATATTTCTCATCTAACCCTGTCAAAGCAGTTTGATCTTGCGCGCCACGTAGCGCCTTAGACCTAAAGTCAGATAACATCTGCTCTCGCGTCATAGGGGCTTGTGAGGGGCTAGGTGTTGTGTATTGCATCGTGTAAACCTCTTAGGCCATTAAAGCTAGAGCTAAAGGCGCTAACCAAGGCATAGCGGCCATAGCTGCTGACCCCATACTACCGGCTGCTCCACCGGCAACTGCACCACCACCGACTGCTGTACCTGCGCCTGTCGCGGCTGCCATAGGGTTAAGCCCTGCGGCGGCGGCTTCTGCGGCTAAGGCGTTACTACCGGCTGCACCACCTAAACCACTGGCGCTGCTAGCTACGGGCAAACCGTCAGCGCCTATCGGCACTGCTTCGCTAATAGGTGCGGGTGACGCGGCCACTGTAGGGTCGGTGTTCATAGGGTTAAAGCCTTGTGATATCGCGTCTGCGGTCAAATCCGCGCCGCCTTCGCTAATATTGGCAGACACGGTAGGTGCGCTGCCGCCCATTCCCATAGCGTCTTTAGCATAGTTAGTAAGCGCTTTATCTTTATCAAAGTATTTGGCTGTTTCTAAAATACCCGACTCGTTTCGGTTGCGTAGCGCGTCAGTGCGAGCTCGACCCTCATTCTCGAAGTTTTTCTCTTGAATTACCGCGTCCATGAAACGCGGGGTTTCTCCGCGTGTTGCTCTATTAAAATTTTGAAATCCTGACATAATTAACCGCCTCCGCTGACTGTATCTGATAGTGACGTTAGTTCGCCTATCGGGTTTACGCTGTTTTGCTCGCCTCTACTAAAGCCGCGCTTAGATATGTATTCTGCAATCTGTTGATCGCGTAGAGCGTTAGCGCGCTCGTTAGTACCTAGCGCCTGAGTGTAGCCCTGCTGTGCTTCTTGTCGGCCTTCGCCTGTAGCGCCTAACCTTGCTTGCTCATATGCGTCATTACGGCCTGTGCTAAACGACTCCATTTCAGATTGATACGCTTGATCGCCCGCAGATAAGCCACGGTTACGCAACCGTATCTCAAGGTCGTTACGCTTCTTGTCGAATTGCGGGTCTAGTCTGTTAGTAGACCGTTCATACGCTGCGTCCTCCGCCACTTGGCGCTGTTGTGTAGGGTCGTAGTTAAACTCGTTCACGTCACCAAACTGCTGCCACTCCGGTGCGCTACCCATTTCATCCTGTATGCGGCCACTCATGCTGCCCGCTAAATCAGAATTACTCTGTATAGTGTTCATCTGCGAATCAAACACATTTTGTACAGGCTCAGACATACCTTGGTTTTGCGTCCATTTAGTGACCATTTCGCCACTAGCGGGGTCGCGCACCTGTTCTGTGCCCCACGTAATACTACCAAACGGGTTATTCTGATCGGGACGGTCAGCGTAGGTCACGTCACGCGCTGTTTCTCTAGAAAATTCGCCTTCAACCTGTGCTGCGCCCGACACGTCGGGTGGACTAGAACTTTTTTTACCCATGTTTATACACTCCGCTGTTCGAGAAACGAACAATTCTCTTTTGTTAGCTGCATTATGACTACGCCGCAACCGTCTTCTATAACGTCGGGAACTTCGGCTATAACCGTGTACCCCATATGCTTGTTCATCTTAAGTGCCTTTTTGTTGTTATCAGGAACTACCCCCATAACGTACTTTACACCGCGCACATCATAAATATAGTTAGCGCAGCACTGTAAAAATTGGTGTCTAAGCACGATAGGGTTATCCACCATCATATGTGCTTGAACGCTGTTTGGTGTCCAACTGTCCATGATACACGCTGCGATAGTCGTGTTAGTATCTAAATCTATTGCCATGATACCGCACGTATCTTCTACCCTGTGTATATCGACCCGCTGTTTAACCCATCCCCAATCATATTGCCCTATAAACTGCCGTAGTTGGACATTCATTAACTCATTACCCCGCCTGTGGTGTAGATTAAATCCCACCCAATCAGGCGAGTCGTAGTTCTGGCCGAGCCTCTAGTGGCAATGGCAACATATCTGCCCTTACCCCATGTGCCGCCTACACTGTTGTACGTAATACCGTCTCTACCGCCCCATATGGCCGCGTCCCAATCGGTTATATCCCACAAACCTGTGGGCAAGCCTATTGGTGTACCCGTGTTAGTGGCGGGCGGCTCAGTTATGCTGTAGTCGTACACTGCTACACTGCTCTGCGTAGGCGCTAACGTAGACACAAAATCTGGCCTAATTATTACGGGGTTTTTATACACCCCCGCCGACTTTAGCGCGCTATACGCCGATAATATAGAGAAATTTATCTCCACGCCGTTAGCTAATGGGTTAGCCGGTGTTAGCTCTACGTTGTCTAGCGGTACGTCCATACGCATGACGCGGCCATCTGCTGTGCCGAGGTATACACTGTCTCCAAACTGTTCAAAGCAGCGCATAGGCACGTCGCGCCAAAAGCCCCACCCTTGAGTGGCCATATTATAGTAATACTGAATAGGCGCTTCTGTGCCCTGTGTGGGCGAAGAAACAAGCAACCCTCCCTCACACGGTATAGGGCTTACGTCCCAACCTTCTAACTCAAGTGTTGCTTGTAAATTGTCTCGGATTAACACACCTATTTTAAGCGTTAAACTAGACCCTACTGCGTCTGTTTGCAGTACATTAGCGTCCACACCCTGTAGCAAATCATTCATGCTGACAAGGCCGTAAACCGATAGCAAGTATAACTCACCGCCGTGCTCACTGCCGAACTTGGCAGAGTTAGGTATTCTACCTATAAAGAAAACGCCTACTTGCTCCCATGTGGCAGAGCTAGGGTCTTCGCCTTTGTACACAATAACGTCACCGGCGCGGCTGACAGCCACAAACATATCGTCTACACCTTCACCGCCATCTACCGTCCAGTTAAATAAACCCTTTAACGCCCCGCCACTTCTAAATTTAGAGCCGAAGTAAAACGCCGTAGCTGCACCGGCTATAGCGCCTACCGCTAGATACCATGCAACATTAGTGTTTTTTTCTACAAACCATATACGGGACTTAAACACGACTACCGCACGTATGTTTATAGGGTCTACGCCGGTGATAGTGGTGTTAAATGCCCATGTGTCCGTTGACGCGGTGTATTGATACAGTCCGTTTGCGCTGTCCGCAAAAAACATTACACTTGCACCCGCGTCGGTGGTGTAGGCGGTTGATGTACCGCTGCCCGCCGCCGCTGTAACTATAGGAAAAGCCACTTTAAGAACAGGTGTACCACCCGCATTAGTGACATCCCAGATACCTTCATTGGTCGCCACAAACAATTTATCTGTTGCCGTTGTAGCCCCGTAGTAGGGGATTATTGAGCTGACACCTAAGCCCGCGCCGTTGTCCACGTCTATTTGCCACTCACGGTAGCCCTGACGAATACGCATACCATACTCATAAGGCACTAAGTTGTAGGTGTAAACGCACGTACTAGGGTCATCTGAGCCAATAGCTTTGCGTAAGTCTACACCGCCCAAAGGGGCAGGGTAGCGCTGCACATCATGTGTGCGCTTCTGCGATCTGCCCATAGCTCCTACAACACCACCTATCATAGACCGAAACCTGTGTCTGGTGTGTTGAAAGCCGATAGGTAGCGTGTGCCTCTAAAACCGCCCCCTGCGTTAAGCACGGGTGCGCCTTTGTCGTTGCCGGTTAAGAACGCAAATATTTGGTTGTAATCAGCCTGTGCTTTAGTTGTCTCAAAACCGCCACTTTCTAGGTATTTTACCTTTAGGGCGCGTGTAATCAAGGTTTTGTCGTAAAGCACCCTATCAGATGGTAGTGTGGCCGCTTGCTTATAAACAGCAGGGGCTACAGAATCATCAAACACCCAACCGGCAGAAATGTACTCGAAAGACAAATCTAGGTTAGGGGGTGGTGGCTGTGGGAATACTTGAAAGCTGCCTTGAGCTATACGAAAACTGGCGTATATGGTGTTGGACGCTAAATTTCTGCCTTTCAGGTATGTCCAATCTTGCGCTGACAATGGGTTGCCCATCGGTACGCGGTTGGTGTTGTCCCATTGAGTCTGGTTAAGAATATAGCCGAAGTCTTCTGGCAGTGTATACGTGCCTGTGTCGCCGTCTACGGTGTTAATGGTGTGCGCGCGCACTAGGGATTCCCACGGGTACGCTTGCATTAGCTCTTCACCGGCTGTATTTAGCAGGTATCGTAGCTGTATAAAGAATGGGTCTTGGCTAGAATATGGGGCATCAATGGGCGCAAAACCCACTTCCGCTGCCACTCGGTTGAGTATTTCGGCTGCCGTGATAGTGGTGCTTAACGCCATTGGTGACTCCTAGATTATTTGCCCCGAGCGCGTCGCTTAGGTCTTGCTGCGGGTGCTGCGGGTGCTTCCGCTGCGCCCTCTGGTTCTTCGTCCGTCATGTCGTCGTGTTGGCTAGCTAAATACGCCGCTGTTTCGACTTTGGTTTCTTCTAGCTCCTCCACCACTGGCTTAACTTTAGCCGGTGTGGGGGTTTTAGCCGTTGTTAATGCTGCTATTTGTGCTTGCATAGCCGCTATAGTGTCTCTTAACTCTTCTTTTTCACGGTCTACGGTTTCTTTGTCGTTCATTTCAAGCCACTTTACGGCTTTATCCCGTAGCGCGTATCCACCGCGAAACTTGCCTAGATTAGAGTCTTTCATAGACGCTAACTGTTCAACTGTTTTTACGTGCACGAATGACAGCTCTTCGACTTCCGAGCGTGTAATCTGCGGCCATTCAGACAGGGGCATTCCCTCTACTGGCGGCTCGACACGTTTCTCGAAGGCTTCTAAATGCCGTGAGAACCGCTGCTTATCCGCTTCTGTAGCGGGTCTACACGCTTGCACGTCCCGCTGTCCGGCTATCCGTATTTCTACGTAGATGACCTCTTTAAACACGGGTCTGCCTTCTTCTGCTGTCCGTGTCTTATCTGGGCGCTCTTTGTAGAAGAACCGCACCATAAGAGACTTGTCTGCCTCTGCGTCGTTAGTAAAATCGTTATGGTTGAAATCTGCTTGCATAAAAATACACCTTTATTGTCGTAGGAATTTGCACTGTTTACACAGTATACATTAGTTTACTACCAATACCCCACCTAAATTAGCGGACACTATTGTGCCATTATCGCTTACACTCTCCACCCGCGCCACAATGTCGGTGCGCTCCGTAAAGACCCTGTAGTTAGAATCAAGGTTGGTATAGCCTTGGGAGTCGGTTATGGTTGGTGATATTTTAGCCCTAAACGCTCCGCCAAAGGGTCTAGCGCGCAAACTTACGTTAGCACTCCCCGCTAGACCCCCCGTTCTAGCCATTTGAAACTGTACGTTATCAAGGTATAAAGTATGCCCCGCCGGAACTGTGTAGCCGCAAACGGTTGTTTGGTTGTAGCTTACAGGCATCACCGCAAACACGTTAGTGGTAGTAGTTGTGTGCCGCAGCGTTATCTCACCTAAATTACTTTCCGCGCTGCCCGCTGTTAACACCCCTACTCTAATCGCTCGGCTGTATACACCCGCGCCTAGCGAAACAGGGGTCGCCCCGTTAAGCGCGACTGTTATATTTGGCTGCGGAACGCCGTTAGCGTCTAGCATGTTTTCTACTATTACGGTTCTAGCACCTGTACCGGCTGCGGTATCGTTTGCATCCGACGAAAAAACTTCTAGCGTCTCGGCTGCGCCTGTCGGAAAGCCAGTGTATAGACCGCCACCGTTCCATATGTCTTCGGGGTCTGTAGCGGTGTTTATAAGGGGGTTTAAGCCGAATTTTTCTACGGCGGTGTGACCTTGTATTAAACCTTGCGCCAACGCTAGGGCTTCTGTGCCTGTGACATTGACCGCCAAGGTTTCAAGGCCGTTAGCATCTACAGCAGAGGCAAGCCGCTGACCGCCTCCACCCGCGTTAAGAACTACAGACGAAGCTGTCATGTGTACTCCCCCGCGTTAAGCTATACGCCCGCCGCCCATCCAGTAGCAAGAACGGTAAGCGCTACTGTGCCGACACTTGTTAATGTGCCGTCACCAGTGGTGCTTGGTGTGCCGTACCGTACACTGCTAGCCGCAGAGCCTATGTGTTGGCTATTCTGTGGATTACGTGCGGCTGCCGCTTGGTCAAGCAGTGTAAACTGCTCCGGTGTGCCTACTACTGCACCTCCACCGAAGTTAACGCCGATAGCCGCATTGTTTGAACCGGCTAAGTTCATGCCGTTAGAAAAGCTAGCGTTCGGCAATTCTGATTCTCGCGCTGACTGTAGCGTGGCGTTCATGTAAAAAGTAGGTAATGTCATAAAATTCTCCTAGTACCAATAAAAATCAGGGCGACCGAAGTCGCCCCTACAACCCCTACGACAAAGGTTAAAAATGAATAAGCCCGCTTACACGGGCTTATAAATTACACACCTACTGCGTCGTATCGTCCGTTAAACTGGCGACCTGAACAAGTCAAGTTGCCCGCCCAACCTAAGATTTGCACTTCTGCGTCTTGGTTGGTGGCGTAGCGTTTATTGGGCGACAAGCTAACCATGTTGCGGTCGGCATGTGGGCGATAGTGTAGATATTTGGTGTTTAAAAAGAACGCTGTACCCGCCGGTGCGCCTGAGCCGCTATTACCGTTGTAGATACCGCCATCTAAGCACACATCAGCGTCCATAAACTTCAAAGTAGCGAAGCCTGCGTCTGCTGAATTAGTGTTACTAAAACGCTGCTGCGCCTGTAGAGAGGCCGTATAGGCGTTCCACACAGTCGTGTCGGTCATAATTAGGTCAGGTCGATCTTGTCCGCGAACAAGCGAAGCCCATAATATGTTCCAAAAGCCTTGAATCTTAGTAGCGTCAAGACCGTTAGCGGCTGTTTGGTCGCTTACTGCGTTAGCCCAAAATGCGCCAACTGATGTACCTGCGTCAATGCCACCATACGGTGCTGCTGTAGGGTCAATTGGGAAAGCTGCTTCGAGGCCGTCGATCTGCTTACCACCGGCTGCTGACCCATCACTGTATAAACCGCCAGTGATTAAGTTAGCCATAGTAGCTTCTGCTACCTCCATGCGCGACTCTAACAAGTCGATCATGCGTTCTTTACCCGAGTTTTGTAGCATTTCTAAGCCAGATATGATGACGGGCACTGCTGCCTGTTTAATATCAAACTCCGCCGCTGAAATAACGTCAGAAACACCAACTGGCAATAGGTCGTAGCCTGAGTACCAACCCGCGTTACTGTTTTCTGCGAAAGATAGCTCTTGGATAATGTTGCGGCCACCAGAAAAGGTTTTAATCTTTCCGGCTTTCTTCATTTTCATTAAAAGGGCGTTGTTGTTCGTTACGTTGTCCGCGATTTTGCGGGTACGTGATGATAGGGTTGTTGCGACAATGTCGCTAATATTTGCGTTTGCGAAGGCCATTGGCTCTCTCCAAAAAAGTTAATAGATTAAGTGTCTAGTAAACCAATCTTAGAGGTATGTGTGGTGCTTCCGAGGCTGACCACGACCGATAGAAAAGTGATACGTTGGCGGACAGTATACACTGTCCGCACACATATGCAAGTTATTTAATCACCTAGAGAGTCCCACGCGGAACTTATGCTGTCGCGTATAGACAGGTTGCCGTTTGGGGCGTTTACACCAACTCTGCTGCCAGTAATACTAGACGCGGCTAATCGCTTAGAATTCATGCTGTTATTGCCTCCAGTTATTTGCTGTTGTTTAGCCCTTTGCTGCATGATCTGTGATATTTGCGGGTTTATAGCACACGCTTTTTGATACGCTTCTTGCATGGGCATGTCTACACCGCGTCGGTACGCTGCGTCGATCATATCCGCCATGTCATTGCGTACGTCGTTTAGAAACTCCGCTTGCCCACTGTCCGCAAAACTCTGCACCTCTTGCGTAGCTTGCTGCTGCACCTGTTGCGTCTGCTGAGTTTTCTGGAACTCCATTTGCTGCAAATGTTCTTGGTACGGCGCTAGGCGCTGATTAACTAGCTCGTCAATACGGCTGCTAGGGTCGTCGGGGTCTGGCATACTGCCGGACAACTGGCTATCTAACGCCCTTACATCCACGCCAAAACTTTCAATAAGCTCCGCCACTATCTGCGCCTTTTGCACGGGGTTGCCCATACGTAGGTTGGCTACGGTGTCAAACAAACCTTGCACCGCTTCCATAGGCGTGTCGCCTTTTACCGCGCCTGATAACACCGCACCGTATTTATTCGTTAGCTCGCTAAACTCTTTATGCGTTCTACGGGCTTCGGACGTTTCTTGCATTAGGTTCTGCGTGGCTTGCTCGCGCTCTTTAATCTTAGCCTGTAGATTTGGTGGGATGCGTGACCAATCCTCGCGCTCTTTTGGCGACCAATCTATAGGCGCTTTTAAGCTGCGGGTGTCTGGCTTCTCTTCACCTTCTGGCGTGTCGGCTTGGGCTTCTACCGGCTCTGCCTCACCTTCTACCGGCTCTGCCTCACCTTCTGCCTCACCCTCCGCCTCGCCCTCCGCCTCGCCGTCAGTTGCTAGTGAAGTATCGATCTCGTCGGGTTCTGGCTCTTCTGGGCGTTCAACTTCTTGTGGGGTTTCTTCTAAATCGTCGTCAGAAGCGTCCATAGCTTCGTTAAGATAATCGCGTATTGATTCTGGCATAGTACTTTCCTCGTAGGGGTTAAAAATAAGCCAGTACGTCACCCGTGGGCAGCGTTACTGTGTGGCCTTGCAGCGTTATCCTAAAATCATCGGGCGCTGCGGGGTGGTTGTTAGATATTTGATGGTAAAATAGTCCATCATGTTTATACAGCACCCCTAACGCATACTCTAGGTGCGCGTCTGGGGGTGGTAACTTGTCGTCTTGGTGAAACTCTTGCTGTATCGGCATCGTCTCGTTAGACCAATAGTTCATCCCGCCGCCTTTTTTTGGCATTTCTAGCGCCATTGTAAAGCTAGTGGGTGAGTGCCAACCTTTCGGTAGCCTTAAGTGCTTATAGGGCTCGTCTACGTGCAACGACCCGTTTAAGCCATTAGCTTTGTCGGTAAACACATGAAAGCTAGGCCGCGCAAAGTCCCGCATGACAACTACGTTAGCGCCGTAGATAATACTTAACTCGCACAGCAAATGTTTAAACACCGGCAAAGAGTAAAAATAGTGGTCTAGCACAATATTTGCACAATTCGCTATGCCCGTGTATGCGTGGGGTGGGTCTTGATACGTTGCCGCCCCTACTGTCCAAAACACGCCTCGATCTATCCAATAGTCCGGCAACGCTTTCACGAGCTTTGCCACGTCCGCGCATTCATTGGCTGACCATATACCGCGTTCAGTGATCTCGGGCAATGTCACGAATGGCTCTCTATCGCCCTGTTAATGTCTTCGTGCCGTGTCTGCTTTAGATACCGATCGCCGCTAGCTACGCGCTGCTGTGTCTTGCGCTCTAGGTAGTTGTTGCTGTAATCGGCAGAATTTGTAACGCCGTGCCGCTTATTGTGCGCGGCTAGCTTGCCACGGTCAGATATGATGCTGCCGTCTATAGGTGATTTAAACGCTTCTAACGGTTTCATAATACTAGGCGCGTTTACACTATCTGGGCGCACGTAGTCCTCACGGGGCACAAAACCGTTTTCAGTCTGCACGTAAGTTCCGGTTTTAGGAATATCTCTATCACCAAAAATTTTATCAAAATTGCTGCTAAACGCTTCGGAATTTGTGGGTCGTTGCTTGCTGCCTTTACTCATTTCGCCCCCGTCGCTTTTTCGATAGCTTCTTTTTGCTCCATCTGGCGCTGCTTGGTCTTGGTTAACGCCTTATTAGCCCCGCCGCCCATGTTACGCGCCAATTTAGATACTACGGCCATTAGGTCGTCGCGTAACGATGTTTCTTTATTGACTTTCTGTTTATCTGCCATCAGCTTTTATCCCCTTTAGTTTCTTTAGGCTCGGGCGCTAACTCCGCTTTAACCATTTCTTGCTCAATACTGGCGTTAGCACTGGTTATGATCTTAGCTAGCTCGGCCTCTGTCTTACGAGTTTGATCGTCTATGCTGAGTTCATGCTCGAATAAATCTTTTTGCATTTCACCATTAGCCGTGGCTTGTGTCTGGCGAATATTAGACTCTGCTTGCGCTTGCTCCATCAATAGGTCAGCTTGTAGCGCTGCCTGTAGCTCTGCGATTTTAGCTTGCATACCGGCTTGCACCTCCGCCATTTTACGTACGTGCTGTTCTTGCATCGTCTGTATGTCGGCTTGCATGTCCGCTTGGCGCATATCCATATCAGCTTGGCCTTTAGCCTGTATCTTGTCCATATCAGACTTGGCTTTAAACTGCTCTTTCTCCATTTCCATTTTCATTTTCTGCATTTCGGGGTCTGGCTTTTCGCCTTCGTCTTGCTGTGCTTGGGTAGCCTCGATAGCCTTATCGATAACACCCTCAATTTCTGAGCTGCCTTTGTACCCTGCTAGCCCCCACTGTAGCAACTGCAACACAAACGGTTTAGCTGCGGGGTCTTCGGCCATTAGCACAGACGCGGACTGCATGTAAGAGCCAACTGCATTTAGAAACTCACTGCGCTCATTTTTCAGTGCTTGGTGATCGACCATAGCTACCGATTCTGGGCGTATCTGAATGCGTAGGTTGGCTTTTGTAGTGTTTTTTATCAATTCTATCGCGGGTTGTATCAATTCCTGATCTTTTGAAAACTCCATGTTAGCGCGTTCGTAAATCGTATTTGGGTCAAAATGCAGCGCAATTACTTCCGCTTTGATCTGCATGAGGTTAGACGCAAATGAAGCGAATTGCTCTTGTAGCGCTTGAATGCGAACCGAAGCGAATTTCGCCTTCTGGTCAGTCTGACCGACACCCTCATATTGATTGTCCAATGCCCCGCGCATAACGTCTGTCATGCCGGTTATTTGCTGTAACAATGATATGGTGCTGTCACGTATACCTGACAGCGTTTGTGTAGCGTTTACGACCGCTTCGATAGGCATCCACTCAATCTGACCGGCAATACCCCCGTTCTCACCAAATAGCGCCCAGTTTTCTACGGGTACTAGCTGATTATCGGTTGTGTTACTCATAACCGCCTTAATGCCGTCGGCAGAGGCGTTATACACACCCACAAGCCGCACCGCTTTGGTTAAAATGCCTATGCGGGTCTGCAATGTGTCAATCTCGTTGTATAAATCTTGAGCCAGTACAAAGTCAGGAGTAGGTGTATACAGGCTAGTTGTGGGGTTCGCCATGAAGAACGGGGGGATAGGCCAGAAACCGGACAAGCCTAAAATATCCTCTTTTTCTTCTAGCTGTTGGTCATAGCCCAAACTAATCCAGTGTACACTTCGCGTTTCTTTGCACCATATTTCCCATATTTCTGCTTTTTGAACCCCTGAGTCGCTTTCTTCGTCTTCTACGCCCTCATCGCCTACTTTTGCTGTTTGTTTTTTAAACGTCATACCTTCTGCGGCGGCTTCACTCCACCGTTCCACCACTTCGTCTTTGGTCTTGTAGCTTCTGAACGCTACCCAAGGCATACCCGCCCAATTTCTGCACCACCCCCACGTTATGTCGCCCCAAAAGTAGTAATCTATGGGCGCATCTTCGCTTGTGACCTTAGTCTCCATCATTGGCTCGCCCGTCTCAGGGTCAGCCATAGGCAGTCCGTTCATTTCGTCCATTACTGGCACGTCTTCTGACTCGAACGTGTACCGCACCTTGGCGCAGCCTAAACCACCTAGTAATCTGTCTTGTAGCGTTGCCCTGAACACTGCGTCAATGTCTGTGCCGTTATTTGTCACGTCTAAGTTGAGCAAACGCTCCATCATTTCCGACGCAACACGACCTATATCGTCGTCTGCCTGAGCATAACGCCGAGATACGTCTATCTGCGGCAAATTGCCGTAGAGCATGTCGTTTAGGGTTTTTGTGTTGCTGTGAAACAGGTTAAGGTCAAAGCCGTTCGTCATTTCTTCTTTTGAAGACTCTGACTTACCTAGATACCGCGCTACGATCTTATCGGCGCGCTCCCACCAAGTCTTGCGCGCCTTGATGCTCGTTTTTAACTCTTCACCCCAATATTTATACTGGCTGTGAGGCGTTTTTTCTATGTTCTTGTGGTTAGTTGGTTCGTCGCTCATATTCGCTTACTCTGTGTGGTGTTGCTGTTTTTGCCCAACTCGTTAGCCGCAAACATTTCGTCGAGGCGCATATCGCCCGATCTAAGTAACATTTCCCGCAAAGCGCTGTGTGGTGTCGGCGCGGGGAGGTAGTCTTTGTTAGCCATAATACTGGCGTATCGAAAGCTATCTGCGCTGTCACTGGAGTAGTCATGTAGGGGTGATTTGCTGAAACACTGCTTGACACCGTCCCACTGCTTCCTGTATACGCGCAAACATTCCACGCCATAATAGCACCGATCGTAATCAAAGTGCGAATATTTTAAAACTTGCCTAGCCGCCTCTATCCCGTCCTCGACACTGAGCTTGGGTACAATGTTGATTTGCGTATCTGTGCCACTGAACGCCTCGACGAATTGCTCCAAGGCAGATTTATGCGTCGCAAACGTCTTCGCCTTCGCATCGTGAGGTAAGTGTACACGGGATAGGCTATACGGTTTGTCCTTAAGCATCTGAATATAGTGCTGCGCTTGCTCACCGTTGTTGGTGTAGTAGTCAATCCACTGTATGCCATGTGGTGTTTCTTGCCAAAACCAAGCGACAGTATTGTCACCGCGACCAATATCGAAAGCCACTTGTACGGGGACATCTTTCTGCCAATGCACCTCACTGTTTAGTCTCCCGTCTTGTTCTAGCTCGTTGATTTGTGATGCGTAGTAAGTGCCGACAAGCTCCGCGCTAAAGTCGTTCATAAACTCTTGTTGGAATTTAGCGGTGCTGACTGCGCCTCTTATGCGCTGCACCTCTTCTAGCGGAATAATGTTGGAGTCAGTTACCTTGATGTCGGAGTGAAACCACTCGTCGTCGTCGCGGGATTTCTCGTAGAACTCAAAGAACTTGTTAAGACGACCATAGGCCGTCCCGATCATTACTAGCCACCCCTTACGGTCGAGTAAGCACGGCATGATGACCGCTTCTAGCAGGTCTGGCCTTATCTGTGCGAACTCGTCAAGTACGCAGCCATCAAGGTAGAGTCCCCGCAGGGCGTTTACATTGTCTGAGCCACTGAGCCATATTTTAGCCCCGTTAGGCAGGGTCACACTGAGTTCGGACACTTTCACGTCTATTGCTAGCCCGTGCGTCATATCAACTAGGTACTGCCACGCCACGGCCTTAGCCTGACTGCGAAACGGGCAGACGTAGGCAAACTGTGCGTTTTTCTTCTTAGTGTAGATAGCCCGAATGACCAACTCCGCCACACACGCCACGGTCTTACCGAAACGGCGGTGGCAGATCAGGAACGCGAAGCGCTCATGCCGTTGGTGAAAGTCGATCATTAACGCCCGAGGTTTGTATGGCAGCACCCACTTTTCTTCGTCGTTCTGAGCAAACTGCCCGAACATGCTTTTAAAATCTGATGTGTTGTTGTAGCTGCCGTAGGGAGTTAGCGCGGGTGCGCTGACAAAGTTATCGTGCTGTGTAAACGGGTCGAGTGCGCCGTTGGGTATCATACGTCGAGCGCGCCGCGAGGTAGTAGCAGAGGGTCAATGTCGATCTGTTTTGCGATCGGCTCAACTTTGTCGCCCTGCTTTGTCTTGACGACGGACGCGGTGTAATCATTGAAAGTCATTTTGTTTATCGCCTCGACTGCGCTGATGGTTGTCTTGGGTTCTTTTAACTCATTTGCTGCGGCTATTCTCCAGAGCATGTTACGCCTCTGTGCGACGTTAGCCCCTTCGATCATCGCCTGATGGTACTGCAATGCGTTTAACAAGGCTATACCTTGGGGCGATCTCGCTAGCTTTGATACCGTGCCCGCTGTCGTTCGGTTGGCTCTGGACGCTTCGGCGTAATTCATACCTGAGAACACCGATTTTAGTATATCAACCTGTTTAGAGCGTAGCTGATGCGTAAGCGACATTATCTGACGCTGTATAAGTGTTAGTGACCGCATGTACATATCGTTAGACGGGTGGCTTGTGTCAAGAAACTCTTTCAGCTCGACCAAATCACGCTCGTCGTCAGGCTCGAAGTGCGGGGCTACTTCTTGGTGCTGTTCGCTGCGTTTACGTCGTATGGGTCTAGTCATGCTGCTAGTGTAAACCGTATAGAGAGGTTATGCAAGAAGTTTGTTAGTTGTGAACTACCCCCAAAAAATATAAGGGGGGTGTACGTAAAGTGTGAACTAAACTTGAAAAATACCAAATTTTTATAAAGGGGTCGCGTACAGGAACCGATCGCGCGTTTTAAAAAGCAAGGCCGCCCCCGATCGATCACTACTAACGTTTACACTTGAAAGCTATATGTTTGCAAGGTGTACACTATCCATGGTGTATACAGCCGCGCTAGTGTCAGTCTGTAGTGTCAGTCTGTAGTGTATACGGTGTTACGTGTACACGGTTAGTGTACTGTTAACCGCGCCGGTGTTAGCTAGTAGTGATAGTGTACACATAGTGCACATAATATGGGGGTGAATAGCTTGTAACCGTTGCAGCACTAGGGCTGCGGCGTTATTGGGTGGCTTGTAACCGCTTGTAACCGTGTTGTAACTTTCTTGTAACCGTTGCGGCACTAGGGCTGCGGCCAGATTAGGGCCAAAAGGTTACAAGTTACAAGATTTACAAAACTTCTCGCCATGCTCTGTAGCTCTAGACCCGAAAATATGGGTTTTTTTTTATATCTTTTATTGAATTCTTGTAACTTGTAACCGTTATTCGCCGCAGCCCGCGTATTTGCTGACATCTGCTACGGTTACAAAGCGGTTACAAAGCGGTTACAACACCCACTATTTAGTGTGTACATATAGTTGACACCCTAAAAAGGGTGGTGTAAACTGTATACATACAATCAACAAACACCATTGAGGGGTACAACATGAATAAATACTACGAAGTTAAAGCTACACATGAAGGCACTAGCGAAGTGCTTTATGGCAGTTTCGACCGTACTGATTGCACGTACGAAGTTGAAGCCGAACGCGATAGTTGGAAGAGCCAAGGTTACAAGGGTATAAAGATAGTCGCGCGCGCAGTTAATGAAGAGCCAGACCCCGAAGTTTACAACACCATAATGAATGACATCATAGAGCAACGTGGCGGTCATTACTGCCATGCTCTAGAAGTTGAAAGCCTAAGCGAGCTTGAGTCTACACTTGAAGCAATATACGACGACTTCGCGCGCACATACTCACACTATGAGATAGCCGCATTTATGAGCACGTTAGCTATTTACGCGCTAAATGATGAAAACGAAAACGATATATATGCATTTAGCATGGCTGAATTTTTAGCCGAAAGTTTAGAATTAAACACCTACTAGGGGCACAATATGACTATTCAAACAAGAGAACAATGGCTAACAATAGCTGCGACTATATTAGTAGATGAGATATTCAACCCCGCTACTAATATCAGCACCCCCCGATACCGCGTATCAATGACTGCGCCCAAAACCACTGGCCGCTCTTCAATACTTGGTCAGTGTTGGAATAACATCGCGAGTGCCGATCTCACTTATGAGATATTTATAACCGCAGCACTTGGCGAAACTGACTCAAGCGAGATATTAGCAGTGTTAGTCCATGAGTTAGTCCATGCGTACGTCGGTATTGAAGAGCAACACAACAACGTGTTTGCGGCACTTTGTCGCAAGGTAGGTTTAGAAGGTGGGCAAACAGCCAAGGCTAAAAACAGTTTCACGGCAACGGTTGCGAGCGACGCACTGAAAATTCAACTAGATGAAATAATAGCAGACCTTGGCCACATCCCACACGCTAAAATTGACGCTGCCAACAATGGCATAAAGAAACAAAGCAACCGCCAACTATTAATGATATGCGCTAACGACTGCGGCTTTAAATTCCGCGCCAGTCAAAAAATGATCGATTCTATTAACTACAATACGTGCCTAGTTTGCGGCGCTAACTCAATGATTCAAGAGGACAAATAATATGACTATTCAAACCCCCGATCTAAAAAATGCTAAAAGATACCTAACTATTCAGGGTATCGATAAAAACGGACTCGACGACGTGGCTATCATTAGCGCCGCTATTGAAGCGGGATGGATGCCAAGTAGGGACGAACCCGCCCCGACGTCGTTCGCGCCGGTATCTATACCGCCTCAAGTAATGCCCCCCGCACCGCGTGTAAACGCCCCCGCTAATGATGCCACCGCTAAAGCCTTGGCCGCTCTTATGGACAGCCTACAATCTAGCACTCCACTAGATGAAGCGCGCATCATAGAATTGATTAAGCAACACGGTACGCCGGTAACGACACTAGAGACGCATAATGTACTGGCCAAGACTAGCGTAAAAATTGAAGGCGCGCACAAAGAGTTAGCGCGCGTGGTCAGTCGGTTAAATGCCGGTTATAACGTGTATTGCTACGGCCCCGCCGGTAGTGGTAAAACCACGCTAGCCGCTCAAGCTGCGGCCAGTTTAGAGCTAGATTTTTACCACACCGGCGCGCTACTGATGAAATATGAGCTTACTGGCTACATGGACGCGGGCGGCAGTTATGTATCGACTACGTTTTATAACTGCTATAAAGATGGGGGTTTGTTCCTATTTGATGAGATCGACGGGTCTAACCCTCAAGCGGTCGTATCTTTCAATCAAGCCATAGAAAACGGAGAATTTACGTTCCCATGCGGCGTAGTTAAAGCACACAAAGATTTTAAGGTGATAGCCGCAGCTAACACGAACGGCACGGGTGCAACGAACCAATATAAACGTAACGCGTTAGACGGCGCGACGCTCGACCGTTTCTCACGTATTGAATTGCATTATGATCTTGATCTTGAAGTACGACTAGCGATAGCTGAATACCAGAGAATAGCCGGTAATGATGCCCCACTTGCACCGGCTCATGCTTTTATATCCAAGGTGCAAACAGCTAGAAGAGTGGCGGCAGAAAAGCGAATCGACGTGATTATTAGCCCGCGCTCAAGTATTCGCGGCTGCGGTATTATCGCCATGGGTGATAACGACACAGTGGCCATAAATGAGTGTTTTGGCGCTAGCTTATCGACCGACCAACTCAAGCAGTTATCACTATGAAAAATTATGACTCAATCACGTTCGACTCAATCTATGAAATGGGGGCGCACGTCCGCGATTCACGCGCCTACGACCACGACCGCAAATATGGCACAGAGTCATCATGCAACGATCTAGATGCGGATTTTTACGGCAATATGTCATTGCTAGAATCAACCGAGATCGCTTTAAATGGTGGCGCGTGGGCGGACGGGCTGCCCACGTTGCCGCGTGTACACTTGCCACCTACTAACATACACGGACAGATTATCAGTCAACCGCAGATCAATAGTGATATTGTAGGGTTCGCGCCTAACGTGGGCGCATACATTAGCGGCGCGCCGGATTCTATGCTTTACATGACACCGCAGCCGGTAAGCGATAAGCATATAAAAGTAGCGGTAAATATACGCTATAGCTCTATAGTTACTGAAAAACAAATAGCAAACAGGGGCGCGGCTATCATAGCGGTATTAGATCAACTAACGCTCGACGGTTACGCCGTCGAATTATGGGCTGTATATAGCGCGAAGGATGACGGTGTAGGAGTTAACATTAGTACGTGTATCAAGACTAGCGACGCGCCGCTATCACCGGAGGCGATAGCATACGCGCTATGCTCACCTAGTTACTCGCGCCGTTTGTGTTTTAGAGTGTCAGAAAGTATTGAGGGTGACAACAACGCCGCGCGCATATCTGATATGTGTTATGGCTATGCGGGCGAGCTAGACGCGAGTCTATATGACATAATATTCGATCAAGTGTGCGTCGATAACTGTAACGCATTCAACAAGGTAACAGGCGCGGTCGCGTACGTACAGACCGACGTTAAAAATCAGTTAAACTTAGAAGAGGCCGCGTAACTGCGGCCAGTAACCACGGGGTAGAATTATGAAAATTGAAGAGTTTACTAACGACCAATTAATACACATAGCAAAATTAACCGATAGGGGAGAGCTAGTTTTCGCACTATGCAAACGGTTGATAGACTTAGAAAACCGCGCGGACTATTACCAACATTTTTGTGAAGAGGTAGAGCGCGACGTACGCCGCCTAAAAATGCAATTAGATGAGGCTTAAAATGTTAATACTACTGATTATATTAATGATACTAGCGATCATCTTTATAGACTTTATACTCGATCATTTTTTTGAAGTGTCGATCGTGAGTCTATTTCTTATCATGCTATTTTTAGACTGAGGGGCAATTTATGCCGTATGACATACGCACGATAGCATGGTTAAAAAACCTTGCTGTAATTAAAAATAACTCTAAAGCCGCCGATATTTTAGCTTATATCCTAGAGCTAGAAGCACGGGTAAAAACACTAGAAGAGGCGCGCGATAATGGCTAAACCACCATACCTAGACGCGTTAGACTTTACCGACGATATAAAGCCGTACGTGTTAGCGCCCGTGTACACTGAGCCAGATGCTATATTAGAGCGTGAACAATTGCGGCACGTACTAGAGCTAGCGTTTATATCTATAGCCGAGCACGGGACACCCACTGGCGGCGGCAAGATTCGCGCCCGTGATATTAAAATGGTTCGCATGAGCTACGGCCTTGACATCACCCAACCACTAACACACCACCACATAGGGGTTATTTTTGATCTATGCTCTAACCGTGTTAGCCAAATAATAAAACGAGCGCTAACACGGCTAAAAATGCCAGAAACAAACCTAGAAATAAACGAACTATACGACTATATAACAGAGGAATAGACAATGAAAATAATAACTAAAGTACAAGTAAAGACCGAGCAACAAATACAAGA
>TARA_R110000772_G_scaffold52955_1_pt1 | contig 19251 bp, 19 predicted proteins | sample TARA_R110000772 | Tara Oceans TARA_R110000772 (sample SAMEA4397948) | marine metagenome | biome: Polar Biome; feature: [SRF] surface water layer (ENVO:00010504); material: water (ENVO:00002006), including particulate matter (ENVO:01000060) such as... | depth 5 m | reverse complement strand
ATCGGCCCGCGTCGCCATATGTTCCCCCGCACCAAAGCCAATTTCGAAATGCAATGGCCGGTCGTCGCCAAATAATATTTTTGATGTCACCGGACCTTCTGTCGGCACACTAATTTGCGGCAACAGTTTTTCCACTAGTTCCACTTGCCCGTCACGCAGCGCATGGCCTTGCCTCCGGCCATAAAGCTGACGGATCGTTGTCGGGTCGTGATTCTCTGTGCTGGTCATCCGGGGCGGTTAGCACCCATTATGAGATTCAAAAAGCGGCTTTTAACGCATCAACCAAATCTGTCTTTTCCCAAGTGAACATATCACCTTCGGCTTTGCGGCCGAAATGCCCATATGCGGCTGTCGGGCTGTAAATTGGCTTATTGAGACTCAGATGCGTGCGAATACCTTTGGGTGTCAAACGAACCAGTTGCGGCAATATTTCTTCAAGCTTTTCTTCGCTCACCGTTCCCGTGCCATGCAGATCCACATTGATCGACAAGGGTTCGGCGACGCCAATAGCATAAGACAACTGGATCGCGCAGCGCTTGGCAAAGCCTGCCGCGACAATATTCTTTGCCAGATAGCGTGTAATATAGGCAGCCGAACGGTCAACTTTGGTGGGGTCTTTACCAGAAAAAGCGCCGCCTCCATGGGGGCTGGCGCCGCCATATGTATCGACAATGATTTTACGGCCCGTTAGTCCTGCATCACCGTCTGGTCCGCCAATTTCAAAACGACCCGTAGGGTTGACGTGAATTACCGTATTGTCAGTAATAAAGCCGTCAGGCAGTACCGAGTGGAACACATCCATGACATAAGCGCGCAACTCCTCATAAAGTGCGGGATTGTCGCTATCTTTAAAGTAACCTGGTGCATGTTGGGTGGACACAACCAAAGCTGTCGCTTCCACCGGCACTTCATTGACATAGCGCAGCGTCACTTGGCTTTTGCTGTCTGGTTCCAGGAATGCTGCTTTTCCACTATGCCGATCGGCTGCCATTTGTTTCAATATTTGGTGCGAATATTGTAAAGTTGCTGGCATCAGGTCCGGTGTTTCATCGCTTGCATAACCAAACATGATTCCCTGATCACCAGCGCCTTCATCCTTGTTACCGCTTTCATCGACACCCTGCGCAATATGTGCAGATTGCGGGTGGAGGTAGTTTTCAAAAATGAGCGTTTCCCAATGGAAGCCGTCTTGCTCATAACCGATTCTTTTGACCGTATCGCGGGCAGCTTTCTCGATTTCCGCTAGCGCACCATCGGCCCAATTTCCGTCGCTATCGATCATACCGTTGCCACGAACTTCGCCCGCCAGAATAACCCTGTCAGTGGTCGTAAGGGTCTCGCATGCCACACGCGCTTCTGGGTCTTTCGATAGAAATAGATCAACGATCGCATCTGAAATCTGATCGGAAACCTTGTCCGGATGACCTTCTGAAACGGATTCGGATGTGAAGATAAATTCTGAACGCATGATTTTTCCTAGTATTTTGCTATCTTGGGGGCTAGCGCGATAGATATAAAGAAAGGTTTATATGTGCTCTTTAGCGAGCGCGAAGCCGGATGGCAATGGCAGAAATCAGCAAAAACAGAGCAAAGCCGAGCGACAGGATATTACCATGTCGCGCAAATAATGTCGGACTTTCGGGAGGCGGTAATTTCGTATCAATCCGTCCAGCCTGCGCCATAGGAATGCTATCGACCACTCTACCTTTGCTGCTAATCACGGCTGATATACCAGTCGGCGTCGAACGAATAATCGGCAACCCTTCTTCAATCGCACGCAACTGTGCTTGCGCAAGATGTTGTGGAGGCCCCCATGATCCGAACCATGCATCATTTGACGGGTTGAAGATAAAGTCCGGGCGGTTCTCCACATCAACGACTTGACCGGAAAAGATAACCTCATAACAGACCTGCAAACCCGCTTTACCAAATCTCCCCAGGTTTAGGGATTGCGGACCTGGCCCCGGCCAAAAATCAAAATCTCCCGGCGCCAGACGCGATAGACCAAGAGCGGACAAAAGCGGCCGCATAGGAAGATATTCTCCATAGGGCACCAGATGGCTTTTGTCATAACGACCCAGTAATTCGCGCTCTGAGTCCATTGCAAACACGCTGTTGCGGGCACCAATAGCACGCCGTTCATCCGGCGCACCGACTTCATCAAATTCCAGTTTCAGCGCGCCAAGAACCAGCACGTCGCCGGGTTTCATAAGATTGGCCAACTGCGCGCGCACCATCTCTGGTGAGCGCCCATAATAATAGCGCTGCGGATAGCCGGTTTCGAGATAATCAGGGATGGCTGCTTCAGGCCAGAACAGGATGCGCGGTTCGTCATCTTTACGCATCGTCAATCGCGCCAATTTAGCGAGATTTTGCTCTTCATAACCGGCTTGCCACTTATCCTGCTGACCGATATTGGGTTGGACGACAGTGATATTAGGCTGATCGCCGGATAGAGGACGATCATCACCGTTACCGATAATACTCAGCAAGACTGTCCCAATACTGACTATTATCAGATCAAAAGCCCTGCGAATGACCATGCGCCATTGCGAAGTCAGCAATCCCCCTGTGGCTAACGCTATAAGACCGGCGATACCAATCACGATACCGGATAGTCCATAAGTTCCGATGGACCGCGCACTAGCAGCATGCGGCGCGTCAACCACAATGACTCCGAGCGGGTTCCAAATAAATCCACTGAATACCCAGCTGCGTAGCCATTCGGTGATGATCCAGAATGCCGCAAATGCGAGAATAAATACTATCGGTCGTCCCTTCCCGATCAACCACGCACCGAGCGCCGTTAATGCGGGATAGACGGCTAAATATAACGACAACAGAACCACCGCGATATAACCCAACCATTCGGGCATAGCAGCCTGAAAGGTAAAGGCTTTTGCAATCCAATTTAGCCCGACAATAAAATGTCCCAGGCCGAACAACCAACCAGCAAAGAAAGCGGCTTTACGGCTATTAAGTTTGTCGACAATGGCTATCCACAATGCCAGTGCCAGCAAACTGATCGGCCACAAACCAAGCGGCGCAAAACCGGTCGAAGATAGCGATCCAGCCAACAGCGAAAGCCAAAATGGGTATTTGTCGAACAGAGTATTGAGAATTTTCACCAACGGCTTTTGCCGTGTTACCGAAGCAGGTTCAAACATTATTTAGCAATTGTCATTTGCTGCCAATGGCAAAGCGCCGCTATAACGAAAGCATGAAAATCATCCTACTCATCATGCTCGCGATATCCCAACCGGTTTCCAGCCCTCCAAACGAGGGTAGGACGACGTTAACCGAAATTCACAGACGGGACCTGTCTTGTATCGCGGCCTTTGCGATTGTTGCATCGGAACAGGAGCGCGGCATTGAAAGCGCGCTAAACTATCCACTGCTCACTGAACGAGGCCGAATCTATGCCGGTCAGATTGGCGAACGCGTTATGGCCGAGACGGGACAATCCAGAGAGCAGGTCCGCGAGGCAATTTTAGCGGCTGTTGCCGATCAGCAATCCAAAGTCAAAAATGTCGCAGAACCTGATGCGGTAGTGGATACTGAAATGGCAAAATGCCTGCCGCTTCTCGATGCCGAGCTGCCGCCAAAACCCGAACCAACGCTGAACCAATGTGCAGCCATGTTACAGCTTGCCTATGAAGAGGTTTATCAGCGCGAAAAACTATCCAAAATGGCGCAAGATTTGAAGACTTTAGCCTTTGTCCTTGATAGTCGGGCACGCGAAAAAATGCGGAGCGAAGGAATGAGCGGCCATGAAAGCGATATTATCCTCACTCAGACTCGCGTGGAAATGGCTGACCTGCAAGACAATGAAACCGGAGGGACTGCGCTAGATATTGACCATTGTTTCGCGCTGGCCGCTCCAGATAATAAAGGTCAGAATTTTGAGCATTGAACGCCGGCCTTTCCATCTTGCCTTTCCCGTCAATGACTTGGCGGAGGCCAGGCATTTTTATGGCGGGTTACTACAATGCGAAGAAGGCAGGAGCAGCAGCCACTGGATAGATTTCAACCTATATGGTCACCAAATTGTCACTCATTTGGACAAGGATGCCAAACCACAAGTCATGATCAATCCGGTTGATGGAGAAGATGTTCCTGTCCCCCATTTTGGTGTTGTTCTGACGCGGAAGCAATGGGAGTCATTGGCTGAGCGCTTAAAGGATCATGACATTAATTTCCTGATCGCTCCAACCATAAGGTTTCGGGGCGAAACCGGTGAGCAAGCAACGATGTTCTTTCGCGATCCAAGCGGCAATGCTCTAGAATTCAAGGCTTTCGCCAGTGATGATCAGCTATTCGCCGCGGATTAAAGAAGAACGCGGATCGACAAGTGCCATTTTGCGTTCAATTTTGTGACGCCGCATTTTCTCGACAAAAGTTGTCCGGCGCAGACTGACCAAATGAGCGGCTTCAGCGACCACGCCCTCTGCCATTCTTAAAGCTGAAAGCAGATATTTGCGCTCTTCTTGCATGAGATGTTTTTTAAGATCAAAACCACCACCCAAAGTTCCACGATCATCCGCTCCATCCTTGAATGGACGCGCCTCTGCGGCGCCCGCAAAGCGCGATGGCAAAGCATGTGTCTGATATGTTGGCGCATTGGAGGCGCGGCGGCGGAATAGGGATGAAACTTGACTGGCCGATATCATTATTCCTGGGAATAATAGCACGGCTCGCTCAATGATATTACGCAGTTCTCTGGCGTTGCCGGGCCAGTCGTAATTCTCCAAATCGTCCATGGCTTCTGCGGTAAAATATATCTCTTCACTGCCAATTTTCTTAATAAAATGGCGGATAAGCGGCGCAATATCTTCGCGGCGTTCCTTAAGGGCGGGGATATCAATGGGAAAGACGGAGAGGCGATAGAATAAATCTTCCCGGAAGCGTTTTTCGGCAATAGCTTGGTCAAGATTTTGATGCGTGGCGGAAATGATCCGCGTATCAATCGCAATGGACTGCGTACTGCCAATCCGCTCGATCTGTTTTTCCTCTAGCACGCGGAGCAACTTGACCTGCATGTCAAAGGGCATATCCCCAATTTCATCGAGAAATAATGTCCCTTGGCTTGCATCTTCAAACTGCCCTTTGCGCTGGGCTATCGCACCAGTGAAGCTGCCCTTTTCATGGCCAAATAATTCCGACTCAAGCAAATCACGGGGTATTGCTCCGCAATTCACACCAACAAATTTTTCTTCTGCCCGCAAAGAACAAAGATGGAGCGCCTTCGCTACGACCTCCTTGCCGCAACCCGATGGCCCGGTGATCATGACCGGTATCGATGTAGATGCAGCATAGCGGATCAGGCTGCGCACTTCTTCTATTGCTGCGCTGTCTCCGACAAGATGGAGAGCAGGGTCATCGGGATGCAATATGCGTTCATTTCCGATAGCATTGGGACGTTGTTCCATAGCAATTCCACACTCTTTTAAGTTGAGCGTCTCTTGTGAGAGCTATGGAAAACCTATATGTAAATGAGAGTAAAATAATTGACAGTTTGATCCGCTTTGGATGGAATAAACGTCAGATTTATCGGCGACTTACTTTTAGTGTTCCTTTTTCCACCGATCGAGCGCGTGTTCCAGATGCCTCTCCGCCATATCGCGTGCGCTATGGCGTGATAGGCCTAGTGAGTCAGCAAGCCGTTCCCCGATTAGCGCATCCCCCAATGCCATAAGCACCAGCGTTAACGTGTCTTCATGCATTTCCCGGTCTTCATGACCGCCTTCACCCACTTCATCGACCAAAGCATGGATCGCATCAACAATCGGATCGAGCGCATCCTCATTCCCTGTCAGCAGCATCCACGACGACAACGCCCCTGCACCCTGCTTGTCAAAAGCATCAAAAGTGAGGTCAACAATATCGCGCACCGTGCCTTCGCCAGTGCGCGACTTTACCACCGCTTGGGCAATGGACCCACAAACCTGATCGGTCAGATATTGTGCCAGGGATTTCTGCAATCCCGATGCGGAACCGAAATGGTGGAGAAGATTGGCATGCGTGCGGCCGATCCGCGAAGCAACGGCTTTTAGCGTCACCGCCTGCGGACCCGCTTCGATCAACAAATCACGCGCGGCGGCCATGGCCATGCTGCGGCTTTCTTCCGGAGAGAGGCGTCGCTTAGGTATTGACATTTGTGTAAGTAGCCCTATTATCCAAAATGCAAATTAAACAATATTGTTTACAGAAGCGAACCCTTATGAACATACATAGCAGCGTGCAAGCTGAACCGGAAACGATTGATAGGCCGACGCCCGAAGATCACAGTATTACGCCGCGGGACCGCCGCTTTGGTCGGGATGCAGAGAATCAACCAGATCGATGGTGGCTCAATGGAGATCCGATTGCGACGGCATTCTATAATGCCCTGTCACTGACCTTTCCACGGGGCGAAGCGTTTTTCATCGAAAGCGTTAAAGCCTTTCGCGATATCGCGCCGGAAAAATTGCAAAAAGAAATTCGCGCGTTCGTGAAACAGGAAATTACTCATACCCGCGAACATGTCGTGCTCAATCGCCGGGCGGAAGAAGCCGGTTATGATGTTAGCCAAATCGAAAAGCGGGTCGCCGAATCGCTAGAAATGACCAAAGGGCGCCCGGCTATCGCCAATCTCGGCGCGACGATGATCCTGGAACATTTTACCGCGATCATGGCCCAGCAATTTATCGCCAATCCCCAGCATTTTGCAAATGCTGACAAGGAAACGGCTGCCCTTTGGCGTTGGCACGCGCTGGAAGAAATTGAGCATAAGGGTGTCGCCTATGACACTTGGCTCTATGCGACCCGGGACTGGTCACGCTGGCAGCGGTGGAAAGTCAAATCACTGCTAATGTTGGTTATCACGCGGAATTTCTGGGCCAATCGCTATACAGACACGCTCGACCTGCTAGAGCAAGATGGCTTTACCGGCTTTCGTATCAAGATGAAGCTGCTCGGCTTCCTACTGTTCACACCCGGCGTGGCCCGAAAAATTATTGTGCCATGGGTCAAATTCTTCCTGCCCGGTTTCCATCCGTGGAATGAAGACGACCGGCATCTGATTGATCTAGCCGAAAGCGAATTTGAAGCTGCGCTGCCCGAGGGCGCACAGGTCACGTAAGGTCAGGTGCTTCAAGAACCCGCTAATTCGCGGCCTTCCTCATATCTACCTTGTCTACCCATTCGGGGAAGAAGCTCGGTTCGCGCGTAGACCATCCAGGAGCGGTTGCAGCCGCTTCACTAATAGATTGCAATAGGCCCTTGCGGGTCTTTGGGTGAAGGTGCGGCAATGAGGCGGCCGCGCAAAAGCTGCCAGGCAGCCATGGACGGGCATCGGGACCAAGCAAGCGCTCGTATAGAAAACGATAGGCGGGAAAGCTGCTAATCCGTCCCTGCCCCAAATCGTAAGCAGACAGCGAAATCAGCGCGGGCATAAACGCTTCGATAGAGTCAATCGCGCAGTCCTCCGGAATAGTTTTACGGATCTCGGGGAGGCGTTTGTAGAGTTTCGTCTGAACATTGATACCAGCTTCTTCGACAGCATCACGGGACCAGGTTTCCACCGCGTCGACGCGATCAAGACCAACGTCAAGGGAACGGCGAATATAGCGCTGCGTCGCCGAACCAAAGCTGGCAAATTCCTTCATTTCTGCCAGCGTCATTGCGCCGGGTATTACTTGTATTTCTTTGGCCATCTTAACCCCTACTCTGGAACAACAGTTCTATTTCCACGGGTGCCACTTGACCAAAATATGGTTAGCATTTCGTTAAATGGAGATGAAATCCTCGAACGAAATGGCTTATGCTATTAAATTTGTGGATAAATTAGCTGTTCATGAATGAAAGTTTCGACCAACCGTAAGCATATTTCGACCGGGCACGATTCCGATAGAGACAATTGATGCCATTTCATTCTAAGCTACATTCAATCAGAAATTAGGCGCTTAATGAGAAAATTCGACATAGGAAATCACAAACCATCCGTGGGGCATCAGGTAGCCATCCTGTCGATCCTCGGATTCTGGTTATTTTATGTTATCATGATCACCCTGCGAGCTGCCGTAGGCGACTGGCCGGCACAAGATGAGATGATGGTACGACGGATCATTGTGACAATCCTTGGCATAGGTCTAACTTACATATTCTATCTGATGTTAAGGCAATTTGAAGACAAAGTGCTGTCCACAAGGATTATTAGCGCCTTTGCCGGAGCCATTCCCTGCGCTATCGGCATTGCGGCTATCAACCACTATGTGTTCAACGTTTACAGCCCTGAAAGCCTCTACGATGAGCAGCATCTCGAAGAGATGCGCAAATATCTGGGCCAAGAAAATTTCGCTCTGAAGGCTATAATAGCTGAAGCTATTTCGCGCTTTTTCTTTATCATCAGCTGGGCTTCACTATACCTGACGCTCAGCTATGCTAGCGAAGTGCGTTCAGTCGAGCGCAAGGCCGCGCGTTTTGCTCAGGCGGCACAGGATGCTGAGCTGCGCAGCTTGCGCTATCAGGTCAATCCGCATTTCCTGTTCAACACGCTTAATAGCCTCAGCACATTGGTGATGCGCAGCCAGCCAGAAGAGGCAGAGGAGATGATTCTCAACCTGTCGAAATTCTATCGCACCAGCTTGTCAGGCGATCCGTTGGAAGATGTCGCGCTGTCTGAAGAAGTGCATCTGCAAAACCTCTATCTCGATATAGAAGCCGTGCGCTTTCCCAAGAGGCTGAAAACAGAAACTCATATTCCTGACAAGTTGATGGATGTCCTGGTACCAGGCCTGATCCTTCAGCCGCTGGTCGAAAATGCGATCAAACATGGCGTGGCCCATTCGAAGCGGCCGGTGACGATCAGCATCAGCGCCACTGCCGAAGGGGATCTCCTGAAACTTACCGTGGCCGATGATGGCGAAGCGCAGCGGGGGGTGAAATCCAGTGACCAAAATAATGGTATCGGTCTTGCTAATGTACGTGACCGGCTAGAGACTAGATTCGGCGCTCAGGCCAAGCTAAAGACATACTATCCTGAAACCGGTGGATTTGTTGCAGAACTGACAATGCCTCTCTTAACGGATATCTGAATATGGTTGAAGATATGGCCCCCATTTCATCACAGCTCAAGACGCTAATCGTCGATGATGAGCCGCTGGCTATAGAACGTTTACAGCTTTTATGCGCCCGGCAGGAGCATATTAACCTGGTCGGCACTGCTAGCGACGGCGAGGCTGCGATCCGTCTCGCCGAGCAATTAGAGCCAGATCTGTTGCTGCTCGACATAGCGATGCCCGGCATGGACGGGCTGGAGGTTGCCAAAAGGCTGTCCAGCTTCAAAAAAGCACCAGCGATTATTTTTGTAACCGCATTTGATAAATTTGCTGTCGAAGCTTTTGGCGTTGCGGCGATCGACTATCTTCTCAAGCCGGTTGAAACGGAACGGCTATCGATTGCCGTGACCCGCGCGAGAGAACGCCGATCCGTCCAACAAGTGGCGCCTGTTGAAGACTCCCCTTGGACGGAAGAATTTTGGGTGCCCTATAGATCGGAATTGCGCCGGATCGCTGCGTCAGAAATCAACCGGATCGAGGCAGAGCGGGATTATATGCGGCTGCATGTCGCAGCGGACTCGGGTGGTGATCAGGGCGGGGCCAGCTATTTACTGCATCAGACAATTACAGGGCTGGAAGGAAGGCTCAATCCAGAGCAGTTTATCCGCCTGCACCGGTCTCATCTGGTACGTCGCGACTGGATTGGCGGCCTGCGCCACGATGGAGGGGGGATCTGGATTGCTTGTCTGAAATGCGGAACGGAAATCCGTATCGGTCGTACCCATTTGGCGGAAGCCAAAAAGCTGGCCGGACGCTAACCTCCCGCACCAACCCTCCTAAAGAATATTATTCGGCATTTTGTCGCTGGCAGACAAAAATAAACCCCGGTGTAAGGGCACCGAGGTCACTAGGAGGTTTGGCCAAATAGGGGCCGCTTAATTGGGATTCGCGGCTCTTGGAATAACTTTAGTTGCGACCGATAATCATCGCGCCTTGGGAACGGCCACCCGCTTCGACTTTGGCGATCAGCGATACTTTGGCACGCTTCGCAGAGTAGCGTGCTTCTTGGACGCAGGCCCGATAGTCGGCCATGTCACGAAGATCCTTTATATTATAACTACCACAAACCTCACGCACAGCGCCTTTGATCCGGCCATCCAAAGTCGCTTGACCATCGGCACTCGTTAAATCAAGGTCTGCGTAACTAATTTCAACCGACTTTGTGATACGGTTCTGCGCGCTGGCGCTCGCCGCAAAACCCGTTGCGGTAATCGCGAAAGCTGCGGCGGCAACAATAGTTTTGCTCCAAATCGAATTTTTCATAGTTTCACTCCTCACTCAGTTTATTGGGTAAACCGGAAAATTGGGGGACCGGATCTACCTCTATTATCCCTGCCAAATGCAAGGAGGGGGTTATGAGTGCGGGAGCAGTTTGTTTCGACCAGCTCGGGGAAGAGCCTTGAGACTTATGCTGTTGCTCCCGCCTCGTATTTTTAGATACGGGAAGAAAGGCCGGCGAGCATCCGAAGTTCGACAAACCACCATTTTGGTCGACGGGCAGCAAAAAGCTTCGACCAACGACCAAAGGACATCGATCAAAGTAAAATTATGTAACTTTTGTTACTATTCAAATAGTTACAGATGACACTGGAACAGGGTATTCATGGGGTTAAATGAGCCCAGCGAGAGGACTCGAAGGATCTGCATACATGCGCCGACCCATCCGGCCCGACAAATATGCTTCCCGGCCTGCCTCTACTGCCAGCCTCATGGCACGGGCCATCCGCACCGGCTGCCTTGCCTCAGCGATCGCTGTATTCATCAGGACTCCATCGCATCCCAGTTCCATCGCGACGGCTGCGTCACTGGCAGTACCGACACCGGCATCGACCAGCACTGGCACATTGGCACCCTCTACAATCAATCGTATCGTTACCCGGTTCTGGATACCCAACCCTGATCCAATTGGCGCTCCCAGGGGCATGATAGCGACAGCCCCGGCGTCTTCCAGCTGTTTCGCTGCAATTGGATCATCGACACAATAGACCATCGGTTTAAAGCCTTCCTTGGCCAGCACCTCGGTTGCTTCTAAAGTCTCACGCATATTCGGATAAAGCGTCTTGGCTTCACCAAGCACTTCCAATTTTACCAAATCCCAACCGCCCGCCTCACGCGCTAACCGCAAAGTGCGGATCGCGTCATCGGCATTAAAACAACCTGCGGTATTGGGCAGATAGGTAATCTTCTTGGGATCGATAAAATCCATTAACATTGGCTGATTGCGGTCCATCACGTTCACACGCCGCACTGCCACGGTGACAATCTCTGCGCCTGCCGCTTCAACGGCGGCGGCATTTTCTTCAAAATCCTTATATTTGCCTGTGCCGACAATCAGACGGGATTTGAAGCTGTGGCCCGCCACGCTCCAGCCATCATCGCCTGTAAGATCACGATCCTGATCTGCATTATTGTCGCCACCGCCAACAAAATGAACGATTTCTAGCTGATCGCCATCTTCAACTGTCACATCAGCTAAAGTCGACCGGGTCACGATTTCGCGGTTCCGTTCCACTGCAACCTTCTCCGGCTCCAGATCAAGCGAACGCACCAAATCGGCGACAGACATTCCGCTGGATATTCTTCTGTTATCGCCATTTAGCTGGATTGAAATTTCCGGCATTGCTAATGTTTCCATTTGTTTAATCTCGCTTTTCGGAATCGAGCTCTATAAAGAGGCCATATAAAGAGGTACGCAGTGCCGCAACCAAAAGCGCCATATGAGGGAAGATTATATTGCCAGAGGGAAAGAGCGCCAAAAAGACCGTCTTCGTCCTGAACGGCCCCAACCTCAACTTGTTGGGGATGCGAGAACCGGAAATCTATGGTTCCGACACGCTGGATGATATCGCCGGACGGCTTGAGGATCAGGCGCACAAACTGAACCTTGATGTGGATATCCGCCAGAGTAACCATGAAGGCCATCTGGTCGATTGGCTGCAGGAAGCAGCTGCGGACAACGCCGCAGGGGTGATCCTGAATGCCGGTGCACTGACTCACACATCCATAGCACTATATGATGCGATCAAGGCAATAGACGTCCGCGTGATCGAGGTGCATCTGTCCAATCCATCGGCGCGCGAAGAATTTCGGCACAAAAGTCTGATTGCACCCGTTGCAAAAGGGACTATTTGCGGCTTTGGTGCTCTAGGTTATCAATTGGCACTCGATGCCATTTCACAATTTTAGTTTCAGCATAGGAATACGGTTATGTCCGCAAAAAAAGACGCAGATGGCAGCATGAATGTCGATATTGATATCGTTCGGGAACTTGCCGGAATACTGGATGACGCAGGTTTAAGTGAAATTGAAGTTGAAGATGGTCACCGCAAAATTCGTGTTTCACGCGGTGGCGGAACCTTTGCCCCCGTTCATACATTTCCCGCTCCGGCCCCTAGTGCTGCACCAGCGCCAGTTGCTGAAGCTGTTGCGGCACCGGCTGATGATAACGCTGGAGCACAAAAATCGCCGATGGTTGGTACCGCCTATCTCGCACCTGAACCCGATTCAGCTAATTTTATCAGCGTGGGCGATAAAGTCGCAGTTGGTGACACGCTTTTGATCGTTGAGGCTATGAAAGTCATGAACCCGATTGCTTCGGAAACTGCTGGCACCGTGAAGGCTATATTGGTCGAAAACGGTCAGCCCATTGAATTTGATCAACCGCTGGTTGTGATCGCGTAAACGGGATTTAGCGTATGACCATTAACAAAATCCTGATCGCGAACCGTGGTGAAATTGCGCTCCGCATATTGCGCGCTGCTCGCGAACTAGGCATTGAGACTGTTGCGGTACATAGCACGGCGGACGAAGACGCGATGCATGTTCGGTTAGCCCATGAAGCGATTTGTATAGGCCCACCCCCCGCCGTAGACAGCTATCTCAGCATCCCGGCGATTATTTCGGCCGCAGAAATCAGCAATGCCGATGCCATCCATCCTGGCTATGGTTTCTTGTCTGAAAATGCCCATTTTGCTGAAGTTGTCGAAGCGCACGGGATTAAATGGATCGGCCCGAAACCAGAACATATTAAGATCATGGGCGACAAGGTTGCGGCCAAGAAAACGGCCGGTGATCTGGGCATTCCGCTGGTACCGGGTTCGGACGGTGCGGTCGAAGACCCCGTTCTTGCCAAGAAGATCGCAGCTGAAGTCGGCTATCCGGTAATTATCAAGGCCGCATCCGGCGGCGGCGGTCGGGGTATGAAAGTAGTCAATAATGAGAGCGAACTCGAAACCCAGATGAGTCAGGCCCGTACCGAGGCCGCAGCGGCCTTTGGTGATGCGACAGTCTATATTGAAAAATATCTTGGTGATCCGCGCCATATTGAATTTCAGGTCTTTGGGGATGGACGTGGTAACGCCATTCACCTTGGCGAGCGTGATTGCTCTTTACAGCGCCGTCACCAGAAAGTGCTCGAAGAGGCCCCTTCACCCGTCATTAGTTCGGAACAGCGCGAACGCATGGGTAAAGTCTGCGTCGATGCGATGAAGGGCATGAGCTATCGCGGCGCGGGTACGATCGAGTTTCTATACGAAAATAACGAATTTTATTTCATCGAAATGAATACACGGCTGCAGGTGGAACACCCGGTAACGGAAATGATCACAGGCTTTGACCTGGTCCGCGAACAAATTCGTATCGCTGATGGCCGCGATCTTTCCGTCAAACAGGAAGATCTGGAGTTTAAAGGCCACGCAATTGAATGTCGGATCAACGCAGAACATCCCAAGACATTCACTCCCTCTCCAGGGAAAGTCATCAGCTATCATCCCCCTGGAGGCATGCATGTTCGGGTTGATAGCGGACTTTATGCGGGATATTCGATACCGCCTTATTATGACAGCATGATTGCCAAACTGATCGTTTATGGGCGAACCAGAGACGGCTGCATGATGCGGCTGGCCCGTGCGCTTGATGAATTTGTTATCGACGGGGTGGAAACGACGATCCCGCTTCATCAGAAGCTGGTTTATGATGAAGGTTTTCAATCCGGTGAATATACGATCAAATGGCTCGAAGAATGGTTGGACAAGGATAGCGAGGCCTAGTTTTACATGGCGCAACGTTAGTTTTTGTTCATATAAATTAATTCTTTCCTGAACATTACAGCATAGTTCAGCTGTCTGACAGGGTTAACAAGCTATGACTTGTTCCACAGATGCGGCAAACAGAGTCGCGATTGAGGAGTAAGCCTATGCGACTATTTTTTGTAACCAGCCTGATGGCAGCCACGATGTTGACGCCAGCGGCAGCGACAGCCGCAAATGTTGCACCCAATTTGAACCAGACCGGCATTGCGATGACCGCAGACTTGTCGGGTAATGTTGCCCTGCAACGGGATGGCCGTACCGACCGCCGTGCCAATAACGGCAATCGCCGGTCTGGCAATCGCGATGCGCGGCGGGCAACCCGATCCGAAAACCGGAATAATAGAGGCCAAGCCACTGTGCAAACGAATGGCGACCGTACCGAAACGCGGCAACAACGCCGTTCGGTCCGCCAACAAAATGGGAATGCGGGCGAAGATTTTTCTCGTAGCCGCAGCCGTGCCGATATTGGCCGTTCCAACCGGCAAGCTCGCCGGGATATAGCCCAGCGTAGCGAGCGCCGCTCGGACCGTCGTGCCAACGCCCGCGGTGACCGTAACAGAGACGGCCGGGTAGACCGCCGCTTTGACCGTAATAATAATGGCAAGATTGATCGCCGGTTCGATCGGAACAATAATAATCGCGTCGACCGCCGGGTAGATCGCAACCGGGACGGACGGATTGATCGTCGCTATCGGGACAATCGCCGTGCCAATGCCCAGGTAGACCGCCGCTATCGTAACGGCCCCCGCTATGCTTATCGCGACGGAAGCCACAATTATAAGAAATGGAACCGCAGTTGGCGCAACGACCGCCGCTATAACTGGAAAAAATATCGTAAGTCCCACCGGAATTACTATCGCCCGGGCCGCTATTATTCGCCCTATCGGAGCCATAATTACCGCCGCTGGAATATCGGCATCTATTTAGGGTCGGCCTTTTACGGATCACGCTATTGGATAAATGATCCTTGGCGCTACCGCTTACCGCCAGCCTATGGAGGCTATCGCTGGATCCGTTATTATGACGATGTTCTATTGATCGACACTTATGACGGTCGCGTGGTCGATGTGATCTACGACTTCTTTTATTGAGCCGAAAACGACCGCGAAAACCGTTTTTCGTCAATCAAGGCCCGTAATCAGCGATGGTTGCGGGCCTTGGTCTATATTTTCCTTGAAACAGTCTGCCGCCCATCGCACACTGGATAAAAGACCTAACGGGGAAGATTGAGATATGGCCCGACGGCAATTACGGTTATGATCAATTGACTGAGGTCCAACATGAAGGCGTCTGACACCAAAACCAAAGTCACCCGTAACAACAGCCCGAAGCGACTGGCCGAGATTACCCGGTGCGTTACAGATAAGCTAAATGCCCATCCCCATGTGCAATGGCTGGAAAGCCCGCACGCGCAGCTGTTCGTTTGTCAGAATTTCCTAACCGATAAGGATTGCGACCTGCTGGTCAATATGATCGATGCCGAAGCCATCCCTTCCAGCCTTTATGCGGGCACCGAGCGGGAAGGATACCGGACCAGCTATAGTTGCAATGTCAGTGCTCATGATAAAGATATTCAACGGATCGAACAATCCATCTGCAACCTGATGGGATTAGAAAACTCACATAGTGAAGTCATGCAGGGGCAGCGTTATGCCGTCGGTCAGGAATTCAAGGATCATCATGACTTTTTCCATGAGACCGAAGATTATTGGACTAAGGTCGAGGCAAATAATGGGGGGCAGCGCAGCTGGACGGCCATGGCCTATTTGAACGAACCTGAAAAAGGCGGCGCGACCGCTTTTCCGCAGCTCGACTATCAGGTTGAACCACGCAGGGGCATGCTGCTCGTTTGGAATAATATGGGACTGGATGGCCGGCCCAATCTCAATACGTTGCACGCCGGAACGCCGGTCGTCAAAGGCACCAAATACATCATCACCAAATGGTTCCGCCTTAATAGGTGGAAAGGACGCTGGGTTCAGTAAGGTGCTTGATTAAGATATCCGGCGACAAGCGGCGCATCAATGACCAACGATCGATTTCCTTCGACAAACGACCTTACCAATCGTTGCAGGTGAAACCAATGCGTGTTAGCCACGCATAACAGCTTTTAATATTAAGGGAATAGCATGATCAACAAGACACTCGCTCTGCTCGCTACCGCTAGCCTGCTCGCCACCGCTTCGGCTGCGAACGCCAATAGCCTGTCGGTAGCCAGCGCTGTCGCCTTGCAAGAAGAGGCCGCAAAACCAGCGACGACAGAAGGCGAACGCATGGAAAAGCTGTTCGCGCAAAGCGATGAAGACAGTCTGCGGCGCAACCCGATCGGTGCCCTCTTCCGCGGCGACGAACGCTATGCCGACCGTCTGGGTGACTATATATCCGATGAATATTTCGCGGCCGAACTTACCGCCGAGAAAAAAGAACTTTCGGCATTGTTGGATATCGACCGCAGCAAGCTGAGTGTGACTGACAAGATCGCCTATGACGTGTTCCTACGCGACAAGAAACAGGCAATCAAAGGCATGTCCAAAGAGATTATGGACCTAAGCGTTGTTCGACCGCTCAACCATTTCAGCGGCTTTCATACATTTTACCCGACCTTTGCATCGGGCAAAGGCGCAGCGCCTTTCAAGACCGTCAAAAACTACGAAGACAATCTGAAGCGCCATGCCGAGTTTATCACTTTGATCGATCGCTCGGTTGGCCGGTTCCGTCAAGGTATGGACAGCGGTGTTGTCGAGACCAAATTGACTATTGGCAATGTGATTGAGCAGCTTAACACGCAAATTGGTCTAGGCCTTGAGAAGAGTCCGTTCATGGCGCCGACACAGGCATTCCCGGAAGATTTCAGCGATGCGGACAAAGCACGCCTGACCGCCGAATATAAAGCAACGACCAACAAGATCTTCGCATCCTACCAGACCATGCATGATTTTCTGAAAAACGAATATCTGCCAGTTGCCCGTGAAGGTGTCGGCCTGTCCTACATGAAGGGCGGCGATGTCATGTATAAACATCTCATCGAGAACACGACGACCCTGCCCCTAGAGGCCGACTATATCCACAATCTTGGTCTCAGCGAAGTCACCCGGATCAAAACAGAGATGGAAGCGATTAAAGAGGAAGTAGGCTTTAAAGGCACTTTGTCTGAATTTTTCACCTATTTGCGCGCCGACTCCAAATTCCATCCGGAGTCACGCGAAGCGCTGACTCAAGGCTATTACGACCTCGGTAAAAAAGTGGACAAAGTTATCGCCACACAGTTTAAAGTACTCCCCAAATCCCCCCTTGAAATTCGGCCCTATGATGAATCGATTGAGAAATTTCAGGCTGGCGGCTCTTATCAGAGCGGAACGCCCGATGGCTCACGCCCCGGTGTATTCTATTTCAACGCTTACGACCTGCCCTCACGCAACACGTCGGGAATGACCACGCTTTATCTGCATGAAGGCGCGCCAGGTCACCATTTCCAGATTTCATTGGCCCAAGAAAATGAAGACTTGCCCAATTTCATGCGCTTTGGCGGCAACACCGCTTTTGTAGAAGGCTGGGCGCTCTATTCTGAAAAACTGGGTTTCCCGATGGAGCTATTTGACGACCCTTACCAGCGTTTCGGCCATCTTGATGATGAAATGCTCCGCGCAATGCGGCTAGTGGTCGATACCGGTCTGCACAGCAAAGGCTGGACCCGCGAGCAGGCGATCAAATATATGCTCGACAACAGCAGCATGGGTGAAACAGACGCCACCGCCGAAGTCGAGCGTTATATCGCAATCCCATCCCAGGCACTGGCCTATAAAATCGGCGCATTGACCATCCAGCGGCTAAAGAAAAAGGCGCAGGATAGTCTAGGTGACAAATTCGATCCTCGCGAATTTCATGATCAGGTGCTGAACACCGGCGCGTTGCCGATGACTGTGTTGGAGAAGAAAATCGACGACTGGATTACGACGCAAGGCTGAAAATCGCCTTACGTACCAATCTCCATGTCACTATTGCCCTTGTAATCGAGCGTCCCTGTAATCGAGCATAGCGATTCCATGCTCGATTACAGGCGCACGATAGATATCCAAATATAATATAGTGATTCCCCAATTGGGGCGCACCAGAAACCCATGGTAAAATCTCGGTGGGCATATTACCCACATTAGCTATCAAGCGATTCAACTCGTCCGGCGTTAAGGGCAGAACATCTGTCTTCGCTAACGTAGCAATACCAATAAAAGTAAGGAGATATTCCGTTCTGAACCAGCTCGGAACTGGCTTTGCGCGATTTTCAAAGACCCGGAACGGACTGTAAAAGGGAACGAGTGATAATGGGTTGTTAACACTTTTTTAACTTTTTAGTTTAATAAAGGTTAACGAAATCAAAGCGAGTGGGGCATACTTAATTTGATCTGGTCTGCGATAGAAAATGACTTTTGCTTACTCCCCCGAAGCGACCCTATCCGAAACGGAACGTTATGTTCTCGGATCGCTTAACCAAGCTTGGCCATTGGCTGCAACCATGACTCCCGATATGATCGAGTCAGAGGGAGCTATTGGCAATCCTGCGCTGTTTGTCGATGCAGTCCAGACGCTAAGCGACAACGGAATGATTTTATATGAGGCATTTCTGACAGGTAACACATCAGGGCCTCGCTTTCTTGACACCATGATAACGGCCCGCGGGAAAGCCGCTTTGCAATCAACGGATATTGATGCCTGAAACAGGCCTGGAGGGCCTGCCAAGCGCGTATAAAATTAAACAGAAAAGTTAATTTATCTAAGCGTGAATGACGGCAGATGCTATTGCCGTGATATTCTTGAGCACATCCAATTCCCGCTCATTTAATTCTCTGGTCTCATCGCCAGCGCAAGCAACCATACCAACGGTAAGACCATCACCATTGCGCAGCGGGACAGAGGCATAAAGTCCGAGATGCTGGGTCATTGCGCTACGGGGGCTGCCTAATTGTTTTACGTCTACTTCAGGATTACTGGCCGCCCAGTTTTCATCGCAGGAGATTGCGGTATGGGAAATAGAATGCGCCGCCACAGCCCCTTCCCCACGATCCATG
>TARA_R110000772_G_scaffold120327_5_pt1 | contig 19312 bp, 29 predicted proteins | sample TARA_R110000772 | Tara Oceans TARA_R110000772 (sample SAMEA4397948) | marine metagenome | biome: Polar Biome; feature: [SRF] surface water layer (ENVO:00010504); material: water (ENVO:00002006), including particulate matter (ENVO:01000060) such as... | depth 5 m | reverse complement strand
GCCTCATGGAAAAAGAAATGTTTACTAAAAGAAAAACCATATTTAAAGCATTACAATAACGATTAAAACTAAACGATAAACTAAATGAACAGAATTTCACTTTTTAAAGGCTTTCCAGCCAAAGGAGAACCGCACCGCGCAGACGAATCACTATCAATCGCGGATTTTTTAAACGGGATTAAGTACGGGAAATGGAAAAACCTAGTCGATCCGATAAGAACCGAACAGGACGACAAGCTCAGAAAGTTTCTAAAAACAAAGCTTCCAGCCGTGACAATTGGCGGACTATTTGAGATTAGAGAACAAGACGAACTTGTCCAGCATTCGGGTTTTATTTGTGTAGATATTGACCATTTTAACGACAAAACGGCACTACTCCAAGATAAATATACATACGCCCTTTTTCGCTCCGTTTCAGGAAATGGAATTGCCGTAATTATAAAGGTCAATCCAGATAAGCATAAAGAATCGTATGATTGGATTCAGTCGTATTATTTCGCCAGTTACGGAATATCAGTAGACCCAGCGCCTAAAAACGTGGCGTCCCTTCGATTTGTATCTTATGACGAAGAGCTTTTTATAAACGAACGCTCTTTAAAGTCAAAAACCAAATCGACAAAACCAAAGAGAACCAAATCCCTTCCGATTGTCTTAGATTCTGGACAAGTGGACCAATTAGTCCAGGACGTACACAACAGCGGAAAAAATATCGCAGCCGATTACGCCGACTATTTAAAGCTAGGCTTTGCTATTGCGAACGGTTTCAGCGAAACGGGCCGCGAATATTATCACGCTATTTGCATGGCGTCCGACAAATACGATTCCCAGCAATGCGATAAACAATACACGCGTTGTCTAAAAGGCGCCAATAAGTCAGGCGTAACCGTTGGGACGTTTTATTACATGCTTAAAGAAAACGGTTTTGAGCTTCCTAGAGGCAACGAACCGGCCGTTCAAGTTGCTGCAATGGCAAAGAAGGCGGGACGATCAAAAGAGGCCGTTAAATCTCAGCTAATGCAGCTAAACGGATTAGGCGAAGCTGAGGCGGACAAGATTTCGACAGAAGTTTTTCAGCGTAAAGACATTAATTTAACTGATGTTGCAAGAGATCCAGAACAGTTAATTCCTTCCCTAATTTCTTGGCTATTCCAAAACCACCCTATCCGATTGAACGGAATTACCCGAATGATCGAAGAAAACAACCTGGAGGTAAAAAGGGAACGTTTAAACACTATTTATTTAAAAGCTCGAATGGCCTTTAATTCAAAAGAGGTGACAAAGGACCTAATCGAATCAATAATTTTTTCAGATAATATAGTCGAATTTAATCCGCTGACTGAATACATTGACAAGAACCGAAACAAAAACAGCACTGGAAACGTAGACGCTATTGCGAAAGCAATCCGAACCAATACGCCAAATGCGGACCTTTTTATTAAAAAATGGCTCGTTTCTATTATCGCAGCTGCGGACGGTTTTCCCGTTCGATCGGTTCTGGCCTTGGTTGGTGGGCAAAACTCAGGGAAAACAGAATATTTTAGGCGATTGCTTCCCGTCAAAATTCAAAAGTACTACGCTGAATCGAAACTGGACGCTGGAAAAGATGACGAAATGCTAATGACTCAGAAACTTATTGTAATGGATGACGAAATGGGCGGGAAATCAAAACAAGATGAAAAACGATTCAAAGAGCTGACATCTAAGGCCGTTTTTTCTTTACGTGCGCCATACGGACGACATAATGAGGACTTTAAACGCTTAGCCATACTTTGCGGAACATCAAACGATCCGTCTATTATAAATGATCCGACTGGTAACACCAGAATTCTACCGGTCGAGGTTATTTCAATCGATCACGAGCTTTATAATTCAGTTAATAAGGACGAACTTTTCATGGAATTGGTTCGAATGTATGAGGGCGGATATGATTGGAAACTTTCAAAGGACGAATTGCTCGATTTAAACGAGGTTAGTTCGGAGTTTGAAACGATACCTTTTGAGCGTGAATTAATAGGCAAATTTTACCTACCAAAAAACGCCGCTGGATATGTTTCAAATTTGACTTCTTCGGAAATAAAAGACTATATCGAGACAAATACTAAACAAAGAATCACGAACATGAGACGTTTCGGAATTGAACTAAAATCGTTTTTTGGACCAACTATTTTGAAAAATAAAGACGGAATTCGCTCCAGATGTTACCCAGTGATTTTGAAAGATGGAAGTAACGTTCTACCCGAAAGCGACAGTACGACTGGATTGCCGTTTTAGGTGAACACGTGAACACGACCTATTTTTAGTTTCTCTAAGAAAAAAAAGTTTTAAGATGAAAAAGAAAAAATATTTTTTGAAGGAGCTAAGTACCCTTTTGTTGTGTTCACTCTTTAATAAATATATATAAAAAGTAGTAGTAGTAAGGGTTAAGACTAGAACATGACTGAGTTTTTTTCGTGTTCGTTACGTGTTCACCTCGTGTTCACGTGTTCACCCCCTAAATTGATTAATTATGATAAAATTAAGACCATACCAAACCAACACAACTGAGGCCGTGAAAAAGTCATTCGCTTCAGGTCACAGAAATACGATTCTTTGCGCACCTACGGGAAGTGGCAAAACTGTTATGTTTTCCGACATAATCCTAAAAGCTGCCAAACGTTCGACCCGTTGCTTAGTGCTCACAGACCGTTTAGAGCTGTTTAAGCAGACTTTAGGTAGTCTAGTAAGGGTTAATATATCTGTCCAAGAATTAAACGCTAAGACGCGCTTAAAAGACTTTGACCCATTGGCGATAGTAACGCTCGGAATGGTCGAAACTATCAAACGCCGAAAATTAACCGACTATGATCCGCAGCTGATAATCATTGACGAAGCACACAAAGGCAATTTCTCAAAGGTCATTGAACAGTACCCGAACGCCCGAATTATTGGAGCAACGGCCACGCCAGTAGGAAAACATATTCCGAAATATTACACGGATATTGTATCGATTATAGACATTCCCGAACTAATCGACAACGGTTTTCTTTCACCTTGCCGACCCTACCAAATGCAAGACGATTTTAGCGACCTTAAAACAAATCGCGGAGAATATACCGATTCATCCCTATTTGAACATTTCGCCAAAAAGAATCTTTACGCTGGAGTTATAGAGAATTGGAAAAAGTACGCCGAAAACAAAAAGACAATAGTATTCAACGTAAATATTGAACACACCGAACAAATGCACACCGAATTTAAAGCCGCCGGAATACACTCCGAATTTCTAACCTCAAACACTACAACAGAAGAACGAAATCGAATCCTAAAGGCATTTAAAGACGGTCTTTTTCCGGTCCTAAACAATTGCGGGATCTTAACGACAGGCTATGACGAACCGTCTATTGAATGCGTTATCATGAACAGAAAAACAAAGTCGCTCCCGTTGTGGCTGCAATGTTGCGGACGTGGATCTCGAATATTCCCAGGCAAAACCGAATTTGTCGTCCTAGATTTTGGGCGAAACCATGATGAGCATGGACTTTGGGCTGAACCGAGAGATTGGAAACTAGAGCAGCCAAAGAAGAAAAAGAAACTCCAAGCCGCACCCGTCAAAGATTGTCCGAAATGCGCCGCCATGGTTGCCGCGTCTGCCCGTGTTTGTGCGTTCTGCGGCCACTTGTTTTCGGAAACAAAAAAAACGCTAGAGGAAGGCGTAATGGTCGAGGTCAAATCTATTGTTCCTGAAGAGCTTATAGGTGTTCAGATGGACGTTTGCACCGTAGACCAACTAATTAAGCTGCAACAAGTTAAGCGCTTTTCGGCGGCGTTTATTTGGCGTGTGGTTCGGTCGAATGGAGCTGAAGCGGTCAGAGATTACGCAAAGAAAATGAATTATAAACAAGGTTGGGTTAAAAGACAGCTAGACGATTTGGAAAATAGTGAATTTCAAAATATTATTTTAAGATAAGACAGCCCGAAAACATTAGGAAAATGAAAATAGTTTAACAATAATTAAATAAAAGTATTGTTATATAAATAGTTTGTTGTATCTTTACAGTATGCAAAACGAAACAAATACTCAAAACATGAAAACTTTAGCAACTAACAACAGAACTTTCAACAACAAAGTAAAAACATTAATCGCTATTGAACTTAAAAAAGTCGCAAGATTTCAAAAACTAAACAATAAAGAAGTTAGATTAATAAACTTAAAAAATGAAACGGTTGCAATTTGGAAACAAACTTTTAACGGTTCAGAAGTTATTTTAAACTCATGGTACTAATGGTAAAAGCAGAAGCAAAAAGATTAATTAAAAAGTTCGGTAGCAATGAGGCTATTGAACTATGCACTTACTTTATGGAAGGTCAAGTGGAGAAAATCCATTTTTACTGGAAAGAAGTGAGAGAAGAAATCAAAAACACAATTAAAGAGTTATGACGCCTAAAAGCAAAGCTAAATTATTATTCGATTATCACAATGAGGTTGGCGCAAGAATAACCCATGTCAAAATGTTGTGTTTAGAGGTAATTGACGAAATAGAGAAAGAATTAGATATTATAAATGAGCTTGTTGAGTGGGATGATGACGAACAAAAGGAAAAACGTTATGATTATTGGAGTCAAGTTAAAAGAGAAATATTAAAAAAATGAAAATACCCTATCAAATAAGAATAGACCAAGCAATCAAAAAAGCAACAGAGTAAAACGAAACGAAATGAAAGCAGAAAACCGAATCCAGCAGGAATGCGTACAAGACTTCCGGAACAAATATTGCCGCGTTGGTTGCGTGCCTAGATATTGCATTTTCTCAGTACCAAACGAGACGAAAGATATGCGCGAATTGATGACAAAGAAACAAACCGGCCTAATGGCTGGCGCTTCGGATCTTATTATCGTAGGTCCTGGAGTGGTTTTGTTCCTAGAATGCAAAGATTTGAACGGAAAACAATCAGAAGGGCAAAAGATATTTGAAGAAATCGTGTCGGAACTTCGCCACGTTTATAGGGTATTCAGAAGCTTGGACGAATTTAATTCGATAATAAATGAACATTTGTTTGTTTAGGTTGTTATTGTTATATATATTTACAGTATGCAAAACGAAACAAATATGACAACTTTAAGAAATACAACAGGAACAAAAGCAGTAAACATCTCAACTGATGGAACAGGAATGGTGAGAGCAATGTATGTTCAAATTTATAACGGACAAGAACAGGTTTTAGATAGTAAATCTTATAAATCTTTTAAAACTGCTGAAAAATGGGCAAAGAAACAACTAAGCTAAAACTAAACGAAATGAACATAAAACAAGAATTACAAGACGCGACAAAAGAACTTGAAGGCCAAATATTAAAAGCCGTTCAGCAGTTTGAAATTAAAACGGGTCTGCCAGTCGAGGCAATCGAATTCGATAGAGACGACAAAGAATCAATTAAAATAAGCACAATAATAGACACTTCGGAACTATGGTAAACCCAAAAGCAGGCCAAAAGGCCATTGTAACAAGCCAGCCCAAAAAGAACGCACCGCTATGGCACGCGTTCAAAGTTGGAACAGAAATCGAACTTTCCAGATCGTTGCCTCTATTCGGGCAAAACTTCTTTGAATTTACGGACGGCGAAACCGTGAATGTTGTTTCAACTAAGTTTTTTAAGTGGTTATGAAGATAATCAAACACGGCCGCTCCTATTGCATGGATTCGCTAGAATTCACGGCTAAAGGCATTCCGTTTCTGATCACAGGAACCCGAACCGATAAAAACGAAGTAGATATTAAAAACCTATTGAACGGTAAAACGGCAACGATAGAACATCAAAGGCTTTGCGTTATGATAATAGAAGCGCAAAGAACCGAAAAGCCGAAAATCAATAAATCTATATTAAAATATAGGCAATCGGGATTAAATTTGTAAATTCGTACTATGAGATCAAACGTAACTTTTCAAGAAATGTTCTGGATAATGCTGTTTTTTTACACGTTATCGAATCCAGGACGGGGAACAATTATACTTTCAATATTGACTTTCCCAAGGTATAAAATAATATACGACGCATTTTGGGTCAAATATCAATACAATAAGCACCACAAAAACGAAACTAAAGAAGATTGAAACAGGTGACAGGTAGGCCACAAGCCCCGTTGGATTTGCCGAAAGGATGGCAAGACATAGTCTTAGCGCTGTATAAAGAGGGTGCGTCTCAGGTCGAGATAAAAGCACTTATTTATGATTGGCGCGGTTCGTTTTCTAACGACCTTTGGGACCGTTGGAATAAGGACGAACCCGAATTTAGCGAAGTAATCAAAGTCGGCTTAATGCTTTCACAAGCATGGTGGGAGCGTAACGGGCGCCAGAATATAGCCAACAAAGAATTTAATTATACCGGTTGGTATATGAATATGAAGAACCGCTTTGGGTGGCGTGATCGTAGGGACGTAACCAGCGGAGACAAGCCAACAGATAACCAGTTTACAGTTAAGATAAGAAAACCCGAATAGATGCCAGTTTTAGAGGGGACAATCGTATTCGACCAGAATTGGGACGCGATAAACGCAACTTGCGAAACGTGTCAAGGGGATGACGATTTAAGCGAATGCGCTCACTGTTTAGGGTCTGGCAAACAATATCGATATATTATCAATCGAGGTTCTTCGCGTTCATCTAAAACGGTGTCAATTATTGATTGCTTCGACTTATACGCTAGAGGCAATGCAAATAAAAGGATGACTGTCTGGCGTGATACAAAAAGGATTTGTGTTGATACCGTTTTAAAAGATGCGATTAAGCACTTCAAGCAGACAGGACGCTGGAAAATAAACCAGGGATTCAACAAGACGGACAAAACAATTGCTTATTCCGAAACTGATTCAACTATTGAATTTTACGGCGCGGATGACGAGGAAACGGTCCACGGATTGGGACAAGATGTCGCCTGGTTTAATGAGCCGTACAAAATAGCAAAGGACGTTTTTGATCAAGTCGATCAGAGGACAAGCGAATTCATATTTATTGACTACAATCCTAAAAAGGGCCACTGGGTCGAAGATATTATTAAGGACAAACGGGCGATTGTAATCGATTCAACTTTTTTAGATAATCCATTTTGCCCGCCTGAAATGAGGCGAAAAATACTCAGTTACAAGCCCGTTTCAATGTCGATTTGTGTTCAAGGTGAAAAGCTCCAGAAATCTGAGGCCATGGACTACAATCTCGAAAAAAACATAGACAAATTAGATCTTATAATGTTAGACGATCTAATTTTATGTAGGGAGAATGAATCTAAAAACTCAGCGGACGCGTTTAAATGGTCCGTTTATGGATTAGGATTGAAAGCAGAGCGACCGAATAGGATTTTTAAATGGAATAAAATCAGCCTGGAAGAGTACCAAGCAATCGAGGGGCGAATAATGGTCGTAACGGATTGGGGTAAAGTTGATCCATGGGCGGTTGTTGAAATAAAATATTTTGACGGTGGGCTATATTGTAGGGAACTAAACTACAAATCCGAAAACGAGATACGAGCAAATATGACTACTTCTGAAATGGCGCAAACCGCTGGAGACGAGGAGGGAATTGTCACATGGTTATTCAATAAGCTTGGAATCGACAAGAAAATAGAAATTATAGCCGATAATAATAGACCAATGAAGATAATAGCTTTAAGGCGTGGCGGATGGACAGCAACGCCAGCGGGTAAAATTAAGGGATCAATCATTGACGGGATAGACTTACTAGACGATTTGGAAGTATATTATACGCGTGAATCTGAAAATATCGATTACGAGCAAGAAAATTATTCAAGAAAAGTGGACCGTCACGGCGAAGTATTGGAAGAGCCAGAAGATGCGGACAACCATACGATTGACGCGATTCGATACGGCGCTTTAAACCTTCAGCGGGTCGGAGTTATAAGAAAAGTTTAATAAAATAACTTGAAAAGCTTTGTTATTGTTTTATTGTTGTATATCTTTACACAAAACTAAACGACTAATGGACTACAAACTAGAAAACGTATTTTGTTCAATTAAGATATTGGACCAAAAGATAAAAAGATACAACAGAATATTGAAAAACGGCGGTTTTCTTCACCCAATAAAGGCAAAGGAATTAATAACAAATTGGATGTATCAAACATTAAAATTGATAGAAATAATTAATTTAATAAAAGATATTATATTTCCGACTTATAAACGACAATTACTTTTAACATGGACGAATCAATCAAACTACTAAGAAAAAAGAAGCGCGAAATAAACCAAGAAATCAGCCGCGTTCAAGCTGTTAAAACGCCTAATCCGGACTATAAAACCGAATTTGAAGCGGGAATAAAAGCGGACGTTTCAGAGATGAACGAACGAATCAAGAAATTAAATATGTCAATTCACATTTTAAAAGAATTTAACACATGAGCACAAGAACACAACAGGATGACAATCTCGAAAAGTCGCACGCTTTCCAGGTAAGCAGAATTAGAAAGAAGATTGAAAAGGGTAAAATAATTTCGCCACCGATTACTGGTCGGGTCTATATTAAGCGTAATACTTTTATGATCCCGAAAATAGAGCTTAAAACGCCCGAAGCGGTCGAAGCGTGGCGCCAAGAAATGATTTTGAAGTATAATCTTTAGAAGGAATGAAAAACAAGAAAAAAAGAATTGATAAAGTAACGACCGATAGGCTCGATATGTTGTTTCGGATGGTTGGGATAGATTGCGATATTGATACAGTTGACAAAATCATTGACCTTGTGGAGCTTATAGAGGACAAAGGCGGGAATACAAGTCTAAAAGATGTTGTTGAATTACAAGCTTTGTGGGATTATAGTAATTATTAGAATAAATTAACTATATTTGTGTGTAATTAAGAGAGATGCTTCGAACACCTCCCTAATTTCAAATTAATTACGCTTTTTTAAGCCGGTCTTTTGAATCGACCAATCGATTTAAAAGCCCTAGAACAGCTGTAAAAAGCCTTACATAATAAAAATCATACTTTTAAATTTTTAGCTCGTCTTAATGGCGGGCTATTTTTTTTTGCTTTTTAATTAGTTTATATTGTTATTGTTTTATATATTTACAGCATGAACGAATCAAACGATATTAAAACGGCTATTTTAAATAAGAACTACGAGCTTGAAGCGATTGACGATTCAAGGGGCTGCGAATGTTTTACTTTATTTTGTATAGAAACAGAACAGCCTTTCTGGCTAGTATTCGAGACAAAGCAAGAACATGAGGACGGCGAAACTAAAATTATTTATACCGAGCTAGGCAAAATTGACGGCTTAGAATTGACAGCTGAAGAGCTGAAAGAAATATTCGATTTATTAGATATGGAGCCGACCGAATGGGTTTGATTAAAACTCAATAATTTCGCGAATCTGCTCCGCCGTAAATCCTAAACCTTCGCCCGCTAAAATCGCAGCGGCGCGGGCTTTACGTTCTAATATTTGGGATTCTTGCAAGCCGTCCGACTTCATTACCGGTAAATGATCGTAAGACAAACGGAGCTTTTCGCCCTTGTCAAGCAATCCCCAACGTTTTGACAAACCGTTTGCAAAATCGTCTGCAATTGGTTCAATTGTGTTTTGGATCGCTTGACGTTCGCCCATAGCCACGTTGTTAAATGTCGCACCCTGACCGCCTGAAGGTCTTGAAAACATATTTTCGTTTGCTCCGAATAAATCGATAATGGCTTTTTTATTCGCGTCAACCTCTTCAAATAACAAAAGGTCTTTAGTCGGATAGGTCGAAGGGGTCCATTTTAGAGCCGTTTTGGAGATGGCTATATTGTCCTGATTGTCTCCAATTCCCTGATTCTTTTGTAATTGCTTCGCCAATTCGCTTTCCTCTTCTGTCGTTAATTTCACAGAACCCATTTGATCCTTAGAATCGGACGACCAGACACCAATTGCGCCTTTTTTAGTTAGGATTACATTTCTATAACCATAAGCGGCGCGAATGTTTGAAATTGGCATTCGAATTGATTCAAGCGGTGATTTCCCTAAAATCGGATCGTCCGTGTCAGGCATTGAGAATTGAATAATTTCGTTTGTTTTGTAGGTGATATCTGCTTCGCCTTCCTGGGACATTTTCAAAACATAGCTCGAAATTATTTCGTCAACGTTAATTTGCTGCCAGATTTTACCGGTTCGGTTTAATGTTATTCGCGAAGGTGGTAAATTCCAAATAGCCGTTGGGATTAGTTGCGAATCAAAGCCTTTCAATTGATATGTGAACGCGTTCCCGTAGATGCCGCGCTGAATAAACCATTGAAATAAATATTCATTTCGAGATTGAAAGCAGTTTGGATTTTCTAAAAGCTTTACGAATTCGGAATTTTCGATAATTTCGCCGTTCTTGTCTAAATGCTGCCATACGCCGGTTGCATAAATCAGCGCCATTCGGTCCAGAACTATTTTTAATTCGGGAGTTGTATTGTATAAAAAATTCTCATTCCCCGTAATTGTGACGTATTGCTCCCTTTTTTGCATAGAGAACGGCAGACTGTAAATATTCGGTTGGCTTATCCAACGATTGTTTCCCCCGTTTCGATTCCAGAAAGAACCGTTTAAAAAATTGGGTATAAAGTCTTTTAGATTTACCGACATAATAATTTATTTGAATCAAAGTTACGCAAATTAAGTAAATTTCTTTAAGTTTGTGATGTGAATAAGACAGAAATAAACAAAGCCAAGCTCGAAAAATCTATAAAAGATAAAGCAAAGGCCGTTATTAATAGTCAGAAAATCAACAAGAATGGCAAGAATTGAAATTCCAACTTTCAAGGATAAGGGAGATATTTTTGGCTTTTTAGTTGAAAATAAAGAATTGCATTACAAACAGAAATTTTCTGAAGATAAAAAAGCGGACGCACTTTCGCACGCATTCCCTAGGGAGGCAAACAAAGCCGCTTTAGTAGGTTTGGAAGATATTAATCAAATCCGAGTAAAATCTGTTATTAACACAACAAATTTGATGGATTCGCACGCGGACGTGCATATCCCTAAGATTTGGAATAAGAATTTAAAAGAAAATAAATCGTTTCTATTGCTTCAGGAGCACGTTATGAATTTTAAAAACGTTATTTCTGACGAAGTAAAAGCCTATGTTGAAACAATGTCTTTTAAAGGATTAGGATTTCCGCAACTAAAGGGGGACACGCAAGCATTAATTTTTGATTCTTTAATTTCAAAGGACCGAAACGAATTCATGTTTAACCAATACGGAAAAGGATTCGTCAAAAATCATTCGGTTGGGATGCGTTACGTTAAGCTATTTTTAGCCGTGAATTCTGATTCAATCGAATATAAAGAAGAAAAAGAAGTCTGGAATAAATACTTTTCAGAAGTTGCAAATACTAAAGACGCGGAAGAACAGGGCTACTTTTGGGCCGTTACTGAAGCGAAAATTATAGAAGGTTCTGCGGTTGTAAAAGGTAGCAACGTAGCTACTCCAACGCAATCAGTAGAATCTAAAGACTTTGAGCCGCCGGCAGGCACTCAGAAAGCCGAGCCGCCTTTGAGCACTCAAAAAAATACCAGCCATTTAGGGCAATCAATTTTTTATTAATTTTTAATTCAAATCAAATGAAATTAAAAACATTAGCAGTCTATTTATTAGCTGCGAGCATTACAAAAGAAGTGTTCGACTTGCTCCCAGAAGCGGAGAAAGCGGAGCATTTTGATAATTTAAACGCGGAAAACGCGAAGATTATCAGAGATGAAATTAAAGCAGGAAATGAAGAAGCGGTTAAGGCCATGAAATCAGATCTTGCAGCAATGTACAACGAGCAGTTCGAAACAATGAACAAAGCGCTAAGAGACGTTGCAATCACTGTTAAAGGATTAGCAGAGAAGCCAGAAGCGAACGTAAGCGCGCAGTCTAGCGAATTCAAAGCGTTGAAAAGCCAAATCGAAGAGATTTCGAAAGGTAAACAGGGCGAAGTTGAAATCAAAGCAATCACGAACGTTGCGTCTATTGCAACAAACACGGCTGGATTTGATATTCCTGACGTTGGGCAATTAGCAACGGCTGAAAGAAATGCTTATTCTATTTTTCCAAAGCAGAACATTTCTGCGACAAACGGGAACATTAGAAAGAATATCAATTATTGGGATTGGGATGAATCTACAACGGTTAGAGCTGCGGCAATGATCGCGGAAAGTGGAGCTTTTCCAGAATCAACGGCTAAATGGAAACAATACACAATCCCTGTTCAAAAAGTTGGTGACACTTTACCAATTACTGAGGAGTTTTTCGAGGACGAACAACTGTTTTATTCTGAACTAGGTATGTTCATGAAAACAAACGTTGAAATCAAAATCAATGATCAAGTAATCAACGGAGACGGAACCGGTTCAAATCTTACTGGATTAATTGCTTCAGTTCCTGCCTTTACGGCGGTAGCTTCTGGAATTACTGACGCTTCAATTTACGATTTAATTGTGAAATTGAAAGAAGACGTTTCAACTACTGGCGGTGCTAAGTACAGAACAAATTTCGCGTTGATGAATATTGCTGACATCAACAAAATGAAGTTGAAAAAAGACGCTAACAACAACTACATGATGCCTCCATTTGTAGACAGAAGTGGAAATGTTGTTGACGGAATCACAATTGTTGAGGACAACGCGGTTGTTGCAAACACAATGTTTTTCGGAGATTCTAAATTTGCAAGAATTTACGAAAGGACTGGAATGGACGTTTCGACTGGAACCGTAGGAACTCAATTCCTAGAGGACGCAATGACTTTGAAAATCAGAAAAAGATTGGCTTTCTTAATCAGAACAGTTGACAAAACAGGATTTAGAAAAGTAGCTTCTATCTCTGCTGATTTAGTTACTTTAGCAACTTAATGAGAACCATTGTTTTTTTAAAGGACTTTGCCAATAAAAAAAAGGGAGATGAATTTAAGTGCGATTCTATGTTAGCAAATACGCTAGTTACAAAGGATAAAGTCGCAAAATACAAAGATTCAAAACCTAATAAAAAGTCTTAGGAATTTTAAAAATAACCAGCTCGCAGCCTAACCGCTGCGGGCTTTTGGTGGTAAAAGCCAATAGCAATGCCAAATTTAATTGAGTTTACAGATTTTCAAGGTACCTCGAGACTTCAAAAAGACAACAACACGGTTGTAAAATTTGACGCAATTCGAGACGAAAAAGAATCTGAGTACATGGCGAACGTTTTAGGGGCTGAATTATCGGCTTTGCTATATGCAGACCTAGACGTTAACGGAGTACCTGTAACGGCACGATTTACCTCTCTATACGATAAGTTTCAGATTGATTTAGATTACAAGGTCGTCCAATCACTTGGAATCAAAAGAATGTGTGTTTATATCGTTTGGTTTTTCTATGCTAGGGACAACAATATTTATATTTCAGTAGGTGGAAATTTCGCGAGTAAATCGCAGAATTCGGACCAAGCGAGCGATCCGGTAAACTTAGCAAAGAATTACAATAAAGGAATCAAAACGGGTCAAGCCATTCAAACATACATTGAAGAAAACGAAGCGGTTTATCCTGAATATAACGGTCAAGTGTTGAACTTAATGTCTATGTTTTAATGAATAGCGCTGAAAACATAATCACAGCCGTAAAGGCAATCGTTTCTGCAATGACGCCAATAATAACAATTGACGACAACCAGCCAGCGGGGACTAATTGGATATTGACGATTTGCAAAACTTATTGGGTTGTGCCAAATTCAACTATTGTAATCGGTGGCGAAAATTTCAGAGTGCAATCGATTGTGTTTAACGAGTCAATAACTGTAAGCGGAACCGCCCAGCCAATCGGGACGACCTTCCAACTTATAGCGCCCGACTTTGTGCACGGGTCCAGCCGAAAAGTAGACAACGAACGCAAAACAAGTGATGATGTAACCAATTCATTTGTTTATTTGCCGCGTCCACGGGTCCGCGAAGATGGGCGCTACGATTCAGATATAGCCTACATTGCGTCAATTAGACCGCTTTTTTTGGTTACTTATGACACTTTAAAAGATAATACGGACGATCAGCAAAGCGATTTTATTCTTCCAATGAACGCGGCGGCTGATTTGTTTCAGAATATAGTTGACGACAATAACGATAAATTCGAAGAAACGGAATCATATAGCCGAGAGGAATGGATGAATTTCGGCGACCCGTCAACGTGGGGGAACGATCAATATATTTTTGATGCTCCAGTTTCAGGAGTTGAGCTTACTTTTGATTTAATAGTTTTAGACGATTACGCCTGTGATTGTGACGGTGCGGCGCCTATTACTTGTCCAGACGTGACAACAAGCTTTCAAAGCATTGACACGGGAATAACAACAAACCCAGGCGGGAACATTGATTTTCAAGTTGTGGACCAAAACGGAACGGACGCGGGGGCACTTATTGTGAATTCTCCGAATGTTAAGCGGGTCGAAGTAAATACAGCGGGCGGTGACGTGACGTCTGAGTTTAACGGAACGCCGACAGCAACAGACACGCCAGCGCTCACAAATTTATTAATCACTACGAAAAACGAAAACAACGACCCAGTCGGAACGTTGGAAACGGATTTATCAGGGCAAAAAGGGATTAAGATTTCAAGTACAAACGTTTCAAATTCGGACGATTCGTTTTCGGTAGATGTAAACGCGGAGGACGATTTGGAGCTTGCCGACAATCAAATGACCGATTCAGACGGAACGGTTTCAAATATCCCAGCGCAGACAGATTTTGTTTGTACGGCGGCGGCTCCGCCAATAACAGATATAATTTACGTTCGTGATTTCTGGCAAGCTGGCGACCAAGAAACTGCGACAGATGGCTCTCTAGGTTGGTATAAAGCGAACACAACAATATTTGCAGACAGCCAGCCAGCTAGTGGATTAGGTGTAAAACTTGATCCAGATGACGACACGAAGCTATTGACTTTAAATGAATTTGGCAATCTTAACAGAGTTACCAATGATAAGGGCGGTTCAACTTTTGCGGATGTTGGAGGCGGTTTAACTTCAGACGGCGCAACAGCTGATTTGATGCTTGATAATTATACGAATGTTTTAGTAACACGTCAAAGTGTTCACGCTGGGACACAAAACTGGAATGATTCAGTAGTGACGGCAAAGGCTCACACAGTTACAAGATATGACGGCTCAACTTACAATCAATGGCAAATGTTAACACCTAAATTAGTTCAGCATCTTTTAACTGAAGAAGGGGATTCAAAAAATATTTTCACTGGGATTTCTAATTGGTCCGATTCTGTTCATTTTTTGATGGGGGTTTCAGCTGGAGGCACTTCTTGTTATTTTTGGAGGGACAACCAACCTTGGAACGCCACTAATATTTTTCAGGCATTCGGAAAAACAACAGTGTCTAGCAGTGTTGATTTAATTTTATGGGCAAAAGCTGAAGATTATGTTTAAGATTGGAACGATAACAACAATAACCGATAGTTATTTTATTCTGAGCGTATCAAGAAACTTAGATTTAAAATTTTCTACAATAGAGGTTGTTTTAAAAAGAGATAAGGGAGATTTTATATACCCTATACATTTCGATTATCTTATAAAAGAAGGGGATAATATAGATAATCTAGTTTTTATACACTTAGAAGAACTGAAATATAATTAAAATGATACTACAAATTACAGAGGCACAAGGTTTATTTTCAGAGGTTGCACAGCTTGGAACAGTTTTCGGTTTATTGGTTGCGATTGTTTTAGTTTTGGCTTGGCTTGTGGCTAAATTATACAAAGAAGGAAAAGAAAAAAGTAAATATCATGCCCTAGCTATGGGATTAAAAGACGATATTATAAAAGAAAAAGACAAGAAGATCGAAGATTTGAGCGAGTCAAGGCGCAAAGATTCAATTGAAAGTATAAATTTTGTGCGGGATCTTCAGAAAGACATTCAAAACTTGACAGCAACTTTTGAAAAACTATTATGAGAGCAAGCAAAAATATAAAACGGGAATTAAACGAGCTGATTCATGAAAAGAAAAAAACGATCATGACGGAAACGCTCGAAGATTTAAAGTTAAATATTCAATCTTTGACTGAAAAAGTAAGACAAAAACAACTTGCTAGGCAAAATTCATAAAATATCCGTAATTTAGCGATAAATATTCCTATGCGTCCGGGGGATTAATGACGGGGGCGAATTTTAACAACATAAAAAAAATAAATTATGTTATTTTCTATTGAGTGCCAATGTGAAGGTTCGCCATTAAGTCCTGGACAACCGGGTTGCGTTCCAATCGTTGGAAGGGATAAATTCCCAATTTTTTTCGAATATACTGATTCAACGGGAGCCTTAAACGGTATACCAGCTGGAACAGTATTAAACGAAGCTTTTTTAATTGGAAAGTTGAATCAAACAGATTTAACGAAAAAATGGTACGTTTTCCCAGAAATGTTCAATATCGCAGCGCCACCAGCTGAGAACGAAACTGAAGATGTTGAAGGAACACCAGTGCCAACGGGCGAAGAAATCAAACAAACAGTTACTTTCGAGCACGTAAAAAAAGACGCAAATCCAGCATTGAAAGCGAGTTACGATTCGATTAAATGCGAAGATTTGGGAATGCTAACAGGAACTTATTCTGGTCAAATTTCTGGAATGGGTGACGGACTGGGAAATCTAGTCGGAACGCATATAAAAAGCGGAACTTTATCCGCTCAGTATGGCCAGCCAGTCAAAGGAACTTTGCAAAAAATGATGGTTTCGTTTATTGTTGACGATTTAGAGAATGACGCGAATCGTGACTATATTGCTTCAAGTTCTATTGCGTTTCCTGTGAAAAAATGGTTCACAAAACAACCGCTTGAAATTATTCCTTTGGAAATTTCTTCTGCGGTTGCGGCGGCTACTTTCACTTTGAATGGTCTTTACGGACTAGCAAATTTTAAATCTCCGATTGCGGGAATTTTAACTGTTGATATTTCTCCGGATTTAGGAACAACAACTGGCGAAGCTTACAACGTTACAACAGCGGCAAACGTTGCGGGAACATTGGCAGAATCTGGAACTACTCCAGGTCAATACGTTTTCACGTATACGGCTCCTATTGCTTCAAGTGACGTGGTACACGTTGACGTTTTCAAGTCAGGCTATCACATGGCTACACTTGTTTTAACTGCGGCGATTTAATATGGCTGCTAAAGCGAAAAAAGTAGAATCCGAAACGGTTAAGACATTGCCAGTTTGTCCAGCCATTTACGTTGACGGTGCGATAAATATGCATTCGTCAATGATTACTACTGAAGAGGCTTTTTTGAAGCTTTTAAAAGGCTCTAGGGCGGCGAAATCTATTGACTTAGAAAAAGCCTACTCGAAAGCTAAAAAGTGGAGGGAAAAGTTTCAATAATTTAACATTGAAACCTAGAAAGGCGCGCTCTAATTGGGTGCGCCTTTTTTTTGATTATGGGATTATTTGACAACACACCAATTGCGGCGCTATTACTTAAAGCGAAAGCCTTGACAGAGGACGAACTGTTTATCACGGTTATTTCTGAAACGGACACGCAAAAATTGATAGTTAAATTAAACACCGATCAAATGAAAGTCCAATATATGGATTCAAACGGCGTTCTATTATCTAGTATTGGCGGCGGTTATTCAGATACGACCATGCAAAACGGTAGCAAGTCAGGAAAATTCAAAGTTGATTTATATGATTCTGGCGATTTTCACGAGTCTTTTAGGGTCGAGAATATTTCTGGCAAGGGCTTTGAAATCAAATCAGATCCGATAAAAGATGACGGCACGAACTTACTTGAAAGGTGGGGAGAGGACGTTGAAGGATTAACTTTTGAAAGTTTAGACAAATTATCCGTATTTTTGATAAAAAAGTACCAAGAATTAATTTTGCGTAAATTAACAGCATGAGTTTAGAGGTCCGACTTTGTGAAAATTTAAAGGAGATAACCCAATTTGATTGGGAAAATCTAAACGATTCAGATTCAATGGATTTTAATTTGTTGATAAAGAATCCAAAACAGAGAAAGCGAAAAGTTGATGTAAAGCTTTTAGAAGATGCTTTTTGCGTTTTGCATGACCAATATAACAAGCTCACAAAGAACGAACACCAAATTGAAAAATTAATTGTTTTAATGCAGCAACTTATCGAGGCTCGTTTCAGATGCGCTTCAGGCGATAAGTCCGAAAAAAACTGGGTTAATCAGTACGAAGCAATGCTGGAAGAGTTAACGAAACCAGACGAAGATTTCGATATTATAAGGACTAGAATGTCAATTCAACAAGCTTATGGAATGGCTATAAACGTTAAAGAGATTTCAGCTTATGAGTTCGTTCAAATTACAAATTTAGTGCAAGACCAAGCGGCCGCAAACACTACAAATACTGATAAAGATGGGGATTATTGAATCAAAACAAATAGTAGGCCCAGATTTATTGGGACCACTTAGAGAAGAAATAAAATTAACTGAAGCGCAATTGGAGTCCATGGACGCGGCGCTTGTTAAATCGCTGCAAACTCAATCAAAATTAGCCGCTCAGATTAAGACATCCACAAGTGGACTGAAAAAAATGAATGAGATAAACCGACAATCAAAAACGGATTTATCAGAAAAAGAGAAAGTTGAAAAGAAAATAATAGCCGTACGGAAACAAAGTACGCAAGTTTCAAAGTTACAAAGGCAGACATTAGCGGAGTTGAGAGTTGAGGAACAAAGACGAAACAAAATAGCTAGAGAAACCGCAAAAGCCACAAATAAAAACATTGGCAGTTTTGAGCGTTTAAATATTAAAATAAAAAAGCTTTCAGATGAATATAGAAATCTAATCGTCCAGGAAGGAAAGGAAACGAAACAATCAAAGCTATTAAGAAAAAGAATATTAGAATTAAACGCGGCGCGAGATAAAGCAAACCAATCAATTGGGATTCATGGCGCGAAGGTTGGAAAATATGAGAACGCTTTAAAAAGATTAACCGGTACACTAGCAAAAATGGGGCTGGCGTTTGGGGCTTTTCAAATATTAAGAAACGTATTCGGCACGATTAAAACCTTCGAACAATCGACAGCGGACCTTTCGGCAGTTCTTGGCGTTAATATTGACCAAATGGGGCGCTTAACGGCTCAGGCTAAAGAATTGGGATCAACTACAATATTCACAGCCGCCGAAATTCTCGCTTTGCAAGAATCATTTGCGAAATTAGGATTCACACAAAAAGAAATTGAAGGCGTAACGGAAGCAACTTTGCAATTGGCCGCGGCTACTGGCTCGGACCTTGGCGAATCGGCTACGGTTGTAGGGTCTACTTTGAGAGCGTTCGGAATGGACGTTTCAGAAACTCAGCGAGTTGTTGACGTGATGGCGAAATCTTTCAGCG
>TARA_R110000772_G_scaffold62137_5_pt1 | contig 19346 bp, 26 predicted proteins | sample TARA_R110000772 | Tara Oceans TARA_R110000772 (sample SAMEA4397948) | marine metagenome | biome: Polar Biome; feature: [SRF] surface water layer (ENVO:00010504); material: water (ENVO:00002006), including particulate matter (ENVO:01000060) such as... | depth 5 m | reverse complement strand
AGCATATAATGACTTTTGTGGCCACAGTTGACCCAGATAAAGAAGCAGATGGTGAACATGGTGTTGAAAGTATGGATTGTGCATTCGTAAGAGCTAGTGATGAATCAATTGGAGAAATACTTATGCAAGTAGGTATGCGCGATGATACATTTGCTAAATCTATGATAGCTGTTGCTCAAGCAATACAATTTCATAAGCCTCATCTGAAAAAATATGGTGATGAATTAATGAAAGAAGTTGCAAAAGGACAGCGTAATGGTGAGATACCATCAAAATCTGATTGGACTGGTAGCAGTAACAAGAAAGGTAAAAGACGTGGTCTTAACATTGAAGAGTTCGGTAAGAATATGAAAGGCATTAACATTGATGATCTATCTAAAGCGTCTGACAAAGAAATTGATGACCTAATAGATGGTCTGATAAACAGCGCAAGAGATGAAGAAGACGAGGATTAGTACTGAGGAGAGTAATAGGATTAAATCCGAAATACAATCTCTTGCAGTTCAAATTTCTCAGTCTAATCAACATCTCTGTTTGGAATGGAGTACAGGCGTTGGTAAGTCTCTTGCATCTATTGAGATAATAGAAGACATTTTAAGCACACGTAGAAATTCACGAGGGCTATTAATATGCAAAGAGTCAACCCATTTGAAAAATTGGGAAGATGAATTTGTGAAGCATAACAAAAAAACAGTTATGAAAAGGGTTACAATGTTCCTTTATGCTTCTTTACATAAGCACCAGTATCACTCGACGTTTCCAGATTTTATAATTCTGGATGAATGCCACGCATTAACGCAGAAGAGGGTTGACTTGTTGAAGTCATTAGTAGGGCCTTTGACTAAAGTCATCCTTCTATCTGCTACTATTCCGATGGACAAGAAGGATCTAATTAAAGGTCTCTTAGGAAATGTGTATAACTATAAAATACCATTACTGAAAGCAATTGACTTAGGTTTGTTGCCAACACCCGAACTTGTAGTTCACAAAATAGGTTTAACACCTACGGGTAATTATGAATTTCAATTCAAAAAAGCAGGAAAAGGAAAAAAGACTGTCACTTGTAAATATGGTGATATGTGGAATGTTAATAAGTCTTTACCAAAAGGTACAGGACTTCTTGTTAAATGTAATGAAATTCAGTATTATGAGTTAATCACTAAGCAAATGAGTTATTATCAAGAGCAATCTCAAACTAATAATTCATATCAAATACGTCAAGCATGTCGAAATAAATTCTTAAATTTAGGATCCCAAAGAAAAAAGTTTATTTCGAAAGTAAAAACAGATAAAGCAGCCAGCATTGTGCAGCAATTTAGAGGCTCTCAGAAGAGGTTTATTTGTTTTACCGGTGCAATAGAACAGTCTGTAAAGTTAGGCTCTAAAAGTGCTGTTAATTCCAAGAATACAAGGGAAGATAACCAGAACCTGATAGACTGTTTTAATGATGGCTCATGTAGTGAGCTGTTTGCTGTTAAGATGCTTCGCGAAGGAATAAATCTATCTAATATAGAGAAAGGAATAATTGTTCAATTGGACAGTACCGTAGGGTCATTCTTTCAAATGTTTGGTAGATGTTTAAGGCATGAATTTCCAGAGATGCACCTAATTGTTGTTGATAAAACACAGGACGAGGTGTACTTTGATAATGCAATGCAGGATTTTGATAATAAATACGTAACATATGCTTAGATGGTGTCAAAACAAGAGAAAACAAGTAAGAGGTTCGACAACGTTGAACTCGAGTGGGCAATAAGTTTAATGGAAAAGGAATTTGAGAAGAAATACAGGAATACACCAGAAAAAATGGCGAAATTAATAGCTGAAAATTTTGATGTAAATTGTGATTCCTCTCAGATATCTGCTTTCTTTGGATTAGTTGAGAATTATGAACTAGAAACAAATAAAATAGAAAATTATGGTAGCAGCAATTATATTACTGTCTATGAATCTGATTAGCTTCGGAGTTCATTTAGGAAAACATGGACAAAAGAAAAAAGGAAAATATGATGGTGGTGTAGCTTTTTTAGCACTATTATTAGTATTATTCTTATATTACAAAGCAGGTATTTTTAATAACTTCTAATGGACGAAATTAAAGTACCAATGACATTACTGAAAGATGTGGGTTTGACAATCAATGAGTATCTTATACTATACAATCTTGCAAATAATTACTGTATCTCCGAGGAGTTCAGTTATACGCTAGATCAATTGTTAGTATTAGAGAAAAAAGGTTTTATAAAGCTCACATCTGAAGGTGTGTTTTTACGAGACAAAGCTGAAGTATTCTTCTCTGTTAAAAAAGAGAAATTTGAAGATTGGCTCGAAGCTTACCCAACTAATGTTAAGAAAAGGTTTGGAGGCTCAAGAGCATTGAGCCCTGCTGATCCTGATACAATATTAGGAAAAAGGCTTAGAACTAAATGGAATAAGATTTTCAAAAAGAATATTGAAGAAGAAGAGAAAGCTATTAAGGTACTTCAACTACAAGTTAAACAGATGGAAAAATCTGGAGATCTTGAATATATGGTTGAGGCTACAAGATGGCTAAATGAAGGTTATCATGAGAAGTATGCGTACTTACTCGATGAAGAATATACACGAGGTAGTCGTTATGAAGATGAAGACTATTTATAATAAATATAAAACTGTAAAATATGATGACATGTTGTGCTCAAGCAATGCTTGACTTAGATAAAGAATTAAATGAAGTGAGATATGATGTTAGAAAAAAAAGGAGAAAACAAAGTAAAAGGCAGGGTTGCAGAGTTAAGAAAGATAAAACAAGATAAAGAGCAAGGCAAAATATTTTGTATTCCTTTTGAAAATTATCCTAAGCTTGCTACATCTGTGCCTGGTATTGTTCCAGGAATGATTACAATGATTACAGCTGGTTCTGGTGTGGGGAAAACCCAAGTAGCCAAAGCATTAGCTGTGAGAGAGCCATTAGAATACGCTATAAAGCATGGCATTAAGTTAAAGATATTCTATTTTGCTTTGGAAGAATCTAAGCAAGAATTTATTGATTCAATGATATGTAACTTTATATCATCAAAATGTAAAATTAGAGTTGATTTATTAACTCTACAAGGATTTAGACAGCAGTCATTAGATAATGCTACTATGGACTTGATAGAATTACATATGGATGAGGTAGAGAAACTACTTGAATCAGTTGAGATAATAGACTCAGTTTATAATCCAACAGGGATCTACAAGTATTGTAGAGATTACGCAGATAAAAATGGACAACATGTATTTGAAGATAGACAGTTCATTAAGAATAATAAAGATGGTACAACAAGCAAAGAAATTGTTAAAGTGTACTCTCATTATGTTCCTAATGATCCTAATCAGGTAAATATAGTTGTCGTCGATCATATGAGTTTATTGACTCCTGAAAAGAATAAAGAAACTGGAGGTACAATGACTCAACACCAGACTATGGCAAAATGGAGTACTGATTATGCTTTAAAGCAAATCACCAAGCACTGGAACTGGGCCGTTGTCAATGTTATACAACAAGAACAATCAGGAGAGAGAGAACAATTCACTAATAAAGGTGAAAGTATACAGAAGAAAACTGAACCCTCACTGGCAGGATTTGCAAATAACAAAGAAATACAGAGAGACGCAAAAGTAATAATAGGTGTTTATTCACCTGATAGATATGGATTTGAAGATTATCATGGATATGATGTAAGAAGATTTAGAGATACATTTAGAGCAGTAGTTGTTCTTAAGAATAGATTTGGACCTCCTAATAAATATATTCACTTCCTATTTGATGGAGCAACAAACAGATTTGTTGAATTGCCAGCTTCAAATGAAACTCAAGCTTTAATAAAGTTTGAATCAACAGCTGATAATTTACTAGGCAGAACTGGAGCTCCTAAACCTAAAAAGAATTTTGGAATATGAGTTTATTAGATGGTAAAAGAAAGCCCGAAGGCTTTGGTAATCCTGAATTCTTTACCATATCTGATGATATGGATGATATGAGAATAAGGAGAAGTGATGTTGTATGTTACAGATGTACTTACGATAAAGATAAAAAGGAATATGTAATCAAGCTTTACCTTACAAGTGGTAAGGAGTGGGGATATACTTCTCAATCTGAAGACATTGCTAAAAGATTTATGGAAAAATTAGATAAATTATTTAATGTAAAAATAATATGAGTGAAAAAAGTTATGTAGGCATGGCTTATAGAGTATGCCCAATCACAGGAGAAGAGTGGGAAACTGGTGAAATCCTTATGGATAGAACTATGAAAGACACTTTTGAAAAGAAAACTATAATTGGTTATGGTTTTGCTCCATCTGTACAAGAACAAATAGACAAAGGATATGTTGCTCTTGTTGAAATTGATGCTGAAAAGTCTGAGAAACCAGGCTTCTCTTTAAAAAGAGGTGGTGCTAAATTAGGTATAAGTGACGCTTACAAAACTGGAAGAGTAGCTTATATGAAGGAACACGTAGCAGAAAATATGTTAGGTATTCCAAAGGGAACTGAAATGGGCTATATTGATATAGAAACTTTTGGTTTATTAGAGAAATTACAAAAGGACGCAGAAGGAGATGATAGAACTGAAGAAAAAGGAAAAGAAGGAGATTGATGAGCCATTAGTAATATGGGTTTGTCAAGATTGTGGATCCGAAGATGTTGAAGAAAAAATGTGGGTTAATGCTAACACACAGGATATAACAGGAAGTTGTAATGATGATGAAAATTCTTATTGCAATGATTGTCAAGAACATGTAGGATTAATCCCAGAAGATGAATTTATAGAAAACGAAGAAGATTAATATGTTAGTAAAAAAAGAAGCCAAACACTATGAACTTTACAAAAAGGATAGTAAGGGCAAAATAAGATTCCTAATAATTGACACTGATGATAACAAAGTTACTCAGAAAAGTGGAATTGTTGGAGGAGCAGAAGTACAAAATGATAGTTATTGTGATGGCAAGAATATTGGCAGAGCTAATGAAACATCACCAGTACAGCAGGCTAAACTTGTTGCTAAATCTAAGTATGAAAAGAAATTGAAAGAAGGCTACTTTAAGACTAAAGCTGAAGCTGAAAACAATGAAGTAATACTTCCTATGCTTGCAAAAGTGTACGGAAAAGAAAGCAATAAAATTGAATGGGTACCGGGCAATGTTTATGTCCAACCTAAATATGACGGAATGAGATGTCTTGCAATCATGAAAGATGGTGAGATAACTTTTATGTCTAGATCTGGAAATGAAATAACAACTATGGATCACATTAAGACAGAATTAATGTCAGTGTACACAGAAGGAGTTATTTTAGATGGTGAGTTATATGCTCATGGTTTAAGTTTTCAAGACAACATGCGTTTATGCAAAAAATATAGAAAAGGTGAAACAGAGCAGGTTAAGTATGTAACATACGATACTGTTCAGGACTTACCATTTGCATTAAGGTTTGATACTCTTACAGAACTTAAATTAGACGCATTAGAGCATACACAGATATCTCCAACATTCCTTGTGGATGATGAAGAAGAAGTAATGAGACATCATTCAGATTATTTAGATTTAGGATTTGAAGGAACAATGGTTAGAGTTAATACTGAGGAAGGATACAAATGTAATGGCAGAAGTAGTAATCTACTTAAGCTTAAAGAATTCTTTGACTTAGCATTACCTTTAATGGGTGTTGATGAATCCGAAAGAGTACCAGGCCATGGTAAGCCTTATTTTTCTTGGCCAGGAGCAACAGGACATAGACTTGGTGATGATATACTAGGTTGCGGTCTTGCTTTAGATCATAGAATGAGAGAAGATATTCTTAAGAATCAAGATAAGTACATAGGTAAAACTTGTGAGCTTAGATTCTTTGAATACTCTGATACTGGTGTGCCAAGATTTCCTGTAATGCATGGATTTAGATTAGACAAATAATGGCAGGAGACAGGTATAATACAGGCAAGCTTAAATGGAGCTTAGTCTCGTGGAGAGCTTTAGAACCAATGGTACGTGTACTAATGTTCGGAGCAGAAAAATATGATGATCATAATTGGAAAGGAGGACTTAAGTATACGGAAGTATGTGAGAGTCTTCAAAGACATATGAATTCATTCATAGATGGAGAGGATAATGATCAAGAAAGCAAGCTTTCGCATGTTGGTCATATATTATGTAACGCAATGTTTCTATCTTATATGTTCCTTTTCCGGAAGGATATGGATGATAGGTACATTGATAAAAACTTAACAAATGACAAAAAAGAAGAATGAATCTAGTGTTGCAAAAGGTTTGTTAATTTTTGCAGTAGTAAGTTCTTTATTAGCAACAATACTTATATTCGGAAGCTTATTTGGCTTCTGGCTATATAAAATATTTGGTTAATGGAGAAATGGACTAAAGAAGACTTTAGGGAGTGGGTAGAAGGATTAAAAACTCCTCAAACACTTACTGATAGTTTAAGGCAAGAAATAGCAGATGAATTTGAAGCTATTCAAGATCACCCAGAACATATATTAGCAATTGATTTTGATCTAACTATATGTATGAGTGATTACCCTAAATTAGGGAACCAGCGTTTTAATGCTGGATACGTTATACGTAAACTCTTTGATGAAGGGTTTGGAATTGTAATTAATACTTGTAGAGAAGGTCATGCTTTATCTGATGCTATGAATTGGCTTAAGGAGCATGATATACCTTATCATTATATTAATTGTAATTTCCCTCATTTAATTGAGAAGTATAAAGCTGATTGTCGTAAGATTTCAGCAGACATGTATATTGATGACAAAGGTGTAGATCCACTTCCAGAATGGGATGAAATTTATGCCAAAATACATAGAAAATTCAGGTCAAAGTCATCATAAAAAAAGGACTATAAATTAGGATAATACATTAAAAATGAGTATATTGCAGAAGAAAAAGATAGATATTCCAGAGCCAAAAGATTATGATTTTTCCAACACAGAAAACGATATAATTTCGTGTGGATTAGAACATGTTACTTTTGGAGAAAGGAATAAAAATCTGTTCAATGACTTTATCGTTGACGCAAGTAAACAAAATGTGGTTGCATTATTATGTGATAGAATGGAAAGAACTTTCTCTAAGAGAGAGTTAGCATTTCTATTAGCAAAAAATACACTAATGGAGCACATGAAACATGAGCGTGAGAAAAAAAGTCAAGAAGAGCCTGAGGTTAAACAGGCAAAGTGAAAATAATTAGTAACAAACAAAAGAAGGAAAAGTAAATGATTTTACCAATGAAGAGGAGGTTTAGCACAAAGAAAGATCCAAACCGTATGTTAATATTCGGCGCACCTAAAACAGGCAAGACAACAGTCTTAGCTCATTTAGAGGATTGCTTAATAGTAGATATGGAAGAGGGATCCGATTATGTTGATGCCATGGTAGTGAAGATTGATAATCTCACTCAATTCAAAGACTTAATGAAGTCTTTAGATGATGCAAAAAAAGCTAATGATGGAAAAGTTCCATATAGATTTATTGCATTAGATACGTTAACAGCATTAGAAGAGATGTCTTTGCCACTTGCAAAGCAACTTTATATGCAAACACCTATGGGAACTAATTTCCAAGGTAATGATGTAAGAACCCTAGCTAATGGAGCGGGATACTTATATACAAGAGCTGCATTCTTTAAAATGGTTAAGCCATTTGAAAAGTATTGTGATACTCTTGTGATGGTTGGACATGTTAAAGAAAAAGATGTAACTAAAGAGGGTGATACCTTTACAGAGAAGTCTATTAATTTAACAGGAAAGACTAAGGATATATTGTGTGCTTGGGCAGATTCAATAGGATTAATTTACAGAGAGGAGAACAAAACTATTATAGATTTTGCTCCATCTGATAAGTTAATTGTTGGCTCACGTCAAAAACACTTAATAGGTCAAAAAATAGTATTAGCAGAAAGTGATGAGAATCACAACTTAACAATAGACTGGGATAAGGTCTTTATAGATAATTTAGATAAAAAAGAATAACAATGAATATAGTATTTGGAACTAAGAGATTAGGAAAAGTAGATGGCGCTTACGAAAGCTATCAAAAGTACACTGATAAAGCGGTAGTAACGCTTGAAGGTGATAGAGGTAAAGGTAGAACAAGAAGAATCCTTTTTAATAGAACTGCAATGGAGCAGATGAATTTAGAAAAAGGATCAGTACAAGAAATTGTATTCGGAACTATTGATGCTGATGAAAATGGCAATAGAGCTATTTTAATTGCTAACGCTAACAACTTAGCAAACATTGAGGATTTGACAACTTACAAGACGTCAAAGAATCCAGTATCTTTTGATGATACAAAAGAAAAAGGCAAAGCTATTTCTTCAGCAGCTTTAACGAAAGAAATGATTTCATTTCTTGACTTAGATGAAGACACTATGGTGGAATATGCTTTACAACCTTTTGATGTTGATGGAGGTTTACCTTCTGACACATTTAAATTTGTACCTGTTCAACAAGATGTTGAAACAGTTGTTGAAGATGTCATTGAAGATATCAATGAAGTACAAGAAGAAACTGAAAATGAAGTTGATATGTCATTTTTGAGAAGAACTGAATCTGAACCAGTTGTAGAGTAATTGTTCAGAAGTAAATAATAATAAACAATAATAAGAATTTTATGAGTAATTTCGGAAAAGGACAAGAAATTAGTGAAGGTGGAGCTAGACAGCTTTTCACTGGAGTTGAGAATTTCAAAGTAGTAGCTGTTAACCCAACGAAAGCTGAGTTAGAAGTTATTTATGGGCGTGAGTTAAATTATGACCCTGAGTACACAGGCACTACGACAGTGTCTGATGGAGATGGAGAGAGAGAAGTTAATCAAATAAGATTAGATTTTTATCTAACGAATGAGGATACGAATAATCCTATCAATACTAAAGCATCATTTTATGTTGCTGATACGCATCACAAATCACAAACTGGTAAAGTTAAAGTAATCAATGATTACGGACGTACCACATGGTTGACTAAAGAGGATGTTGCCTCTGGAGATGCACCAGCTAACATGCAATGGTATAGCATGCAAGGCGTTAAAGTTGCAAAAAGAGGAGAGGAAGAGGTAATAGATTTCTTAGTAAATCTACTTAACTTACCTTTCGATTTGAGTAAAGTTGACGACAAGTCTGATGCTTATGCTAAGATTAGTAAAGAAGAGTGGAAAGCTATCTTTTCAGGAGATGTAAAAATCTTCAGAGATGTTATAGCATCTACAAACAACAAAATTGGTGTTGTGCTTGGTGTTAAAACCAAAGCAGATGGTGGTCAAATGCAGACTATCTTTAGTAGAAAAACTTTACGTCAGTATAGCTTACATAGCAAAAAAGCTGACAAGTTTAAATGGGTATTGAAAGATATTCATGATGCTAAAGCTAATGGTGCATTTGGTAACGTTGAGTTTGGTCCAGATGACTTAACTCTTCGTGAGTATACCATTACTCCAACTCAATTATCATTAGATAACGCTCCAGGAGCAGATGATGCTTTTTCGGCAGAGCCTGTAAGTAGCGCTGATGATGATTGGTTAAATGGATAGTATTAATTAATTAATTTGTTATTAGAGGGGATGTTCGCATCCCCTTTTCTAACTAACAAAATCAAATTATGGGGTTTAAAAATCATGAGCACAAGAAACTCCCAAATCAGCAAGATATTCTTGAGTGCATTACAGATTCCCAGATATTTGAATTCTACCTTGGTGGTCTACCAAATAGGCCAATAAGTAGTCCTTTAAGACAAGACAAAGTTCCATCATTTAGTTTATTCTTTTCCGATAAGCATCAAAGAATCTTTTTTAAAGATTTTGCTACCGGAGATACAGGAGATTGTTTTGTTTTTGTTATGAGATTATTAGGTTATAGTAGAATTACTGATGTATTTTCAAGAATAGCGGCAGATTTCGGATTAACACAGTTTGAAACAAAAGAAGTACATTCAAGAAGGATATTACAATCATTTGTATCTGATAATAACAAAACTAAAGATGTCAAAAAAGATAGAGTAGACATTCAAGTAAAAGTAAGACCTTGGAAATTAAAAGACAAGAAATATTGGTATGATAAGTATGGATTTACTATTCCTCAATTAGAGCATTTAGGAATTCACCCTATATCACACTATTTCTTAAATAGCTATTGCAGATCAGCTGATGATTTAGCTTACGCTTTTGTCGAAGAAAAAGATGGATTACAAACATTTAAAATTTATCAACCTCTCAATAGAGAGTGGAAATGGATTAATAATAATGACTTTTCCACTTGGGAATTATGGACGCAGTTACCTGAAAAAGGTAAGCGCTTAATTATTACAAGCAGTAGAAAAGATGCAGGTGTTATTAAAACATTATATCCAGGAGAACTATTAACATCATGTGCACTACAAAGCGAAAAAACAAACGCAAAAGAGAATGTAGTAGATGAGTTAAAGTCTCGATTTGATAAAATATATGTTCTGTATGACAATGATTATGACAAGGAACAAAACTGGGGAAGAATAGCAGGAGAAAAATTATGCAGTGAGCATGGTTTAATTCAGTTAGAAATACCAGAAACAAATGGTACTAAGGATATCTCTGACTTTAGAGAAAAGTTTGGTGCAGAAACAACAAAGAATCTAATCAAAGTAATGATTCAAAGAGCAGATAATAAAATTAAAAATTAAAATTAAGAAAACGATGAGTATTAAGAGAACAATCAACACTAACTTACTGAAGAAGTTAGAAACATTTAGAATAATGGCTTTAGGAGAGGCCGTTGGAACGCCAATCCTATTGATTGGACCTCCGGGAGTTGCTAAAACAGCAGCTGTAATTGATTATGCTAAAGCTGCTGGTAACGGACAGATAGATGATAAGGATTTATTCTTATTAGAAACTGATGAAGGTACTAGATCTAATGCAATCAAAGGTAACATTGACCTGGAAGAGTTAACACTTAACCAAAAATATAGAGTAGATTCTCCTATTACGGGAGCAAAATTTGTTGTTATTAATGAGATAGATAAAGCATCTGCATCATTAAGAAACAGTTTATTAGGTGTAATGAATGAAAAAATTCTTTTCAATGGTACTGAAAAAGTACCTTGTCAATGGAGAGCATTCGTTGCAACTTGTAACAAAATACCTGATGATGAGATTGGGTCACCTTTCTGGGATAGATTCTTAGTAACGTTTCACGTTAATAGATTACGTCAAGCTGATATTCTTGACTACTATGCTAAAGGTGGTAAAACATTTGATCAAAATCACAATATCACATTACCAGAGCAAGCTGATCTTGACGCAATTAACATTGATCCTATCAAATTAAAGAAAGTAATAGACTTGATCTATTCTAATTTATCTGATAGAAGTTTATCATTCTTACCTACAATCATTAAAAATGTAATGGTTGTTTGGAATTATAATGAAGACAGAGCAATTGTTAAAACTGTTGAATTATTAGTAGACAAAACAGCTGCAAAAACTATTTCTAAATCATTAGTATCTAAAGAGCTTCGTGCTATTTATGATGCAATTGATGGAATTGGTCAATGTATCTCTATGGATGCTTATTCTCAACAGTTCGATAAAGTTGAAGCTCTTTGTGAGCAACAATTTAAAGCTGGCAAATTAACTCAAGATGATGTTGAAGACATCAAGAACAGAGTTGATGAGCAAGAAGATAAGCTTGAATTCCTTAAAAAAGAGGAAGATGTATTAACCTCAATGGCTGAAGACATATAATATGAGTCTATTTAGCAAGAGAAAAGACAGTGGAGAGAAATTTCACGCGCCAGAATGGGATCCATATGGACAATGGAACTCAGCTGGTAGCGGATTTCTTGGAATGAAAAAAGATAAGCATGTAATTCTTCCTGGCGTAACAAGCTGGGAAGAGCGCAGGCTTACTAAGATCAAGGATTATGTAGCTGAAAAGACAGGAGAAGAGTGTACTCTTCCTCAACACATGATTAATGACGTGTATTCAATGTACGTTAATAAAGATGTGAAGAGAAAACCTGTTGACAGAACCAATGCTATTAAAAGCAAGGTAATGGATAAAGTATATAATTCTTTAACTAAAGTTGTAACTGAAGATTCACCATTATTCTCACAAGTTTTAACTCGAGAAATTGCAATGTATATGCAAAAGATTGAGAGAGAGCTTCAAGAAGAAATGGAAAAGAATGGCCAAGGTGGCGGTTCTGGCTCTCCATTTGATGGAGATGATGAAGACGGCGACGGTGGACAAGGTCAAGGCGAACCTGGTGATGGTGAAGGAGATGAGGATGGCCAAGGGCAACAGCCCGGTGGTAAAGGCGCTTCGAAAGATCACGCAAAAAGTAAGCATGGAGACTTAGATGATATAGCTGATAAAATTTTAGATAAAGCTCAAAATGAGCAACAACTAGAACAAGCTATGAACAATGCTGATAAGATTATGAAAGATCTTACAGAGAAATTAGGAGAAGCAGCCTTAGCTGATTTAGCTGAGAATGACGCTGATTTCTTAAACAGCATTGAGAGGATTAAAGGAGCATTAGATAGAGTTGCAATTAACAAAGAAAGCATAAAGCAGGTGTTAGTTAAAATTCTAGATGAGTCTCAAAATTACTTCTCACAAAAGTTCCATACCGTTGAAGAAACCTTGTTTGAAGCAGAACAGTTTGATGATTTATTTGGATTAGAATTTCTACATCCAATATTCAGAAATGCTGAGCTTCTTACACCTGGTAATGCAACAAGAGTGTATAAAGGCAAACTAGATTTATATTTAGATTGCTCAGGTTCAATGGGCTCTCACGAGAACTTTGAAGGAACTAATATTAGAATGATTGACTTAGTTAAAGGGATTGCTATGGTTCTATACAGAATGAATATGATAGACAAGTTGTATTTCTTTGATACTCAAATTTATGAGATCAAGAATATTAATGAGTTTACCATATTAGGTTTTGATAGATCTGGTGGTACTAACTTTAATAATGTCACTAAACAATGCGCATCCAATGGAAGAAATTCTGTTGTAATTACTGACGGAGAAGACTCTGTTGAGAATTACCTTAAGAATATATTCTGGGTAGGCGTTGGTGGAACTAATTTCTCAGGCTGGGGTGGCGAAGGTGCCTTCAAAACCTATAAAGGCATGAGACAATGTGTAACATATAATAGTGGCGCAAATAAGTTCGATTATGTAACTAAATAAAGTTATGTTAGAGAAAAAGGAGGAGCAAATCCCTGAGATGATATTCATCCCGGGGAATGTGCCCTCGTTAAAAAATAGTAAAGTAAAAACTTCAAGAGGAATATTTTCCTCCAAGACTGTTAATAAGTATATTAGAAGCTTAGGTATCCAATCATTTTCTTCTAGTAAGAAGATTGTGAAAGGCTATGTAGATCCAAATAAACCTAATCAGTTTGAAGCTTTGAGGTCGCAATTTGAGGCCATGAAAAAAGGTAAGGCAGATCCAATAATTATTGGGTATCACCAAGTACGGAATAGTAAGAGATTATTTGATTTCAGTAACAGCGTAGAGATTATACAGGATTTAATGACTGCTCACGGGTTCATAGAAGATGATAATGTAAAATATGTTATTCCTGTTCCGATGAACAGAAAAGGTGAACTGCCAAATATCCATAATTTAACGGACGAATGGTATTCTGTTGACAAAGAGAATCCAGGAGTTTATATAAAAATATTCTAATGGATTTACATAAAAAAAGAATGAACTTAAAACAACTTGCTTGCAAAGTTTTTCTTGTTGATAATTTGCCAGATATAATAAATCTCATTGATGATGAGCAAATATATCTTGTGCAACAAAAATCAGAAAAGAAACTAGAAGAAGCAGAAGAAAAAGTTCTAGAAACAGTGTATGATGGAGATTGTGACTTCGTGTTATTTGACCATTATAAACATTGTCGAGATTTCGACAGTGCATGCACGCAATATAGAGAGGAAATGACGTATGATACAAGACCATAATTTAAATGTTCCTGAACAGGAATATAGGGATTTAGAATTACCATCTTATAGTATGATTGCTTCCATATCGAAACATGGTGTGGATGTAGTTAATGGAATTAAGACAGGTGGATTTGTGCTTAAGTTCGGCAGTTTAGTAGATGATATGGTGTTTAATACCACTGTTTTAAATAGTAAATATTATGCAGGACAGGCTCCGAAGAATCCTACGACAAATGTTAAAAACATAGTAGACTTAGTTTTAGATAGTATTGATTCTCCAGTAGGATCAGTAAATACTACTCAGAGTTTACTTGGTAGTAAAAGGAGTCAGACAGTTACAGATAAACTTGAAGATTATAATTCTGATATAGAGTCTGCAGCATTAAAACTTGGAGTGTATCAAAATTACACAAGAAGCAAAATGCTTAAAACTGTAATTGATGCAGGACAAGAATATTTTAAAGATAGATTACATGCAAGAGGTAAGATTTTGATTAAACCTGAAATGTGGGCATTAGCCTATGAGACAGCTCAAACTCTTATTACGCATAGTTTCTCTTCTAAGTATTTTGACCAGAATCAACCAGGTATTGAACTTATATACCAATATAAATTCATTGCTGAAGTTAGAGGTTTTAAATGCAAAGGCATGTTAGATTGTGTTATGATAGATCACAATGAAAAGAAAATTTATCCGATAGATTTAAAGACTGGAGAATCTCCTGCTGAGAAATTTAATGAAGTGATACTAATTCACAAATATTACATACAAGGAGCTTTATACAAAGAAGCGTTGATGGATATTATGAGTAAAGATCCTGATTTAAAAGGTTATCAGTTACAAGAGTTTGAATTTCTTTATATATCGAAAATGAATCCGTATAAGCCAGTTGTCTGGGTTATGCCCAATTCTTTGCATGAACACGCAATGAAAGGATTTGTAGATGTTTTTGGGTATGAACATCGAGGAGTAAATGACTTGTTAGAAGATTATTATAACTGCAAAGAAGGCAGATATTGTGAGTACCTGCAAGAGGTTTACGAAAATGAAGGAAGAATAATGTTAGACGGAATAGTAAACAATGAAAGTACGAAAGAACAAAATCGAGATCATTCTTAACAAAAGTCTTACTTATTTTCTACCCTTAGTTGATACACAAGTTAACTTCAAATACATTCACTTATTAAGAAATACTTATTTAAATAACGGTGAAGAAGGAGAAGAATTTTGTGTGCTGTATGAATGGAGCGCAAATCCACAATACACAGCTTGGGAAAAAGAATTAATGGAAAACCATCTTTATATTGGTCATGAAGACTATGATAGCTTAGTGCTTTATAAGTTTAGACTATCAAAAAATATGAAAGATGCTAGAACATTATTTGTAAATGGAAAATATAGTATGTTCAGTGATGAACACAAGACTGCAATAGATAATTTCCTTAAAAGGAAAGGTGCCAGCAATGGTGCTAAAATTATGAAAATACTTGCTAGAGATGAAGGCTTAAGAATTAAGATGAATGAAACTTTAGGTGTCAAGATTGACCCTAACGATGAATTATCAAGTAAGCCTGATATGTATAATGAGAATTTCATAAACTTTTGTAGTGAGACAAAGTTTAAGATTGAACAGTTTTTAAATGAAAGTGAGAATGACGGAAAGGAAAGTTAAATGGGGCCCATTGGGGTACATCACCCATGCTAGAACATATTCTAGAACAAAAAAAGATGGAACAAAAGAAACATTTAGTGACGGTATTGAACGCGAACTGTTCGGAATTTCCAAACAGTTGAAGCTTGTTCTCACAGAAGATGAGAAAGAGTTTTATCGTGATATGAGACACAACATGGAAGGTTCTGTTGCAGGACGTTTTATGTGGCAGTTAGGCACAAAGACAGTTGATCAATTAGGTTTACCTAGTTTACAGAACTGTGCATTTACTGTTGTGGATCATCCTATTAGACCATTTACATGGACTATGGACATGCTTATGCTTGGTTCAGGAGTAGGATATTCAATTAAACGCGAACATGTTTTTAAACTACCTAAGGTAGTTAACAAAAAATTGAAAATAGAAAGGTTTGATGATAAGCAAGCTGACTTTATAGTGCCAGATACCCGGGAGGGGTGGGTTAAATTACTTGGAAAAGTATTAAAAGCTCACTTTTATTCAGGAGAAGGTTTTACTTATAGTTGTCAGCTGATTAGAGGCTATGGTGAGGATATTAAAGGGTTTGGAGGCGTAGCTTCTGGACCAACTATCCTTGTTGAAGGTCTTGAAAAAATCATTGAAGTGATCCAAAATAGAAGAGGTAAGCAACTGCGTCCTATTGATTGTTTAGATATTATGAACATCATTGGGAGTATAGTTGTAGCAGGTAATGTTAGACGCTCAGCTCAAATTGCCATAGGTGACTATGATGATTTAGAGTTCTTGAAAGCTAAGAGATGGGATTTAGGTCCTATTCCTAATTGGAGAGGAATGAGTAATAACTCTGTTGATTGTTATGATGCAAAATTGCTTCCACAGGAGTTTTGGGATACATACCAACAAGGAGAACCATACGGATTGATAAACATATCTTTATCTAAGAAAGTTGGTAGAATTGGTGAGTATAAATATCCTGATCCGAGAGTGGAGGGCTTTAATCCTTGCGCCGAGCAATCATTAGAAGACAAAGAGACTTGCTGCTTAGCAGAAGTTTATCTACCTAACATAAAAACTTATGAAAGGTTTAAACAAGTAATAACAATGCTGTATAGAGTTAATAAGCATTCATTAGCTCTAAAGTGTCATCACCCAGAAACTCAAGAAGTTGTTAACAACAACATGAGAATGGGAATAGGCATTACAGGAGTGATGATGGCTTCAGACGAGCAGTTAAGTTGGTTAGATCCAGGATACACGTACTTAAGAGAATATGATAAAACATACTCTAAGGCGATGGGATTCCCGGTAAGTATAAAACTTACTACGGTAAAACCAAGTGGCACATTATCACTATTAGCAGGTGTAACACCAGGAGTTCATCCATCAGTGGCTGGACAGTATTATATAAGAAGAATAACCATAAGCTCAAGCTCACCTTTAATAGAGGTTTGCAAAAGTCATGGATATCATGTTGAATTTAAAGAGAACTTTGATGGTACTCTTGACAGATCTAGCATGATTGTAGAATTCCCTTGTAAATATCCAGATGGTGTTCCATCATTTGATGATCTTACTGTATTTGAGCAACTCGAGACAGTGAAGTTTATGCAGAAAAATTGGTCAGATAACTCTGTATCAGTTACAGCATACTACACTAAAGAGGATTTGCCAGCTCTTAAAGAATACATTGAAGAGAATTTTGCTGAGAATTTTAAAACACTTAGTTTCTTACTTCAAGGAAGCACTTCAGGATTTAAACAATTACCTGAAGAACCTATTAGTAAAGAACAATATGAGTATTTAAGTGCAAAAGTCAAACCTATTGAATCCGTTGTGATTAATGAGGAAGATTTTGAAGACTTAGGTGCTTGTGGCATCGGAGGGTGTCCAATTAAATAATTTTAATTTTTATAGGGTGGTCAAATAGATCACCCTATTTTTTAATATGATAGAAAGAATATGTTTTTAAGTAAGAAAGCAATGAGGCCAGTTGGTCTAGGATCATTTTGTACTATACCTGATGATCTAAAGAATGAAATGAAACAACAACAAAACTACACAGTAAACAATGGAGCAACATGGAATCAAAAATTCTTACATTTAGCTGACGCTGATTTATTGTATGTAGTTGATAATAAAGTATTTGATAATGAAGACTTATTTAGAGTTTTACCTATATCATTTACTGAAGACGGTTATTGGGCAGAAAAAGCATATAATGCGGCTCAAAAGAAGATATCTTTTACTGTTCATAAAAGTAAGTTAGCCTTAGAGCTTAATGGATGGAAAGAGAGAGAAAGTATCAAAGCTGTTCAAGAGAACAGATTAAGAAACACAATGGATACTTATAACTATAATTATGAACTGGAACGTAAAAACATTCCATTAAGATGGGAAGACAGTTAACATTAGACGAAGTAATTAAAATATGCGAACAAGATGCTATTATTAAAAAAAAAGAAGCAAGCGCCAGAGAGCGTGATAAAGAAAGCAGAAACAGGACACAGAGACATAAGCGGGAGGAAGATAAATACAGGAGATAAAGTTTCAGTTATTTACTATAATAATCTTTACGAAGCAATTGTAACAAGAGCAAGCTACGCTTCTGTATTTTATAAAATAACAGCAGGTCCTGATAGACAATACTGGAACTACCGCACTAGTAAGTGGATAAAAACATCTATGAGAGGAAGGGAAGCAAGAACTATGACTTCTGAAAGAAAATTAAGAATAATAAAAGAGAGAAAAGTATGAAAGGATTTAATGATATAGAAGGAACAGAGATATGTGAAGGAGATGAAATCTTATTTACAAACGCTCCTTATGGAAGTAGTGCTTCTGATTTATGTAGAGGAAAAGTAACTGGCTTTACACCAAGATTTATGAAATTTTCTTCTAGTGATCATGGCTGGACTGAAAAAATAATGGATGATGGTTGTCCTGATAGAGTATTAGTCATGAAAGGTGAGTTTAAAACTTATACTAAAACAGAAATACAAGATCATGCAAGCTAGAACATTAGTAATTGGGGATGTGCATGGCGGTCTCAAAGCATTAATACAAGTGCTTGATCGCTGTGCATATAATATAAAGAAAGATAATTTAATCTTCGTAGGTGACTACGTTGACGGATGGCCAGAATCTGCTGGTGTAGTTGACTACATCATTAAATTAAAAGAACAAATCAAGGCTCTTAAAAGAGATCCTGATTCAGTCATGTGCATTGAGGGAAACCACGATGGATGGTTAAGACAATTTTTAGAAATGGGAGTTGCACAACCAGATTGGTTGCAAAATGGTGGATATACAACATTGGAATCTTATACAGCCTTTTGGGCAAATAATAATAATGATCCAAGAAGCTTAGACTCACATAGAGAGTTTCTAAGGACACTTTATCCTTATTATGTAACTAACAAAGACCAAGCATTTGTTCATGCAGGATGCCACAGAGAAAACGGCGTAGCAGGCACAATACCATACTTAAGAGTGTGGGATAGAAACATGTGGGCACAAGTTTTATCTGGAGCCAAAGTAAATGCTCATAAAGAAGTATTTATTGGACATACCACGACAATGGCAAATATATGTAAAGCACATTATCCTGAGGCAGATGTTATTAAGCCTGGTGATAGAATTCACGTACCTATGAACAGACAAAATGTTTGGAATGTAGATACTGGTGGAGGATGGTCAGGAAAATTAACAATCATGG
>TARA_R110000772_G_scaffold3715_1_pt1 | contig 19379 bp, 21 predicted proteins | sample TARA_R110000772 | Tara Oceans TARA_R110000772 (sample SAMEA4397948) | marine metagenome | biome: Polar Biome; feature: [SRF] surface water layer (ENVO:00010504); material: water (ENVO:00002006), including particulate matter (ENVO:01000060) such as... | depth 5 m | reverse complement strand
TCCATTCCATATACTTTATATCCTTTAGTTAATAGTAAGTCAGCTAAATGGCTCCCATCCATACCATTAATTCCTGTTATAAATGCTATTTTATTCATTTTTAAAATCTTTATATTCGTAAAATTTATTTGGTGAATTGCTTGCTAATGTTTGTATATTAGCATCTGATAATCTTCTAAATTCATCATAAGCTGAGGATTTATTCAAGTTTCCTGTATGTGTATCACTTACTTCATCTAAAACATATAATCTTTTTAGTGGGTGTCTACGAGCATGTACTTTCAATAAGTTCTTACATATAAACTGTATGTAGTTTCGGCCTAATAATTTATCAGCCATTATAGACAACCCATTATCATCATTATAAATTAAACATGAGGGTACATTTACTCCAAATTTAATTAAGTCAGCTGATAATACTAAGCAAGATCCATCTATTTTAGGTGAATTAATATAATTAAAGTCAAATTCTTCTACTTCTGAATTTATTTTATTCATATCCTTAATGGACATTCTTGATTTAGCCTGGTTTGGGTTTAAATTTGCTTCAGGACCATCTTCAAATATGTGGTTTATATATTTTGGGTGTACTGTAGGATCCCAACTACTGTCCCACATTTTTCTATCCGCAAAACACACAGTGTATCTATGTATATTATTTGTATTAGTATACTCAGATAATGATTCTAATGCTTGTAGTGCTTCTTTTGGAAAGAAACTATCTGTTTCACCATGCATTACATAATCGACTTTTTTACAATAGTTATAATTTAAATCCCTTCTGTAGTCTGCATGAAAATAAAAACCATTTTCTGGAGTTATAATTTTTACTTTTACATTAGGTACTCCTAAATCCTTTAATCTTTGTACTCCTTCTTGGAATCTATTAATAAGAATATCTTGTGTTATTTTACTTGTATCTATTCGTTCTATTTTATCAGATACATTAAAACATAAATCTAAATACACATTTTTTTTATTATCTATTGTTTCAAGTAGATTAATAAGACCATCAATATATTCTTTATATATTTCTATTTCATAAAACATCACATGGCATCCTATAACATATTTATTTTTTAATTTAGTCATTTAATTCTCCGTATAAGTGTTCGTAAGTTTTTTTCATCCAGTAATAAGTTGCTTGATTATCTTTATTATTAGGAATACAGTTAAACTGATATATATGTCCTATATTAGTATAAACCAAATTTTCTTGTAATATTTCTTTTCTATTCATATCAACCATATTATACTCGTAAGGTAATAACTTTAAATCTATATTTTCTTTATGGATCATAATATTTACTGGAGTTTGATCAGTTCCCCCGTGTAATTTAGTTTCTATTTCCTTTAATAACTCATTATTTTGATGATAAAAGTTAGTAATTTTTGTAAAAAAATCTTTATGTTTTTTATTAACAACCATAAAACCACAATCAATATATTTAAAAAGATCAGGCATAAAACCTCCAAAGGCGTATTTTGAATAATTTTCTAAACTTCTAATAATCCAATCATAACTTGCATCACAAAAAACTCCTGTAAATTTATCCCCAGTTAGTTCAAAAAAATTAGGAGTATCTGGGTGGATTATAGTATCAGCATCTACCATGGCTATTTGGTTGTATTCTATTTCATTAGCTTCTAGGATATCAAATAAATAATATCGTTGCCAACATATCCCCATATCCTTATTAGGCATTAAAGCATCATTAAGAACAAATACCTCGGCGTTGTTTTTAGATGCCCATTTTTCCCAGCTACTAATAGAATATTTGTATGGGGTTCTTCTAGAATCAGAATATCTATGAGCTAATGATTCATGAGTTGATCCTTGTAGATCAACATCCATTATAAAAATTATATTTTTCATTTATATTCTTCTGTTTTCCAGTAATCGTAAATACCTTTTTCTAATTCGTAACTAGACCATACAAATCTATCTCTCATAGGTTGTTTTTTAGCCCATTCCCACATTTGTGTTAAACCTTCTTTCATAGAAGTTTTATATTTAAAGTCTAATAAGTCAATAGATTTTTGATATGTTGGAATTGAATGTTTAACCTCATGTCTTGGTTCTAAATGAACTACATTACCTTCTCCAATAATCTCTCTTAAAATTATTGATGCTTCTTTTATAGATACTTCTTCAATACCTCCTAAATTAATAATTTCTTTACTAGCTTGAGATCTAACAGCAGCATTCCATAGTGGTTCTAATGAATCATCTATAAAGCTAAATGCTCTAGTTTGTTCTCCATCTCCAAATATAGTCATATCTATTCCATTTAAATGTTGATACATCCATATGCCTAACACATTTCTATACTTATCCCAGATATTTTGCTTAACACCATATACATTATGTGGTCTAATTATACACCAATCTAATCCATGCTGCTCTCCAGCAATTTGTATATCCATTTCACATCCATATTTTGCAACACCATATGGGTCAATTGGACTAGGGGTTTGTTCTTCACTAAATATACCTCCATTACCATGACCATAAACAGCAAGTGTAGATGTAAATATTAATCTAGAAACATCATATTTAATACAATTATTAACAATCTCTGCTGTTGCTAATAAATTATTTTCGTAATTATATTTACGTATAAAAGGGCTTAATCCTTCTGCAGCATAAGCAGCTAGATGATAAACATAATCTGGTTTATATTTTTTAAATATATCTTCGACTCCATTATTAATAGACTTTTCATAGAAAGTAACTTCGCTATTAACATTATCTCTATTACCACCTGATAAATCGTCTACACCTATAACATGATGATCTGTATTTTCTATTATCCAATCTGCTAATCTAGAACCCAATAATCCTGCTATTCCCGTAATTAATATTTTCTTACTCATTTATTTTTATTTTAATATATCTCCTACTCTAATTCTATAACTATCTTCATCAAAATGTTGAGTTGATACCTCAAATATTTCAGACATATCTTCTAAAGCAATAAGTTGGTGGGGCATGCCTCTTTCAATGGTAATACAATCCCCCACACATATAAATTCTTCATGTTCTATACCTTTTTCAGTATCAAGTATGATATACTTAAAACTACCCTTACCAACGTACCAACTTTCTTTTTTGATAATATGATAATGAAGAGAAAATTTATTTCCTGCTTTATAAAAACGAAGAAGTTTTCCACAATATTCTTCATCGTTGTGAATCCAAATTTCTTCTCCCCATCCCTTTTTAACTATTTTTGGTTTAACTATCATAATTTTTTGTTACTAGTATTTTCATATTAACTCATTTTTTATTTTATCAGCATACTCATTTATACCCTCAATATAACTATTTGATGAGACTTTTGATAAATGACATAGTCCTCTTTCTCCTTCTACACAATATTGAGATACCCTAAAATATGGGGAAAACCTAGTCATTTTATCTACCCAATTATTTTTTTGCATCATAAAGATAAAATTATATGCTACTTGGTTCCATTCTCCAAGTCCACCTCTACCATCCCTAGTAACTAAATTTATTGCTGAGTGAAGATCATTAGTTTGTTCTACATTATTTACATCAGATGAGATTTCGGTTTCTACACCCTCAAAAGCTTTACTTGGGTAGCCAGGACTGTCTGTCATACCTGATCTTGTATAATTGATATCATCCATCGGAAATTGTCCCTTTATATGTTTTATTAACTTTTTATCAAAGAAAGCAAAAGAACCACGTGGGCATAACATATGATCACCTGTTCCTGTTAGGAATAGCCAATCAGTATTTTTATCGGTAGGAGTTACACTACCAATATCCGGGTGTTTCCACCATAAATCGCATTTCTTTTCTATTACATCAACTATTACAGAATCCCCTAATAAAAATGTATCATCATGCATAAAGAAGAATAAATCAAAATCTTCCCAATTGTTTTTTTCGGCCCATTGGTTAAAGTAATAAAAATCCCCAATTTTATTTTCCTCTAAACTAAATTTAAAACCTAATTCGTTAAAATCATCTCTATTAGCAGTCCTTTCATACATTTTTTCGTCAATTTTTACTAAGATATTATCTTTATCAGTAACAGAATCTAATATATTTCTTTTTTCTTTTTTAACTATATCTAGATCCGGATCTCTATGCCCAATTACAAATTTTTCGGCTTCCCACCCTTCAGGTAATTTTAAATTAGATATTTGTTTAAATAGATGGTATGGGTAATGCCACCCACATGATATGATTGCTATTTTTTTCATTTTTATTTAATAATTTTAATATTTAGATTTTCTATCTCATTCATTTCGTCGATAAATGTCTTACAATATGTAGTTATATTAACTTGTGTATTTGGTTTTGATTTAACTAACTTACAAAAGTTTTCTTGCATCTCTTTTTGAGTCCATGGATCTTTTTTATAATCACCTCCTTCTCTACAAGGAGTTAAATAATTTGATATTCCATAATTAAGGTTATCATAAAAATCCATACCAACTATGTTAATTACATCGGCTGAAAGGTCTAATATAGTATATGCAAACGCCGCTATGCCAGTACCTGCGTAATCGTATGCATATTTTCTACCTGTGTACATAAATTCTTTATGATGATCATCTAAAAAATTTTCATCTAAAGGAATATTTTGATTAGAACTACCTGGTATTCTTATTCCATGGGTATAAGGTCTAATAAGTTTAACTACATTAAATTTCTGGAAGAAGTTCATTTCGTGGTATCCGGATGTAGCGCCAATAACCATATTCATTACTAAATGAAGTTTATGTTTAAATACATATTCATATAAACTAGGAAATTTTAGAAGTTCTCTATCAAAATCATTAGCCAATACTATGAGTTGGGGGTCTAGTAATTCACCAAAATTTGATAAACTTCGGCCTCTGCATAATAAATTGATAACTTTCATTTTATATTTCTTCTATTCGTTTTGTTTTATCACATATAAGTAAATCATAATGTGGTTTTTCACCTACACTTAACTTATGATACTTACATTCCCAACTGTTTAATTGATTTTTGGTTACATTAAACCAATTAATACCCGTTGTTGTGCCTCGCGCTGTGTAATATGTTATTTTATGACCTTCATCATATAACTTATTTATTTTAGTTATATTTTCCATGTTAGGAATTGCATCTGGGTAATTTCTTTCTCCATCATAGAAACATATTGTTTCATCTATATCTACAAATATTCTCATAATAATTTATTATAAAAAATTTTTTTCATAAATCCTAATTTGTTTCTATTTTTAGCTTTACCATACTGTTCTACCTCCGTCCATTATTAAATTATGGCCATTCATATAAGAACTTGCATTTGAACAAAGAAATACTACTGCTCCTTTGTATTCATGTTTATCAGCCATCCTGCCCATTGGTATAAGTTTAGATAGTCTTTCAACAAAATCTTTTGACTGATTCGTATAAACCCCCCCGGGACTTAAACTATTAATTCGTATTCCTTTATCTGCATAATATGTTGCAAGATATTTAGTTAATCCAATTATACCATGTTTAGTAACAGAATAATCAACAGGTTTAACATCATTTTCATAAATTCTTTGGTCTGGTGCAATAACTCCTAAGTCAGAAGCTATGTTTATTACAACTCCTTTTATATTTGCATCCACCATTTTTTTAATAAAAACTTGACTACATAAAAATGCTCCTGTTAGATTAACTTCTATACTTTTATTCCATGTATCTAAACTATAGTTTTCAAAATTATTATCACCTTTAATAACCATTTTTGGATTTAGTGCTGCATTATTTATTAAGATATCTATTTTATCTATCTTATCTGCACAGGATTGTATACTTTTTTTATCAGTAACATCCATAAACATGTAATCATAACCTTCTGCTTCATCAACTAAATGGTTATCTGCTAGTATTACTTTACCACCGGCTTCTATAATCGCCTCTCCATGCATTTTACCTAATAACCCACAGCCACCTGTAATCAGGGCCACTTTACCTTTTAAACTAAAATTATTAACCATAATATAATTTACTTATTATTTCTTTGTGTTTTTTAATAGTTTTTATTTCGCTACCACTTACACCGCGTGCCGTTTGTAAAGTATAAATACCATCAAAACCCCCCTCCTTTAGACATTTAAATATTGTTTTGAAATCTGTATCACCTGTATTTGGTTCAACAGTTTTTAATGGATTTATGGTTCTATCTTTTATATGAACTTGTTTTATTCTATCACATAATTCATAAATGTAATCTTCAGCACATAACCCATAAGATGTAATATTACCCGTGTCATAAGTTATAAATAAATTATTACCAATTTCAAGAATATCCTTTAATTTTTGGTGGTGTAATTCAGCCTCTATAAGAAAATTAATATTATTATATGTTTCTGTATATGGTTTAATAGAATTAATAAATTTTTCTCTAATATGCTTATTATCAACATTACTATTTTCTAATAAAGGGATTGTAATATTTTTAATATTATTAGAGCTAACAGCTATGCATAGGGGTTTTAAATAATTTTTTAGATATGTGGGGTCACAAAAATTATCACTAACCATAAAGTCTGCGCATACAGATGAAATTGGGTAGTTTACTACATCCTCACTGAAAATAGGGTTATTATGGAAATTTTCATAAGTTACAATCCATTCAATATGATTCAATTTAAGTTTCTCTATTAAATTAAATTCACGTTTCCATTCTAGAGGACACTCTTGAAATCCTTCAACTGGTTCTGATAGTCTACCTTGTATTATACCTAATCTCATTTAATCAATAATCTATTTAGTCTTATTTCTTCCGAAACCATCTCTTTATCAAAACACGAAACGTAAACTATGTATTCGGCTAGTTCTTTTGGGTCTATAAATGTATTATAATCTTGTCCAAGTTGTTCTACTTTTCTACCCATTTCAGTTTTTATTGAACCTGGTGATACACATAACACCCTAACATTATCATGTTTAAATTCGTTATGTATTGATCTTGACATACCCAATAGTGCATGTTTTGAGGTACAATATACAGATGTTTTTGATGCACCCGCATATGCAGATGATGATGCTATATTTATTACCCTACCCCACTTATTTTTAATCATATCTTTACAAAATTCATTAGTAAGTAAAAATGGAGTTGTTAAATTAACATTCATACATTCGTTATAATCATTCAAATTTGTGTCTGCAAATAATTTAACTGGAAAGATACCTGCTGCATTTACTAAAATATCAATATTACTAAAAACATCTTTAACATCATTTATTAAAGATATTACATTTGAATTTACAGATAAATCACAATTTTTATAATAAACACAATTATTTATTTTTTTTAGTTTTTTAACTATTTTTTTTAATTTTAAATCATTTCGACCAGTAACAAATACATTACAACCTTTTTTTAATAACTCTGTTGCAATATTTTCGCCTACACCACCCGTGACACCCGTTATTAGTGCGTTTTTATTTTTTAAAATATTATAATGTAACATATTTAATTTTTATGTAATATTATTAATTTTTCTTAATTTACTAGCAATTGGTTTTTCTGTTTCATAAACCACTTTAACACCGTCCCCAACCATTTTTTCCATAGTTCTAATAGCGGTTACCATCGACTTAACATTTTCAATAGAAGCGGGCTGATCTGAACCATACATAGTTCTATCAATGGTAATATGAAATTCAATACACTCAGCACCTAATGCAGTTGCGCCAACACACGCATCTAAACCATTATAGTGATTTGAAAATCCTATTTTTTGATTATATTTTGATTTTAAGGTTTGTATATGTTTTAAGTTAACCTCATCTGCTTTTGTAGGATAAGTACTTGTACATGCTAAAATATATTCTACATTATCTAATATATTTACTGCCGAATTAATTTCATCTACTGTCATCATACCCGTTGATAATATAATTGGCTTTCCTGTTCTATTTAACTTTTCTAGGAATGATTTATCGGTTGCTAGTGCTGATGCAACTTTATGATATTTTACATTTAAATTATTTTCAATATCATCTATACTCTGTAAGTCCCAACAAGAAACAATAAAATCTAATCCTTCTGATATTGAATATGCTTCTAATTCTTTATATTGTTCAATATTAAATTCTAAACCTTCTTTTTGTTCTCTATTTGTAGTTCCCCATGGAGATTCTCTAAATTTATCTAATTCTTCTTTAGTATAAACTTCATTAATTGTCCTTTTTTGAAATTTTACGGCATTACAATTTGATTCTGATGCATTTTTAATAAGTTTTTTTGCTAGGTCCATATCACCATTGTGGTTAATACCTATTTCTGCTATAATATATGTCATTGTTTTTATTTTTTATATAATACTTTATTTTTTGGGATCCAAATTTTTATTTAATTTATTTATAATTTGCCATTTTGTAAAACCACTCAAAATTTTCTACTTGTTCTTCTATAGTACATAATTCTTTTTGTTCATTTAAAAATGACTTAACTTCTTCATATAAACCGGGTTTATATTTTACATCTATTTCTTCATCTAATAAGTCATATTCAACTATATCAACACTACCCATGTATTGGATATGTAATTTTTCTAGTGGTCTAAGAATTAACTTCTTACCTGGTAAACATATTTCTATACCCCATCTACCAGCAGATTTCCAATTTGCATTATAATTTATAAGAACACCATTCTTAGTAATACCATTACCTTGAAATACACATGCCGATTTATGCCAATCCAACTGCCCATATGTTTCACAATTTAATACTCGTGGTTTTCCTACCAAATAAAAAACTGTATCTGGTACGTGGGATGAATTACATAAAACAAATTTATCTAATTCTTCATTGGAATAAGTATTAAAATCTATAGTATGAGGCCACTCGGTAAATGAAAAATTAACACTTATAGGACCATCAGATTTACTTATTATTTCTCTACACTGTTTAACAGATTGATAGAATCTTCTATTATATGCTACAAATAAATTACAATTCATTTTAATGGATAATTTTTTTAATGAATGTACTTCTTTTTTACTAATTCCCGCGGGTTTTTCAACTAAAATATTTTTAATACCAGATAATATTAGTTTTTTTGTTACTGTGTACAGCTGACTCTCGTCTACTGCGACTATCGCATGATTCACATTGGTAGTTGATGTACTTTCAATGTATCTATCAATACCATATTCATACACGGGTAATGGCCAATTTGGTTTAGCAGATCTACCTATAACTGTTATATCAGTTTGCAAATCTTGTAAAACTTTTACATAATCAAGTCCTATATTACCAGGCCCTATTAACAATATTTTTTTGTTCATAACCATTATTTAACTCAATCCACATCTATCACATGGATTCCATTTTGATCTTTCTTTGTTTTTATGGTCTGTTCTTAATTTTGTATAAGTTTCACCATGCCAAATTTCTTTTATAGAACTTTCGTTTATATTTCCCACCGTAAGAAAACTTTTGTAATCAACATCACAGGGATTACATATACCATCAAACCAAACATACATCCTTTCCCACAAATATTCACAGGGACTTGTTATATCAGGCCTTTTCTCATTTATATATGTATTCCATCTGTTTTCAATTTTTTGGGCAGCTACATTGTCTGAAATAGTACCAAAAAAATTATTAAATTCATCTATATCCTGTTCTTCATGAAACATTACACCAGATGCAGTGGTTTTAAGTTTTGAATTTGGATAATGTTTTTCCCTAATAGAATTAAACATTAAGATATTTTTTATAACTACGTCAAAATTGCCCCTAACTCGTATCTTTTCGTATAAATCTTTTTTAGGGGCATCTATTGACCATACTAACTCAGTAACACCCGAATCTAATATTTCATGGCATATTTTTTCAGTTAGTTTCGTACCATTAGTATTTACTTTTACTTCAAAAAACTTATCCTTAGTATATTTTAACATCTCACCAATATTTTTATTTAATGTTGGTTCACCTCGTGACGCTAGTGTTATGGCTTTTGTACCTCCCGCAACTGCTTCATCAATTACCTTTTTAAAAAAGTCTAAGGACATCACACCCATATATGGTTTTTTTGTAAATGATGTATCACATTGAAAACACATAACACATCTTAAATTACATGCCGATGTGGGTTCTATTAGTAAGTAGACAGGAAAATCTGATACCTTTTTTTGTTTTTGATAAAATCTCATTTTATATCTAAACACTAAGTAATCACACCAAACGGATAATTTATTATTTTCAATAAACGCTATTTCTTGGGGTAGTAAATCAAATGGTAATCTACCCGTCTCAGACATTGAATCACTTATAATTTTTACTATATTATTATCATCATCACTAAATTTATTTTTACAAATCTCATATGACTTCATAAAATCACTATGTGATACTATACCACCAGGTGGGGGTAAAAATTTAGGCCCACCCACGAATATTCTACCAAAATTTTCTTTAATTTTAAAATCTTTTATTTTAAATTTCATAGTAGTTTATTTACGTTTTTGGATTATATCACTCAATATATTAATTTTATGTTGTGCATCTGATAAATCCCTATAGTTTGTTTTAAATTGCATCATCTTAGGTTGTACTAATTCTGCATTTGGACAACTACCTTTAATATAACTATAACCATCCATAATTGGTTCTTGATATGGTATGGATAATCCACCATAAAATCCATCCCCACCAGCTGCTTTTACTTCATTATATAAATCAAACCAATCATCTCTTTCATACCTAACGGTATACGTCCAATATGTATTTATATGACCTGGTAATACTTTTTGTGGTACTATATATGTACAATCTTTAAATGCCTCATTATACATTTTTGCAACTTCACATCTCCTATTTACTAAAAATTCTGCACGTTCCATTTGAGCTAATGCTAAGGCCGCAGTTACCTCATTCATTCTATAATTATAACCTAATATATCATGTCGTTTATAATGAGGATTCTGGAAATCTTTTGGTAATAACTGTCTTAAACTTTGGCCTGCTGATAATATTTTATATCCTAATCCTCCGGTCTTTCTTATGATAGTTGCATATTCTGGATTATCAGTTGTAACCATTCCCCCTTCTCCTGCAGATAAGTGTTTTTTATTTTCAAAACTCCAACTGGCCATATCACCAAATGTTCCTACTAATTTACCATCTATATAACCTAATACACACTGTGCATTATCTTCAATAACAGGTATATTATGTTTGTTTGCAATTTCCATAATTCTTACCATATCTGAAGGATTACCATGCATATGTACTACTTGTATTGCCTTAGTCTTTTTGGTAATCTTTCGTTCAAGATCTTTAGGACACATATTAAATGTATCTGGATCTATATCTACATATACGGGGGTTGCATTTTGGTGTAATGTTACAAATGAATTCATTATAACTGTATGGGCTGGTGAAATTACTTCATCGCCTTTTTTTACTCCGGCTGCAACTAAACATGTATGTAATGTAGATGTTCCTGAATTGTGTGCAATTGCATATTTACTTTTAAGTACATCCGTTGTTAGATTTTCTAATCGTTGTACAAATGGTATTTCTTTTCTATCTTGATCTTCTGAATCTAATACCTTTAATACGTATTTTAATTCATTACCATTATATTTATTTTTTGCTTTATAGATTTTTAATATCTTGAGACAATTCAAAAGCTTTTGCTTTAAATTAACTGATTTTCTTTCCATTGTATTTCTAAATGTTTATTTATATCTTTCACTGATGGATTATCATTAATGTACGAAATTATTTCTAATAATCCAAATGTTTTTCCATTAAAGTATTCAATAACATTTTTAAAAAATTCAAAATCTTCTACATAATCTAATGTCATTCGAATATCATTTTTCTTATAGATGTCTGGAATATTTGTTATTTTAGTTATTTTAACATCCGTGTCTTGTAAAAAATCTACTATATTATGAGGTTCTACTTCTGAACTCCCACTATATGAACATATTTTTTCTAATGTATTAATATCCATCCCATATACATCATTATATAATCCTTGCCCATTAATAAATGTATCATACCCAATTTGTTGTAAAAAACATAAATCGGCTAGACCCCCCTCATAAAATAAATCATCTCCATCTGCTGTAACAAAAAAGTCTACTTCATATGCTTGGCAAGCCCCCAACCATCTTTTCCATTTATCTGTTGGGTGTCCTTTATAATACTTAATATTATTTTTTATAGCTATTTGACATAAGATATCATCTTCATCTAATGTAGTTGTACATAATATAATATCATCTGTAGCTTTAGAATCTTTAACCCTTTCAATTAAATATTCAATTGTAGGTTTACTATTTATTTCTAATACTGATTTATTTGCTAATCTTGTTGATCCAGTACGTACTGTTATGAATATGGCTTTATTCATTTTTATTTAAATTTAAATATTAGGCCTTCTTTATCTGTAAAAACTTTATTATTGGTAGCCATATATCCTTCGGCTTCTCCTATCCACTTTAATACTTCTATTTGTTTTTTTTCTATAAGATTATCAATAATAGGTTTTACAGTATTCATTATATGACCATAGTCATCCATTACTATTATAGTATTTGGGTATTGAGATTTTATTCTATTTAATCCTTGCAATATTCCATCATAATCATGTAAAGCATCTAAATATACTAAATCGGGGTCAGGATAATTCCATTCCGTGTTTATATCTTTTATTTCAAATGATACATTGTAACTACTTATACATTTATTTTTTGCATCTTCAATATTTGCACTATCTAAATCAGAGGCATATATTTTTTCGGAAATAAGACTTAAAACTTTAGTAGTATCTCCTTTACAACACCCAAATTCAATTACATTTTTTAATGGTGTTTCTTTAAAATAATCATATAAATCTCTTTTAAACTTTTTAGAAGTAGCATTTTTATAAGTATCTTTATGTTTTACTAAATTTAAAACTTCTTCTATAGTAGATTTAGTGTAATTATGTTTAACTATATCCCATACTTGTTTCATTAAATCGTTTCTTTGGGTTTTATCAAATCCACTAAATACCCATATATAACCATATTTAATAAAGTGTGGGGTTTTACTTTCTTTTAACTGCCAATTATGGCTTAATAGTTCTTTTCGGGGTAAATGAGATACATTAAACGAAGGAGATATATAATTTACATCAATATTATTTATTTGGGTTATATAATTAAGGGGAGTTTGACAAGTACCCCTTTTAACTGTTTTTTGTAAGTTTAAAAATTCTTCTGATTGGGACGTATATTTTTCTTTAAATTTATTAAATAAAGATTCATGGGATTTATTAAATATTACAAACCCTGAATTAAAATATTTAGTTATGTCTAAATCATATCCACCAAATATATCTTTATAACCTTGTATACCTTCATATACCCAATTCAAATTATCTATTTCTCGTCTTACAGTTAATTTATTTTCAGTTAATTTAAAAAAATCGGGACAATCCCATCTAGGTATAGATGTAGTATCTGTCATAAGTGCTTGATCAAATTCTATGTTTTTTTCTTTTAAAAAATCAAAAATATCAAACCATCTTTGTACTGTGATTTTAAATCTTGTAGTATCTTCTATTTGTGGGGAATCATATATTACTAACTGATATCCATGTTTGTCGCACCAATATTGCCATGCTTGTTTTGAGTATTCCATCCATTCCCAACCACCAAACTTATGTAAGTTAGGATCTTGAGGGATATAAATAGGTAATATAACTATATTTTTCATAATAATAATTCTTTTGGAAATGCTTTATTTTCTGAATCCATATCAAATAACATTTCTTGATTTCTTTCTTTAATTAATGATAAAAAATTACCATAATTCTTATAACCTTGTTCTGTCCATGAAAACGGATGAGTGTTTAATTGTAATTTAGATACTGCATTAAAATCTGTTGTTACAGGATGACCATACTTCCATTTATGGTTTGAATCTGCTAGATAAGTTATATCTAAATCTGGTTTTTCTCCTTCAAAATAATGAAAATATAATTTACCATAACAATTTATTTTGTTTGGAATATCTAAATACATTGCTAATTGTTCTTGTTTTGGCCTATGAAAAGCATATCTATCTACTTCAAAACCATAATAGTGTTCTAAAGTTTCTATATCTTTTAAAACATACTCTTTTAAGTCTTTCTCAGACATGTAAGGTGGATTTTGATGTAACGCAATACAGTGGCCTAAACTTTTAATATAATGTATTAACTCTATATTTTTTTCAGATAGAGCATTATATGTGTTATTACGTAATTGTACAGTATATGTAGTACTTATACCTAATTGATTTTCTATTTCTGCTAACTTAGCTGCTCTATCTATTGAAAATTCAATATCATGTCGTATAACACAAAATTCTTCTGTTTTAGGGGTAATATCAGCAAAATCCATTATAGGTAAAAATTGTTGGATTAACTTTATTATATTTCTATATTCGTCGTATGAAAATTTCATTATTCATTGATTATTTCTTCAATTCTATTAGCTGCTTCTACACAATTACCAATTTTGCCACTAAATAAAACTATGTTGTTGTCTTGTTTATTTACAATTGTAGGTCTTTCGTCAGTATCATCTTTATATGGTAATACTGTACGGATAGTATACATGGAACCCAAATGTTTTGCCTGTTCTATTTCTGGGAAGAATTTTTTAGCTGATTCTATAAATCTACTTACATTTGTGTACTTTGGTTTTTTTATAATACCTTTATTAATATATTTTTTATATGGTGGGGGTATTTCTGGTTTTTCTCCTATATTACGAACATGAATAGCATGTACTACGTTCCCCCCTAAGTGGTAATCTGTATTAGCATAAGGATCAAAACACATAAATGGGCCATCCATTATTACTAAGCTTTTATTTTTATATCGTGGGGGTAGTTGAAATAGAGGTTTTTCACATAATTCAAATTGATATTCTTGTTTTTTATTAGTTAAATTATTTAAAGCTGAGTAAGTAGCATGTATATTATATTTATACCCTATTAATTTTTCTTTAATACGAGTATTTGTTTTTAAATTAATCCCATTTCCCCTTATTCTGTCATGGCATATATTTTTTAATATAGTAGGATTATAAAATGTCTCTTTTGTTTCTATAGTTAAATCACAGTTAGGTAATGTATCTACTATTTTCCATTCTAATCCTGCTTTATCTAATACTGTAAGATATTGTTCTGCAGTTGTTAAGCTATCTTCTGTGGCTATAGAATAATAATGTTTACTATCTCTATCTAGTATAGATTTATTATAATATTTTATAAAAGATTGTTCATTATCTTTACAAGATTTAATTGTATCTAAACTACGAGGATAGTGGTAACCTCTATGAATTCTATATTGATTTATACCTGATGCTGCTTTTAAAATATCATCTTCAGCTTCAAATAAGTCAACATTAAAACCTTTAGTTTTTAACTTAGTAGCTGCGGTAATCCCATAAATACCTGCTCCCACAACAGCACACTTCCCATATATGTGTGTTTTTACATATTCACTTACTTGGGTAGCAAATAAACTTCTTTGTAAATTTAAATTAAAATCTGCTTGTTTACGTAGTACATGGGTTAGCATTTTTTCTAAGGCATCTCCATTATATTGTGGGGATATATTGTGAATTTTAGGTTTATGCCAATTAAAATCATATTCAAATTTGTATTTTAAATCTCCAAACTCTAATTCAAAAAGCTTGTGGTTGGGAAAATTTTTAATAATTTTAATATTTATATTATCAACAAAATCTTTTGTTTTATCATATATTAAGTAAAAATGATGATACGCCATTCTATCTATAATATTAGCAGAAGATCCTCCCCATTTTTTATATATGTAACTATTTTGGGGACTTATATTTTCATAAGCTAACACATCATCAATATAAAAATAAAGTTTATTATCCTTAGATATTTGTATAAGTTCTTTTAATGACTCTGAACATAATGTACCTGGTTTTTCACAAAATACATTAGTATTATTTTCTAAAAAATATTTAGCTTGCTCGTAATGAAATTCATTAGGGGTTGCTATAATAACCCAATCTACCTTTTCTTGTTTCCACCATTTATCCTGTGAACTACATACCCACTCTATAGAAATATTACTTATAGTTTTTAATTTTGATAATATTTTTTTACCAAAACTACCTTCACCAACTTGACCTATTTTAATTTGATTCATCCTTATACCAATTATTACTTAAATCTGTGTTTGTACCATAATAGTTTTTATTTCTTAATTTAACAGGACCTAATTCAAAAGGAATACCTGTATTAATATCAGATTCTGCTTGATTAACTAAAAGTGTAACTAAGTGGTCGTATGAATCCATAAATCTATCATCATCATGGTCTAAATCTATAACATGTTTATTATTGATAAATTCTTCAAAGACATTAGTAAATGATTTTTTTTCAGTTACTCTACCTGCTATAAATTTTTTATTTCCAGGTCTATCCAAAAATCCTGCTTCTTTATGGAGAAAAATATCTCCATGACTATCCATAGCTACCGATAGTTGGGGGTATCCCGATTTTCTCATTTCGGTTCCCTTTACCCGTGCTAATGGTTTTCCTAAAATACCTTCTCCTAAAGCCATCATAGCATAACCAAAATCAACATGTAACTCAGGGCATTCTATTTTTCGTCTTTTATTAAACTCATTAAAGAGAGAAACTAATTTTTTTCTTTGTTTATCTGATAAAAAACCTTCTAAATGGTATTTTCTACCATCAACAGATTTATCAACATCATCATTTATTTCTGTTACACTTCCAAAATCATCTCTTATAGTAAGAAAATCTATTCCTTGACCATCTACATGAGAATTTACTTCATTAATATAATCAAGTAAAGGTAATACTGTGTGTATGTTTTCAGGTATAATAATATAATTTATGCCTATTTTTAAATTAGATTTTGTTTTATTTCTTTCTTTTACAAATTCTATTATATTGTTTTTAACCAATTCATATGCCTTAGGATGTCTAGTAACATCAAATGTAGAATCTTGATCAGTACCATATAATGATATTCTTAATGAATCTAAATCCCATATTCCAGATTGCATTTTTAAATATTTAGGGGTTAACATATGGGCATTAGTTATTAATGGTATTTTAAACCCTAATTTTTTACCATGAGTTATAATTTCACCTAATTTCATATTAGTTAGAGGTTCTAATCCCCCCGAAATTGATATAGTTGATCCTTTTGGGAGGCTTGAAATAGCATCTTTAAATTTTTGAGCTCCTATTTCTAGTACATCTTTAGTTTTATATTTTGCTTTTTGATTTCTACCACAAAACCCACAATAATACATGCAAGACATTCCAGGGAATAAGGTTAAACGTAAAGGAAGAGAATATTCATAATTTATAACTTTTTCAATATTACCACTCTTAACGTGTGATAACATTGTATTCCAATATTTTTTGCCTAAACCCTCAAAAACTATCATTTGTTGAAGTAAATCCGAACTATGAATTAGTTTATTTAATTTTATTAATTCCTCTTTTAATAATCCCGTATCTTCTAGAAGTTTTTCTTGGGTATACCAAGGCATTTCAGATAAGAAATGAATAATTTTAGATGCTGGGATTATTTTATCTTTTGGTATACCTTCTTTTAAAAGTATATCAGTTATATTTTGTGGTAAAGATATTGAATAATCTTTATATAGCCATTTTTTAAATATATCTATTTTATTATTTTTACTCATGGGATACTTGATTTAAATTAGATAGTAAATTATACCAATATAATACTAATTTTTCTCCCGTGTATAATTCTTTTACTAACCTTCGGGCATTATTAGTTATTTCTTTACATTTAATAGGATTATCTTTTACCCATTGAATTTTTTCTATTAAATCAGAATAATCTAAATTACAAGGAATATAAGTTTCATAAGGAATATATATATTTGGGTGGGTAATTACTTTACTCATATCAGGCTTTATCATTACACTACCATATTTTATTATTTCAAAATCCCTAAAACATAGTTCACCTTGACCATAAGGAGACAAAGTACATTTACTTTTTCTCATTACATCTACAAACTCGGGAAGAGGTCTTTTATCTGTTTCATAAGATATATTTTTAGATTTTTTTAATATATCCCAAGCACTAGATCTATGATTTGTATAAGCTATATCATCTCTTACTTTATGACAGTAATTTTTAGGATGGTATCCCATGTAAATTGCACATATATCAATATTTCTATCATTATATCCTTCTATAAAATCTAAATAGTGGGGGTTATAATGGCCAAAATTCCAACCTGTTAGTTTGATGTTATTATATACATTAGGGGGGATATTATAAGATAAATCTAAATCACTACCTTCTCCAAAAAACCATTTATTAAATGCTGTTGGTTTATTATATTGTTCTATAGTTGTTTTTGCTGATTTAAATAAATATATAGCGTTTGATTCTTTGAATACTTCATAGGCTCCCATTATAGATGTAGAATCTGAACCATCGAATAAAAAATAATCTCCATCTTTTTTAGAAATACATTCTAAACCATAATTAATACTATCTTCTAGTGACATACTTTTATCTAAAAAGTCAGACATTCCCACAAACTCAAAATCATGGCTACCTCCTTCTACAAACTGAATACCTACTTGGGAAAATAGTTGTTGGTTAAGTAATAAAGGACGAAATGTAGGTTCATTTCTATCTTTATTCCAATTAGTTAACTTTATTTTAATCATAGAGTTTTAATAATTTTTTTAAATTTACTAATACCTTTACTAGTATTATTTTTCCATTCTTCGGCATCACCACCATCGCTAATATACTTGTATGATATAAAATTAATCTTAGATATCCAACATATTTTTGCAATAGCATAAGCTTCCATATCTACTAGATCATAATCTATTTTTGTACAAAAACTATCTCCTGTGCCACAAATTATATTCTTTTTATGTTTTAGTGATTTGTTTTTAAATTCCAATAATTTAGGTATTTCCTCATAGGGGGTTTCTCCCAAACTAAAACCTAAAGCTCGGGCATCCATGTCTCGTTGAACAAATTTAGTACATTCTACTAACTCTCCCTTAGAAATAGTATTACTACCTGCTGTGCCAAAATTAATAATTGTTTTTAAATTTGGATATAATTGACAAGCCTTTAAAGTAGCTATTGTTGCATTTATTTTACCTACACCAGTATATATTACTTTTATTTTACTATTATGTTTATTTAGAAAAATATTATTATTTGTTTCTTCTTTTAAAGCAGATAAAATTAATATTTTATCGAGGGGGACATCATCATAAACTATCATAAAAATTATTTTGTGCTTCTTGTCTTCCTATACTTTTAGGATGATATAAACACCA
>TARA_R110000772_G_scaffold196986_2_pt1 | contig 19479 bp, 23 predicted proteins | sample TARA_R110000772 | Tara Oceans TARA_R110000772 (sample SAMEA4397948) | marine metagenome | biome: Polar Biome; feature: [SRF] surface water layer (ENVO:00010504); material: water (ENVO:00002006), including particulate matter (ENVO:01000060) such as... | depth 5 m | reverse complement strand
ATATAACTGGACACCTCCGATCAAGGTGTAATCACCGGACGCATACGAAAAGAACGCCGTATTTCCGTTCTCTCAGGTAAATTCTTAATCTGCTAAAAATCATAGTGCCCCCAGGCATACCTTGAGTTCGTGATACTTTGTGTCGCTACCGACAATTTTTTCTTGCCGAATACAGAATTCTTGACGTGATTCTTGCAGTTTTGGTCTTTTCTAAATTTCGCAGATATTCAATAAATTTACAATGCGGTAGTGCTGGTGTTAGCATAACGCCCGCTTAAGCGGACAAAATTGTTGGTTATAATGTGGAGCGAAGCGGAACCTAACCAACTATTTTTGTTCCGTTTAAAGCGCTTGTTATGTGTTGTATTTATACTCGCGCTTTATTTCAACAACCTGAACAATATAGGATTCATACCACTTGGAACGACCAGTTTCTTGAGCTAAAGAATGTTCAGAATCACTTTTCCATTCTCGAATTGCCTCTTCATTTTCCCAGTAAGATATAGCAATTTCCTGATCGCCCTCTGTGACAGCGACAAAATCTAAGCAACCGTACTTATCGAATGCCAGCCCCCTCATTCTGGCAACAGTTTTTCCGTACCCATCATCTCGGGTTCCGGGCTTTGCTCTAAATATTACTGCGTGCATTTAAACTCCTTTGTATGCCGAAACACAAAACGCCTAAAGCTGTGGCGGTGAAACCGCTGCAACACATTGTTAGGCGCGTGCTTCATCTAAGCCTCCAGGCATGGCCCGCTGGAGCATTCTCCACTTCTCAATATTGATACCTTTGATGAGCATCCACAGCGCCAAAGATAACTCTGCAACAAACGCTGGGAGCAAAATGGCCGGCCCAACCTTTGAGATTGCCTCGACAGCTAGAATGCTGCCGAAACTATTGGTCAGATAGCACACGCCAGCCATGATCAACAAATACCCCAGGAGTTTCGGTAGAACTTCACTGCGTACGATCAACGCGCCTAGCGTTACGCAATAAAAGCCGAAAAAGACAAGTGCCAGGTGGTAGCCAAATGCATGAGACCGTAACGAGTGATACGCGAGCGCCTGCACTTCATTTGAACCCAGCACCTCAAGCCCAGACGTACCGTTAAGCCAAAGGAGTGCGTCCATATGATTGAGCAGATTCGCGCTTGAGACTGCGACCATCACGAGTCTTAGAGACGCTGCGAACAATGCCAGCAAACAACTTACTGGCCTTAGCACCAGAAAGAAGATTAGCGCCAACGACACGTCACATATGAGCATGAGTAGCTCGGCCGATAAGCCAGCCCTAAACAAGAATTCTGAAGCGAGAATGTTCGCTGCTGTGGCTGAAGTGTCACCGCTCACCACAAGTTGCGAGCGCACAAAAACTTCGGCAAATATTCCAGCAAAAATGATGTAGAGATAGAAGGCGCCCCCGACACGTACATACCTCTGTATAGATTGATACTGCTTCGAATCGCTCAATGAATCCGTCCTTTCCGTATCAGTTGTAGACATTGCGCCAAAGCGCCTAACGCCCTTATTCACGCGCCAGCTTTGCTGGTCGCGTGGAATTGATGGTTATGCAGCGGTGAGTTCAACTTTATGGACCTTATCCAGTTTGATGGTCTTACCTGTATGCCACAGGTCATAAACGTCCTGCATGGCCAGCCAGCTCTGTGGTGTACGGCCTAGTGCCTTGGAGAGCCGCAACGCCATTTCCGGGCTGACACCGCTCTGCTGCTTCAGGATCCGATTCAACGTGGACGGGGACACGTCCAGCCGTTCGGCCAAATAGCGACAGCTCAGTCCGTGAGGCTCCATGTACGTAGCCAGAATGAACTCGCCTGGGTGTGGAGGGTTGTGCATAGACATCAGTGGTAATCCTCATAGTCGAGCAGATACGCATTGCCGTCTGAGAATTCGAAGGTGAGCCGCCAGTTTCCGCTTACGGTAATGGCCCATATACCCTTCCGATTCCCTTTGAGTGGGTGCAACACGTATCCAGGAATATCCAGATCATCGATTTCAACTGCGGTATCGAGGGCCGCCAGTTGCATTCTTAGCCGTTTGGCGTGATTTGCCTGGATGCCGCGTGTGCTCCCTGTCTCGTAGTAACGGCGCAATCCCTTGTGCTTGAAAGACTTGATCATGAGTTACAGTGTAGCGTGTTGCGCAACAGCGTCAAGCTGCATAACAGCTTATTAGCAAGACCACGCCGACTAACCCCCGGCTCGCTAACCCCACAATTGAACCACGCCCCGCCACCCAAAGAACCTCGCACTTCATTGACATCGAACCCGAACTGCCCCGGCAACCGGGGATTAGCAGGCCGGAATCATTCCACCCCACTATCAAGCCCGCGGCCAAAAATTCCCGACAATTCCGGTGTGTTACGGGCCTTCAAACCTCAATACAGTCTCAGGCCGCTGACAAACCAAGCTATCGGTTATACCACGCACATCTCAACAACCAAAACACGCCGTGCGCCAAGCCTCCCCCGCATGGCAGAATGGGCCCGCGCGACAAACCACCTGCAGCGGGGTCACCACTCATTGGCGTGTTACGCTCATGGCAGGTTTAGGGCGTGCTCTGAAAACAGTCCGACTCAAAGCCGTCGCTGTGTCGCTGCGAGGCATCCGGAAAGCCCGGCACGGTATGTACCCCATTAATGGACTGCTGCACTTTCTGCGCGTCATTGAGCGCCATATAAAACTGCCCCACCCACTGGCGCAGGGTGCGGAAGCGGCCGTCGTGCTGGGTCTGCATCACTTTCAGAGCCGGCGCCTTGTTCTGCCAGATCTCGAAGTCTGCCGCGAAGGTCTCCAGCGCCCCGGCCTGCTCCGCGCGGGCACGCTCCCGGGCTTCGGCCTCCGGCAACTTGTCGCTGTTCAGAGACAGTGCACCGTGCCATACCCGGGTGACACCGTCTTCCACCGGGGTGTTGGCGATGAACTCGTAGCGCACCTGGTCCAGGTACTGCTGCTTCGACAGCAGGATGCCGGGCCCGGTGTACCAGGTGACTGTTTTAAGGTCGGCCTTGTAGTAATCGATAAAGCCACCCTGGCGCTGGATTACCCGGTGGCCCTGGAACTCGTTCTCCAGGTATTCGCAGGGGGCGCCGTGGGTAGGCCCGAGGTGGTGGACGTCCGCCATGTTGTCGAGAATCTCGATCTGGTGCACAGCGATCTCTCCCAAGTGGTCCAGCTCCCAGTGCATGGCGTGGGGCAAGGGCCTTTCTCGTAGGGAATTTCCTCCAGCTGCCCGTCGGCGCCGTACTTCCAGCCGTGGTAGGGGCAGCGTATGGAGTCACCCTCCACATTCGCGCCGGACTTTACGATATGCGCAGAGGTGCTTTTGGCCAGGTCTACGCGAATTTGAACACACAGGCACTCGTCAGCTAGACGAGGATCTCGCCCAGGCGCTAACCGGGGGTTCAGGGGAGATGCTGGAGCAGCTGATCAAGGTGCGTGAACGGGCACTGGCGGAATTGCGCGACGGCTAAGGCCCCTGGAGAGGCAGCGGGGAACGCCACCCTGCCGCAGGAGCAGCAGCCTTGTTGAATTGCTTATTCTGCTGGCAACTTGCCAATCACGTCGCCGATACCGACGCTCCCCGCCTTTACCACTTTGGCATTGACCCCCCGTAAATTCAGCTGTTTCCCCCGTTCAGAGTTCACAAACAACGCGGCGTCCCTGCCGAAACGCTCAATGAACTTTTTGCAACCGAGATGTGGCTCGGCGGTTATCTCGAGAACGGCGTCCCCAATTTTCAACTTTGTGCCCGGTGGTAGATTCTCTTTACTGAGATCCAGATCTACATAAAACTGGTCACCCGCCAGCTTCCACCGCGACCTGGACCGAGCAATGAGCGAGATGACTCTGGCATTCATCAGATTGATCTGCATGTCGAGGTGGGCTGACCCATCGGCTGTTTTCTTGTAACCCCTCACCGACCAGTTGTCGCCCATCAAGCCCAGCTCCAGGTTCAGCTCGCCTTCAGACACTTCCTCTCTTTCACCGACCTCGGGTCTTCTTACGATCAGTTCTACCGTCCCTTCCAGCCGTGGTGACTGCAGGATGGAAGGCAAACCCTCTACCAGCTCTTGGGTACTCAAAAACACTCGTAAATCTCCCTATCTTTCTTACACAGCACGGACGCGCAATGGCAACCGAGGTGCCAACCGTCTGCCAGGTCGCGACTGGAGCCAGAGTTCGCCACTTGGGAAAAGCACCGCTTGGCTAGTCATTAATCTCGACCCGCCAGGGTGGATTGACCCGGTTTTCACCCGCCAAGTACAACTTGATTTTGTTGCCTGAGGGATCTTTGAGCACTGCCTCTCGCCAGAGATACTTTTGATCAGCAGGATCTTGATCAAAACGTATACCTTTTTCCTTTAGTGCTACAACCCACTCGTCTAGATTGCGATGTTCAAAGTAAATTACAGCGCCGTTCGTATAATCACTGGGGTCTAGTGTCAGCGAAAAGGTTGCGCCGCCATCTGGACATTCGAAGCGAGCATAGTGAGGTGTATCGACTATTTGCGTGAACCCCAGGTTCCTATAGAACAGCGTCGCTTCGTCCATATCCCGCACGGGTACGGTGACTTGGTTTAAGTTCACGGGCCCTCCTTTCTATGTGCGTAACGCCCGCAACACCGGGCAATTTGGAGCAAAGCGGAAAATTGTTCCGAGTGCTTGCGTTTGTTATACGTTACCGGCACCATCTCCGCGATGTCTAAATTCGGCCAGCACCGGCCGTGGGCTAAGGTTCTCGTCGACTAATCTTCGCCAAACTGCGTAAAAATTGCGCTACCAACACGCGCAATCGCGGCGTCTAGTGTCGCCAAGCTCACATTCGCGTCTCGCATGTACATCGTGGCGACGAGAGGGCCCTGATTAGCGCGATAGATCACAGCAACGATTCCTCGGGTGCCGTTATTCCCTGCACCGGTTCGATCGTGGATCGACCAGCTTTCGGGGAGCGCCGATCGAAACAGGTCGCCGGCAACGAGATGACCCGACAACCAGTGTTCTAGTTTCTCGCGCGACGAGGGCGCAAGAGCCTGGCCGAGCAAAATGCGTTCCAGGGATCTGCCTATTGCTGCAGGCGTGGTTGTATCTCGTGGGTCATTCGGCAGACCCTCGTTTAACTCCGGCTCCCAGCGGTCCAACCGAGTTACTGTATCGCCGATGGATCGCATGTAACGCGTAAACCCCTGGGGCCCTCCAATCTCCCTGAGAATCAAGTTTGCAGCGCTGTTATCGCTGACAGAGAGCATCGCTGCGCACAACTCGTCGAAAGATGCGTGCTTGCGGCCTGCTTCCAGCATGCGTTCCAGGGAGGGCGACCAAGGAACCAACTCCTGCTCATCAATTTTGACCTGAGTGTTAAGCGCGCTCACTCCGGCCTCCACGCGAGCCATTAGCGCAGCGCATGCGAAGAGTTTAAAAGTGCTGTTGAGTGGAAATCGGTCATCCGCTGCGTGGGTGACCAGCTCCCCTGAGTCAATATCGTGCAGAAAGAGACCCACGCGAGCATCCAGATCGCGTTCAATCTCTATAACCTGCTGTAGAACTCCGTTTGAGATCGCCTGAACTGCAGATTGAGCAACTGCGAGCGAGGCGTGCAGCAAGCCAAGCAAAACTATGAAAAAGGCGAGAGCAGTTGGCCGCATGCAGTTCATTCTCAAGTTTATGACCCAGCCAGCGTATCGAACATCATCTCCCCACAGACTGCAACGGGTCGAAAGCAGACTTACTACGACCACCGTATAACGCCGCAGGCTGCGGCGGGTGAAGTTCACCGTCCACAACCCTGACTTGTTATAGGGTAGGCTTTCGAAGCCCATAACTTGCAACAAATAGACTATTTTCATGGTCAACATGACTCAGCCAACATCAAACAATCTCAACCAAAAACCCACAAGCATCCACACGCTAAGTACCTGAGCGAGTACCACTAGGAAAACTCGCAACACTCTGTCTTTTGGGTGGTGGAGCGTTGATATATGGAAAAACATCGGCGCCTTTATATAGTAAAGGACTATGACGCGAGTGGTATACCAAAGAGTTATTCCGAGGAAAAATAGATTGAAAAATGACAAATACTCAGGGCGACTTAGTAACGTTATTAAAGCAATAAATACCGCGGGAGCAGCGATGCCCGCATGTTGCATCCCACTGATTTCTTTAGGTTGGCCTTCGTTCATAACCCAGCCAAATACTCCAGAAAGAGTTGTTTTTATTTTCCGCCAGAGCTCGGTATGACCTATAACGCTCTGGTTCAGCGGCGAGCCACGAAGTGACCCGTCCGCTGCAACCAGTTGCTAGCTGGTCACTCGACTTTAACGACCCCTGGAGGGCCCCAGGAGCCCTTGCCAGGTGGCAACACAGATGTTTCGTCACTTGCAGGTGTGGGCCAGTACATGCGCAGTGCCAGGTAGATTGGGCCGTCAGGCGCCGGCAGCCAGTTGGACTCCTTGTCTTTGCCGGGCGAATCATGCTGGATGTAGATAGTCAGCGAACCATCTTCATTTTTCTTCATGTCCGGCAACATCGGAGAATTGACCAAGTAACGGTTAATCGGGTTCTTGACCAGCAATTGACTGTCACTGTAGTACATGGTGATCGACCAGAACGCTTTGACTGGCGGTAACGAATCGGCGGAGAAAGTGAGTGTGTAGTCGTGCATACTGCCATCCAGCGTCTTGCCCTCCGCATCGACACGGGACAGCAAGTACATCGCTTCGGCGGCGTTGTTACCATAGATCCCAGCCTTGCCGCCGCCAGCACGTTTGAGCCAGTCGCCGTTGTAGAAATCGCTGTCACCCCACAAGGATCCAACCTGCCAGCCATTGACGTCGGTGGCGCCACTGGCCACGAACTTGTTGACCTTAGCATCGCCGGCATTCATCCCCTCGACTATCGCTTGCTGTTGCTCTGGCGAAAGGCTGTTCATGTCGAAGGCTTTTCCGGGGGCGACACCTATCATGGCCAGCTTGGCGCGGATGTCCTTGTCTTCACCAGATTGCGGAATGTAATCAAGCGCGGCGCCCAGATAGTTCCAGAATTGGGTTTTGACTCCAGCCGATGTTGCGGGCAGGAAGTCGATTGCCGGCGCCGCAGCAGGTGCAGGCTTACTTTGGAATGCCGACAGCGGCTGAATCTTGTATCCCGCCTGAATTTTTTCTACCTTGGGCATATCCTCTGGATTGAACAGCTGGGTGCGAAAAATAACGAGCATAAACGGCGTCGTCGAATGAAAGACTTTGCCGACTCCTTCGGGCGTGTCGCCCTTCCAATCGGGGCCAGCAACGGCATAAGACCCTGCTTCGTTTCCGGTTGCACGGCTGCCGATGTATCCACGATTGTAGAGATTGCCGTCGATCAGTTGTGCGGAGTAGTAACGGTCCTTTTCAACATCGGGAACCGTGATAACGACAGGTTCGGCACGCAAGTCCAACCAGGCCACAGAGTAAGGTGTATCACTGTTCGGGCTGAGGATCGTAGTGTCCTTGTAGGTAAAGAGGCGCGACTCGTTCTTAATCTGGTTGAACGGTGCCTTGAATTGGGTCGAATTCTTGTCGACGGCATACTCGTTCATGATCGCGTAATTCATCACCAAGGGCAGGCCGAAGATATACCCCTCCTCGGCGATGGCCTTCGTTTCGGCAGGAGTGGGGTCCGCAGCCTGGGTGAGCGCAGACCCAGACAATACGAGTAATATCATCGCGCCCCAAAAGTTTTTCCGTAGTGTGTTTTTCACGAGCTTGTATCTCCTTTAATTGAATCGAATAAGCGGATGTTCAGCTAACGCTTCAGGTTGAGGCGGCGGTGCGCCGTCCGCAACCCTGACTTGTTAGTGACGCGGCCCAGTTAGAATCTAGAATCATTTTCACAAGGGACTCCATCTCCATCACCGTCCATTTTTGTATCCGGGCAATTCCGCGTATAAAACTCTGCTTCCGCTCGGGAGTTCATTTGGCTGCAATACTCCCGGCCGTCGCATCTGTATTTCGACGAGGGACTAGAGTACGTCGGCTCCATCGAGGTATCGCCGTTGAACTCGATAACAGGAACCGCTTCCTGCTTTTGATACAGTTTCCATCCACCGAAGGCAAGCAATGCCAGAATGAAGATATTTCTCATTGGTCAGAGGGCTCCCCGTACGCGCACTAACGCATTAGGCTGAGGCGCTGAAACCGCGCAGCGGTTTTTGCGTCCGCAGCCCTGTCTTGTTAAGTCGACGACACACCCAAAAACTCCCCTATCAAATCCCACCTATCTTGGTAGCGCGCGATATCTTTTAAACGTGACTTCACTATCTTTCCCCAATTATTGCCAGGATCACGAACGTTGAGAACGTACTCGACAGGCATAACATAAAAGTCGGGATCTCGGACCCCTAAATCTCCTGATTTCTTAGGCTTGGGATAGCCCCTATTCAAAGTAACAAGTACGACAAAGTCGCAGTCGAAGTTCTTGATTATGAAACCGTCCCAATCGGTGCGCCAGCGGCTCTTAACTTGAACTCGCGCAGCAGTGTTCGATTCGGCGTTTGTCGCTATCAAGTCATACCCAGGAAAATTTGTGTAAGCCTTGAACGTAGATATTTGGTTTAGCAAGAGATTTCCAAGAACTAAGAACTCTGCTCCCTCTGCCTCCAATTTTGTGTTTCTGCGTCGTGCCATACTGAGTCGCCTTAACGCTTCAGGTTGCGGCGGCGGTACGCCGTCCGTAACCCTGACTTGTTATGCGCTAGCGCTTGCATATGGGAAACTCGCTCCAGGCTTGGGCGATCGCAGCATCTGTGCCTTTCCCATCTTCGATCAGCGCGATTACTCGATTAGCGCGCTGAACCGTCTGGTAGTTTTCATCGAGAATATCGCGCTCTTTGCACCAGTTGTAGAAACCTCTCAGCCCTGAAGGCTTCGTAGCGAACTTGTCGGAGGAGAAATGATGCACGCTCGAAAAACGCCTAGAAATACCATGCCTCTCCCAGCCATTCTTCATACGATCTAACTCATGTTTAGTGCTCATTGGAACCTCGCGATAGACGGGAAAGAAGGCGCATAACAGCTTATTAGAAAGACCGGCCCGTATAACGCCCGGCTTGCTAATCCCATAGTTGAATCATCCTTCCCCACGAAAAACCCCCATATTTCAGTTACTTAGAACCCCACCCCCCCGGCACCAGCAGTTAGCAAGCCAAAACTAACCCCCTCACCATCAACCCCGACGCCAAAAATCCCTCACGGTTTCAGTGCCTTACGCGCCCTCAAACCCCATCCCATCCAGAGGCCGATGAAAAGACAAGCTAATGCTTATAGCACGCACGCCTAAACATCCAAAACACGCTGTGCGCCAAGTCGCGCCTCACATCACACAATGGACCGGCAGAGCATTCATCTTCCACCCCATTCAAGCTATCCTGCCGCTCAAAATTAATGAGGGAACATCATGCAGGTAAGCACGCTACTTTGGGTCGCCGCTCTTGGCGTGTTACTCGCCACCAACGCGCACGCGCACTCGGCGGCGGACATTGGTGGGGGCTTTGTCAGTGGCTTGCTGCACCCGGTGCTGGGCTGGGACCACGTGGCAGCGATGGTTGCGGTGGGCTTGTGGGGCGCATTTCTCGGCAGCCCTGCCCTGTGGCTGTTGCCGGTCGTGTTTCCCCTGGTGATGGCGGTGGGCGGAGCACTGGGCCTCGCCGGGGTGAACCTCCCCGGGGTGGAGATCGGCATTGCGGCATCCGCTCTGGTGCTTGGCGCCATGATCCTGCTGGCCGCGCGCCCGCCGCTGTGGATTGCCGGGCTACTGGTCGCCTGCTTTGCCATTTTCCATGGCCACGCACACGGCACGGAACTGCCGGAGGCGGCCAGCCCGTTGGCCTATAGCCTGGGCTTCGTGATTGCCACCGGGTTGCTACACCTGTCAGGTATCAGTTTTGGTCTGTTGGTGCGCTGGCCAGTGGGCCGCATGGCGGTGCGGGCGGCCGGCGCGCTTATCGCAATTGCCGGAGCCGTGTTCCTCGGTCAGGCCATTTGAGCGCCGCTAACAGGCGGTGCCTGTTCACGGGCGGCGCACTGCTGTGTGCGGCGGTGCCCGCCTGGTCGCACGCGCCCATGCAGGGCATCGGGGAGTTCTACGGCGGCATTCTGCACCCCATCGTAGTGCCGGCTCATGTGCTTGCGCTGGTGATGTTGGGCCTGCTGGCCGGGCAGCGGGGCATGGCGGCGGTGCGCAGAACGTATCTCGGTTTCCTGCCGGCACTGGTAGCAGGCCTCGCGCTCTCCGGTACGCGCTTTGGCGGCGGCCAGGAACCACTATTGCTGCTGGTATCGGCAGTGACGGGTTTGCTGGTGGTGCTGCAGTGGCGTTGGCCCATCGCCCTGTTTGCCGCTGCGGGTGCTGCGGTGGCGCTGTTGCTGGGGCTGGACTCCGCACCGGAAGGGTTGGCGCTGGGGCCCTATGTAGCCACCCTCACCGGCACGGCACTCGGCGCCTTCGCCTGCCTTTTACTGGTGGCGGACCTCAGCGAGCGCGCCGCGCAGGGCTGGCAACGCACAGGGCTGCGGGTGCTGGGTTCCTGGGGTGCGGCCAGCGCAACGCTGGTGTATGCGATGCGCTGGCTGGTGCCCTGAGGCCTCAGGCCTCGTTGTAGCCGGTAATGGCCTTGGCGGCCTGGTAGGCAAAGGTCATGGCCGGGCCGAGAGTTGAACCAGGCCCCGGGTAGCAGGGCAAGGTGGGCGCGCTGCAGTTGCCAATGGCATACAGGCCGGGAATCACCGAGCCATCTTCACGCAATACCTGGGCATCCGCATTACACACCATGCCGCCCTGGGTGCCGAAATCGCCGGGGTCGACTTTCATGGCGTAGTACGGCGGCTTGTCGATAGCTGCCAGGCAAGGGTTGGGCGTGACGCGCGGGTCACCGTAGTAGCGGTCGTAGGCGGAATCACCGCGCTGGCAATCCGGGTCGACGCCGGTCACCGCGTACTCGTTCATCTTGGCCACGGTAGCGGACAGGCCTTCGGGGTCCACGTTGATCTTGCGTGCAAGCTCGGGGATGGTATCCGCCTTGGCAAAGAAACCCTCGGTCTCGTAGCGCTTGGGCAATGCCCAGTCGGGCCGGAAGGTGCTGTTGTACAGCGGGCCGACAAAATAGCTGGCGCGGAAGTTGGCATCGAAAATCTGCCAGCTGGGGTTACAGGGGTTCTCCTCGCTGTGTTTGGCGAAGGTTTCCTGCTGGAACGCCATGTAATTCTGCGATTCGTTGCTGAACCGCTCACCTGCCGGGTTAACCACTATCGACCCGGGGTAGGATTTCTCCATGATGCTCAAGCGCGGGATGGTTTCACCGGGCACCGAGATGGTATTGCACCACCAGGCCTCGTCCAGCCTGTGCATTTTGGCACCCAGGCGCTGGCCTTCCAGAATGGCATCGCCCGTGTTGTCCAGCGTGCCGGCACTCCAGGTGTGGTCCGTGGGTTGGGGCAGGTATTGTTCGCGCATGGCCTGGTTGTGCTCAAAACCACCCGCGGCGAGTATGACCGCCTTGCGCGCCTGAATGCGCAGGGTTTCACCGTTGCGCGTAACTTCAATGCCGGTTACCACGCCGTCTTCATCGATCACACGGCGCATGGGTGTATTCAGCCAGAGGGGAATGTCGCGGTCCTGCATGGAAGCGCGCAGGCGCGCCACGCCGGCACAACCGGTGGCCAAGCGACGGTGGTATTTGTCCTTCAGGCGCCAGGGGATGTCCGCCACATAGGCGGCAACCAGTTTCACTGCGGTTTTCCACCAGCCGGGCTGCTGGCCGATCAGCAGCGCCGCCTCCACCTGGGTAAAGCCGATCAGGCCACCGAGGTGCATCATCGGGTGGGTGCGCCGCAGGCGGCGCCATTCCTCACCCAGCTCGCTGGCCGGAAAGGTTTCCGGCTCCATGGAGCGGTGCCCCACCATGGCACCTTCGAGGTTGGTGTAATAGTCGGGGTAGTGTTCCAGCGTGACGTAGCGCACCCGCGTGCGCTCGTGCAGGAAGTCCACCATTTTGGGGCCGTTCTCGAGGAAGGCGTCCAACTGGTAGTCCGGCACCTCTTCTTCCGTGATCAGCTGGCGCAGGTAGGTGCGTGCTTTCTCTACGGAGTCCTCGGCGCCGGCTGCGCGCGCATAGCGGTTGCCGGGAATCCACACCCCGCCCCCGGAAATGGAGCTGGTGCCGCCATAGAGGTCGGACTTCTCCACCACCAGCACGTCGCGCGTGCCCATTTCGTAGCTGCACAGGGCCGCGGTGAGACCACCGTTGCCAGACCCCACCACAACCACATCAAAACTGTAATCCCACTGCTGCGCGCTCATGCCATACCTCATACCAAAGCAACGCACATGGTAGCCCACTGGGAGCCGTTTCCGCAGCAACCGGGGGCGTAACACAGGGCAAGTTCAAGAAATTGTCCGTCGCGGGCACCAACGGCGACCGAATTGACGCCCGCGCGCGCTTGCCAGACAGGGGCAAGGCCCTATAGCATGGAATGAACCCCTGCAAACAAGAGAGCGCACCATGAGCAAATCCGTTCTGAAACCTGTCGCTGCACTGGCATCGGTTGCCGTCCTGGCCTTGTCCCCCCTCGCGTTTTCGCACCTCGACGAAAACGAATTTCACCAGTCCTATCGACAGTCCTACTTTGCGCTGCTGGGCGCAAACTTCGGCCCCATTGGCGCCATGGTGAAAGGCGAAATGCCCTGGAATCAGGAACAACTACAGGGGTTCGCGGACGACATGAACGCCGTTGCCTCACTGAACCTGCTGCGCGGCTTCCCCGAAGGCTCTGACAAAGGCACCACCCGCGCCCAACCTGAGATTTGGGAAAACAGCGAGGATTTTGCGCAGAAGCACAGTGATATGCAGAGCGCTGTGAAGGAACTGGCCAGCGTTGTGGAAGGGGGTGACCGCGCCGCCATTGCACAGCAGGTGGGCGCTGTTGGGCAAACCTGCAAGGCCTGCCACGACGAGTACAAGTCGAAAGACTACCTCTACTGAGCGCGCTGTGTGCCGGAGCCGCAGCAGCGGCTTCGGTTAGCGTGATGCCGCTACCACATCCGCGGTGGTGGCGGCGCCTGTTGCAACACCCACCAGAAAAGCCCACTGACACCCGCAACCAGCAACACAGCCCGCCACAAGGCCACGGCAGGCTCCTGCCCTTCCCGACCTTCAGCGCGCCCAAGCCACATGGCCTGCAGTAACTTTTCTCCCAACCGCCACTGGTGCCAGGCAACGGCCAGCAGGTGCAGCGCGACCATGGCCATCAACCCGTTGAATGCCCACTCGTGCACCACGCCGAGAAAATCACGAGTGTCGCTGTCGACCGCGTAATACAGCGGGCCGTTGAACAGAATCTGGTCACTGTTGAACAAACCGCTTACCGCCTGGGCGAGAAGCAATGTGAGCAATACCAGCACCGACCAGCCGCCCAGCGGGTTGTGCCCCGCGCCCGCGGGTTCACGGCCACGCAGGTAGCCCAGTACCGTGCGCGGGCCACGCAGGAAGTCACTGAAACGGGAGTGCCGGCTGCCTATCAACCCCCAACCCAGGCGAAAAAGCACCAGCACCAACACGGTATAACCAACCCACTCGTGGCGTTCCATCTGGCCTTCTTCGGCGGTCCACCAGGCCAGTGGCAGCAACACCACCAGGGACCAGTGGAAGACGCGTGTGGGCCAGTCCCAGAGTGGAAAGTGGGAGTGATCTGTGCTGTTGGATGCTCGTTTCATGGTGAATCAGGTCCGATCAGGCAGGGAAACTCGGCGTCAACGCCTTCATATACGTAGCGCCAGCGCTTGTCTTCCAATACCGCCCGGTGACGGGCGCCAGCACAGTTGCCGTCGCCGCTCTCATAACCGGCGTCGCCCCGGAACATAACGAACACCTCGCCATCGCCGTGGCAGAAGCGCGGAAACACCGCCTGCGGTGGCCGTGAGCGCTCCACGCGCAGCAGCTCTGCCACACTGGCATAGCGCGCGATATCACACAGGGTTATGTAAGTGGGCGGCAGCACCCCGAGTTCACCCGCATCGTGCTCACGCACGGCCTGCGCCACCGCCACCCAGCGTGCCGCATGAATCTCGCTGCCGTCTATCGTTACCTGGGCGTGTGCCGCCACCGGGGCCGCGTAGATCCAGGTGGAAAACCGCTTGGGTTCCACCACGGGCGTGGTCCAATGGCTGATCAGCACCATATCGTCTGGCGCTGGCTGCAAGCCCGATTCCTCCTGCGCTTCGCGAGCCGCGGCAATACGGGTAGCGCGTTCTTCGTCACCACCGGCCTGCTCCCAGTCGCTCGCTTCCAGGGCGCCACCCGGGAACACCCAGTAGCCACCCGCAAACAGCAATGCCTTGTTGCGCTTGAGCAGCAAGGTTTCCAACCCTTCCGGCCCGTCTCGCAGCAACACCACGGTGCTCGCCGGTCGCGCAGGTGCTTCCTTGGGGTCGACACCCCTGCCCTCTGGCGCATTGCGCTGCGCCAGTTGCTCTTCTTTCGACGGCACAGCCTTTACCGCTGGCCGATAAACGACAGGTCGTAACCCAGGCTGCGAGCCCGTTGCAGTGCAACGGGCATATCCTCTGCTGATCGGGTCGCGAGCCACAGGTTGATGGAGCGCGTACCACTGCGACAAAACGCCAGCACAGGCCCCTCGGCATTCTCGAACGCGGCCGCCAGGCCAGGCAGATCGGGGCCGGGGAAGTTCATGCCGTTTACCGGGTAGTACACGTACTTCAGGCCGTTCTCTGCCGCCGCTGCGGCAAATTCTGCGGACGTTGGCTGACCGGGCGCCTCGCCGTCAGGCCGATTGTTGATGAGCACCTTGAAGCCGGCCGCCGCAATTGCCGGCACATCGGCGAGGCCCACTTGCTCGGACACCGCAACGCGGGACGTCACCTCAACGATCTTCATAGCCTGTTCCTCCTGTTATGCGGCATCCGGCCCGGCGCGCACTCGGTCAAAGCTGTCGCGCAGCAGATCGGCCCAGCGCTTCAGGATACGATTGAATTCTGCGCGATTGGTCACGCTGCTGGTCCACTGCAACATGCCCTGGTCAATACCGCGCCGGCGGTCGACAACTCGCGCCTGTACTTCGCCGGTGAGGCCGTCAACCAGCTCCAGTACCAGCGTCATTTCGCCCGCGGAAGTGGTATAGCTGCGGACGCGGGCCGAAGATTGCACGTCCGGTGCATTGATATCCAGGTTCACAATGGCCGGCTGCAGGATCAGGGTGTCCTCGCCCTCCTGGGGCGCATCCACCAGTGAGTAGGCGGGTGGCTTGAGCAACGCCGCGCGAAATTGTTCATCACACGCCGCCGCCATATCGCTGCGAATGCGGTCTGCATCCTCCTGGCGCAGGCGGGTGGTTACGCTGCGGCTGTCACGATTCTGGTCGCGCAGCCAGTTCTTGCGAAACGCCACCTCGCAATCGGCTACCTGCAGGTGCTGGTAGTGCGCAGGGTCTGCACCGGGGCGCACATAGACATCAGCAAAACGGTGCCCGTCCGCTTTGACCAGCCCGTCGTCGGTGACTTCAGGGGTGGTTGCGCAGCCGGCCAATACCACCGCTGCCAGCATGATGACACTTATTGTTAGTCGTGACATGAGTCTCTCCATTCGGGAAGCTGGAACCGCTTCAACTATAGGCAATCTGCGGGCGCTATACCACCGTTGCGGCGCTCAAATCAGCAGCCCCGACAGCCCGTCCCACAGCAGCTTCACGCCCAGCACGACGAGGAACAAACTGATCACCCGGTAGTAGAATCCAGCGGGCGAGCGTTTTACCAGCGCGTGCCCCACCCACACACCCAGCGGTGCGAGGGGCACCAGAATCAGTGAGTACAGCAGGTTCGTGGCGGTGAACTGGCCCAACCAGTAATACGGCACCAGCTTGACGGCGTTGACCACTGCAAAGAACAGGCCCGCCGTGCCGGCAAACAACAACGGTGGCAGGCCCTTGGGTAATAGATACATGGTCAATGGCGGCCCGCCTGCATGGATGCTGAAACTGGTAAAGCCAGCCAGTGTGCCGAATACGGCGGCGGGCCCTGCGCGATGCTGGCCACTGGCGCGCCCGGCAAAACCGAGTAATTGCTGCAGGCCAAACAGCATGGATATCAGGCCCACGAGCACGCGCATGTAGTTGTCGTCCATCGCACCTGCCGTGAGATAGCCCAGCGCGATACCGACCAGAGCCCCCGGCAGCAGCAACTGCAGCGCACGAAAATCAAAGTGGCCCCAGTAGGTGCGCACCACGAAGGCATCCATCACCACCAGAATCGGCAACAGAATCCCCGCCGCCTGGGTGGGCGACATGATCAGCGCCATCAGTGGTACGGCGAGTATCGCCACGGCGCCACCAAAGCCGCCCTTGGCGATGCCGTAGAGCATTACCGCAGGCACACTGACAAGGTAGAACGCGGGGTCGGATAGCACAGGGCCGGCTCAGGCCAACAGGCCGAACTCTGCGCCCAGAATATCGAGAATCTCGCGGCGCGGGTCGTCACTGCGCGGCAACGGGCGGCCGGTGATTTTTTCCGCCAGGCCGGTATAGGTTGCCGCAACCTCCTGCAGTACCGATGCCGGCAGCAGCGTATCGCGCGCCAGCGCGAGGCGCTCCGGCATGCGGTCCTTGTTGAGAAGAATGTCCGGGTCGGGGAAGTGATTGAGGAGTAATTGGCGAAACCCCTCCTTCGAGTTCTCCACCACCTGCCCATCGCGCCAGGCGGGGCCGTCCCAGATACGCGAAGAGTCCGGCGTGCCAACCTCGTCCATGTAAATCATCTGTTGTTCACCGTCGGCGTTGGTCACGTAGCCGAACTCGAATTTGGTATCCACGAACACCTGGTCGAGTGACGCGAGTTCACGACTGATCACTTCGAAGCCGGCACGTAACAGTGATTCGTAATGGTCTACGTCAGCGGCGGAACGAAAACCAAACGCGCTGAAATTATCGACCAGGTCGGTGCGCGCAATATTGACGTCATCCTGTTCGGGTACGCCGGGAATATCGCGCAGGATACCCTTGGTAGACGGGGTAATAAGCAGCTCAGGCAACCGTTGATCCCGCTGCAGGCCCTCCGGCAAGCGCAGGCCACAGAACACACGCTCACCTTTACTGTAGGCGCGCCACATGGAACCGGTGATGTACTGGCGGGCGATGGCTTCAATCATCACCGGCCGCGCTTTCTGTACAATCCATACCAGCGGATGCGGTGTTTCGAGAATGTGGCTGGGGGCCAGCCCCTGCTCACGGAAGCGCTGAAACCAGTGGTTGGAAATGGCGTTCAGCGCGGCACCCTTGCCCGGTACACCAGCCAGGCCCTCTTCAGCCTCCCACAGGCATTCGAATGCGGAAATACGGTCACTGATGACCATCACGGCGAGCGGTGTTCCCGCCGCCACCGGGTAACCACGTTCGCGGATGAGTCGCTCACTGTCGCTCGCGGTGAGCCAGTACACCGAGCGCACCTTGCCCGAGTGCACCGGGGCCCCCACCCGCAATGGAAGGTCGTTGTTCACCGCCAACACAGTGTGGGCAAGGCTCATGGCAGTTTCCCGAGTTGTGCTCCTGCAGGGAGAAGCGATCAATTGATGAGCACGCGCGACAGGCCGCACGGAACAATGCGCGATTCTAGCAGAGCAGGCCGGGGGGAGGCACCTCCGGCGCGCCCAGGGCCGCCTGTCACTGAGCCGGCGGTTCCGCTACACTGTCCGGCGATTCATTCTCTACTCTGAGCCCATGAAACAGACTCGCTCCCTCCTTTTACTGCTGTCCGCTATGACAGCAGTGCCCGCAGCGCTGGCCGAAAATTGTGTCGCTATCAGCGATGACCAGGCGCGCCTGGCCTGCTATGACACCGCCGCTGGGCGCAGTGCTCCGGGCCTGCCCAATACCGAGGAGTCCTCCCGCGGCTGGGGTGCGGGCACCCGTGAGCCAGGATTGGAAGAAGAGGCCGTCGAACCCGTCAATCTGGCGGAAGAAGAACTGCTGTTCGGCAAGCGCATCGCCGAGGAAGCAGAAATCACCGGCAACGCCTGGGTGATCACCCCCCACCACCGGAACTACCTGCTGCCCCTGACCTACAGTGACACCCTGAATCGCGACGCCTGGGCCCTGCAGCAACCCGACGAGCCCATGGACCGGCTGGAGGCCAAGTTCCAGCTGAGCCTGAAAACCATTGCCTGGGAGAACATCCTGGGGCGCAACAACCACTTGTGGGTGGGTTACACGCAGCGCAACTGGTGGCAAGTCTACAACGAGTCTTCACCCTTTCGCGAGACCAACTACCAGCCCGAGGTAACGCTGTCCTTCGCCAACAACTGGCGCTTTTGGGGCTTCACCAACACCCTGTGGAACGTGGGTTTTGTGCACGAGTCCAATGGGCAGGGGGGTGACCTGTCACGCAGCTGGAACCGCATCGTGGCCGGCGCCGCCTTCGAGCGCCGCCGCATGACCCTGAATGTGCGCGGCTGGTATCGTATTCCGGAGAGCGGCAGCAGCGACGATAATCCGGATATCGAAGACTATATGGGTTACGGCGACCTCACCGGTATCTGGAAGTGGGAGCAGCATGAGTTTGCCGTACAGCTGCGCAACAACCTGCAGTCGGACAACCGCGGCGCGGTGCAACTGGAATGGACTTTTCCGGTCAATCGACGCTTCAAGGGCTATGTTCAATACTTCAACGGCTACGGCGAGAGCCTGATTGATTACAACCTGCACCAGAGTCGTATCGGCATCGGCGTGTCGATGACCGATTTGCTATAATTCCACCGCGTCGTTGCACCGCCCCTGGTTCACTCTGCCGGCCCTGTGGGGACGACATTCGGGGCCACGGCGCGTACACTGCCCCGCTTCTGTCACCACAACTCAAACCGCGACTATGACCACACCCAACACCCCCTACGCCATCCTCGGAGACGCCGGCATCCGCCGCCTGTGCGAGGACTTCTATCGCATCATGGATACCCGTGCCGAGGTCGCCGAATTGCGCGCCATGCACGCTGATGACCTCGGCCCCGTGACCGAACGACTGACAGACTACCTCACTGGCTGGATGGGCGGCCCACCCCGGTATGCGGAAAAGCACGGTGGCGTTTGTTTGACCGAGCCCCACGCGCCTTTCCACATCGGCCCGAAAATGACCGAGCAGTGGCTGTGGTGTATGGAACAGGCGTTGCAGGAAGGCGGCGCCAGCGACACCGTGAAGGACATGCTGCGTGTGCCTCTGCAGCGTATTGCGCAGGCAGTGCAGAATCGCGACAACGACGACTCACCGCGCAACAACCCGAACATTATTGCCGCAGGATAAGTTATGCACGCTAGCAAGACACTGACAAGCGCCCTCCTCGCCGCCCTCTTCACTTCTGCTGCCAGCAGTGAACCGGTTCTGGAGCAGGTGATAGTCAGCGCCAAACGTATCAGCGAAGACGCCAGCCGGTTGCCCC
>TARA_R110000772_G_scaffold1210_2_pt1 | contig 19485 bp, 33 predicted proteins | sample TARA_R110000772 | Tara Oceans TARA_R110000772 (sample SAMEA4397948) | marine metagenome | biome: Polar Biome; feature: [SRF] surface water layer (ENVO:00010504); material: water (ENVO:00002006), including particulate matter (ENVO:01000060) such as... | depth 5 m | reverse complement strand
CTGCTTTGGGAGTAGGAAAATGCTGGTTCGAGTCCAGTCTTCCCGACAAAAAGGAGATTGTTATTAATTCATAGAACGCAGATCGAAAGATCATAGGAAGCATAGAATTAAATATTGGGATATGGTATAATTGGTATTACGAATGGTTTTGGGCCATTAGATTGGGGGTTCGAATCCGTCTATCCTAACAAAATATCGTAGTTTAATATGGTATTCAGGAGTACATATAATTAGTAGTTGACTTAGTACTATCAGCGAAAAGTGTATGGAAAAAAATACAGTTAAAGAACGCCACTCATGGGGAGTAGGAAGTGCAAGTTGCAAACCTTGTCGATATAAATATTGGGGTGTGGTGTAAGTTGGTTAACATACAAGATTTTGGTCCTTGTGAGCGTGGGTTCGAACCCCACCACCCCAACAAAAAATAGACAATATATTGTCTATTTGAGGTTAAAATGATCAAAATAGATAACATATTGTCTATTTGAATATTATCCTATGGTGTAATTGGTAACACGTCTGGTTTTGGTCCAGAAGAGTCCAGGTTCGAGTCCTGGTGGGATAACAAAATGTAATCGGGGTACTTGAGCAGATGGCCGAACTCGCCTGTTTTGGGAACAGGAGTATTGCGTAGGTTCGGATCCTACTGCCCCGACTAAAATAAATATGTGAACTACTTCATTGGCGAGAGAGGGAGACTCCAAATCTTCTGCCCATTTTGGGATGTACGGGTTCGACTCCTGTTTCACATGCAAAATACGTCTGTAGCTCAGAGGCAGAGCAATGGTTTCCAAAACCATGTGTCGGGATTTCGAAATTCTCCAGTCGTGCTAAGTTCAATTAATTTAACAGGAGTTGAACCTTTTAATATATAAAGAAAATAAACTATTGTATGTTAAAAGAAAAGATTTTGGAATTAAGAGAAAATGGTAAAAGTTATAATGAAATTAAGAAAATATTAGGATGCTCGAAGGGAACGATTTCATATCATTGTGGTAAAGGACAAAAAGAAAAATCTCTTATCAGAAATAAAAAAAGGAGAGAAAATAATATAATAGCAAAAACTGAAAGGTTCAAATACAGAAAGCCTAATAGATATTTAAAAGAAAGTGTTAGAAAATTCAATAAGAGAAATAATGATATAGGAAAAAAGGATAGAATAGATCCAAATATTAAAATAACTTTTACATGGGAAGATGTTTTAAATAAATATGGGGAAAATACAAATTGCTATCTTTCAGGAATTCCGTTGAATCTATATAATACTGATTGTCAATTTGATCACATAATTCCTACAAGTATAGGAGGTGATAATAGTATTGGTAATTTAGGGATGTGTCATAAAGAAGTAAATTATATGAAGGGTAGTATGACACCTGATAAACTTATAAAATGGTGTGAGAAAATATTAATCCATAATGGATATTCAGTAAAAAACAATATAAATTAAATTAAAATGAAAACAGAAACACAATTAGAACTAATGAATTTAAATAACTATTTAGTTAGTTTAGAACATAATATAAACATAAATTCAAAATTTAATGGATTGACTTTAAATGAGGAAATTCGTAGAATCAAGAATGAAATCATTCTTATTAAATCAATATTAGATTAAATCTTTCAATACTTCTTCCCTGTATTCATTCAGAGGGATAAACATATCCAAACTAAACACATGAGTATGTCCTTTATTATTTTTAACATTATAAAAGATTACAGGGTTATTTAATTTTTTAAACTCTGTGCTATTCATACCTCTGTATTCTGTATGACTATATTTTTCTGAACTGTAATAGATTTTATTCAAAGTTAAACTATCTCCATATCCCTCATTTTTTATACACACTAGATCTATTAATTCCATACCTCTTCTATTACTTGTTCTCTATATTCTTGTAATGGAGTGAATTTTGTAATGGAATGATTAGTACGAGATCCCATATCATCCATTAAAATTGTATAATAATGAAATGCTCCACGTATTCCACAATGTACCGCATTATATGTTTTACCAATGGTTAATGTATTAATATTTTTAGGGTGTTTATTCACACACACTACATTTATATCTATTTTACCAAGACCTACCATATTATATTCCTAATTCGTTTAATACTTTTTCTCGATACTCATCGATAGTCATAAAATATTCTCCTTTATACTTTCGAGTTTGTCCAGCATCATTTACAACATGATAATAATTTAATGATCGAATAGCTTCGTATTGTTTCTCATAAGTCAGAAACTTTGGAAATTTTTCAATCACACATATTATTTTTTCTGTATCACGTATTTTATCCATATAGATTATATGGAGATTATGTTATTTGTTTATTTTACGAAACACATCATCTGTTCCAGCAAGTTCTATTAACCTATCGTATATTACTTCATTTATACTATAAGGGAATGATTCAAATCCTTTAATCGATGTGAATTTATCTTTACCTATATAAGCATTAGGATCTCTATTAGTGTCGAATACATAATCTATGATCCATCTATTTGTATTATAGTTATGTTGGAAACCTACTATTCTCGCACCACCGATATCTAATTTATATAATTCTTTTTTAATTTTATCAAATATTTTCGGGTTTTTAGAAATCATACCAAATAATTCATTTAAATTATCAACTAATTTATGTTTTTCCTCTTCAGTAAATCGTTCATTTATTTTACGAAACACATCATTCATTCCAGCAAGATCCATTAACTTATTATGTAATATCATAAGTGTATCAATCTCAAATGATTTAAGTGCGTCATGATACACTAAGCCTTTCCCAATAGGTTTGGGTCCATCACCCCAATCCTCATTGAAAATATAAGATATTTGCCACATACCATCAAATTTATATAGATTATATATTTTTATTCCACCCAAGTCTAATCCCTCTAACTCTTCTTTAATTTTATTTAAAATTTTAGGGTTTTTAGATAAAGTCACAAATGTTTTAGATAAATCACGGACAAGTGTATTTTTTTTACTATCTGAATGATCTTCATATAATTTTATATATTTCATAACTACTTATATATAAAAAAACCCTAACAATATTGTATGTTAGGGTTTTTATCTCTATCGGATAGAGTATCTTCGTCTGTTGTTCCATTTAGATCTCTTCGTCTTTGAGATGTTTAATGAAACTATAATTCCTCTGAATCTTTTCATAATTTCATATATTTATTTTTTGTTTATATTGTTGATATAATAGTTAGGCTATATGTCACCACAATTAATGTGATTGATAATATATAAATTCCTAATGTGTAATTTGGTTTGTTTTTCTTAATTTTCATGTTTGATCTCTATATTTTTGTCAATGTTCATTTGGTTTAAAAGTTTTGATACTTTTGTTAAATCAATATCTCCTGTTATAGATACAATAACTGATTCAGGATTTCTATCTCCCTTATGCTCAGTGTTGATCTCATTCACGAATAATAATAGTTCCGTTACATGATCATCATCTTTACCTTCTTTGATGTAAATGTTTACTTTAGCGTCTTTATCATTTACTCTAAGTAATTCAGATAAGTTAGAATCTTTAATGTATTCTTTTACTACACTGTTCATTTCATCAGAAACTTCAGAATTTTCAGTCGTATATACTTTCAATTCGTTCAGTCCTTGTAGAAGTTCTATCATTTCTTTTTCTTCACCTTCTACATTTTCAAGTGATACCTTAGTCATTAGTTCGAATGTTTTTTTCGTAATCACTACGGTTGTTACATCATCCGCATCTTCGAATTGAGATAATGGTGTTGTTTGTGCGATCATTCCAAAAGAGAATATCGCAATTGCTAGGGTTAAAATTAGTTTTTTCATAATTATTTATTTAAATATTTGTTTTTTTGCTTTGTCAAACTCACCTAAGTAAGATATGGCGTCTGTTCCTTTGTTTAAATTAGTACTCAATAGGTTTAATGCATATTGAGTATTTTCGTATGCTACTTGTGTATCATATTGTTGTTTATAATCATACCCGAAATAAGATACTGCTACTATTATAATTGTAGTAGCGGCGATACGCATCCAACTATTGTCTCTACGTTTTTTAATCGTGAGTGTAGTTGTTGGAAGTTCAATTGTCATATCAGTTTTCTCTTCTTTGGAGATGTTAAAATAAGTGAACATTGCCTTGTACCCTTTAAGGTGGGGTTCGACATCGTTAGTATTAAAGTAATCACGTAAAATATCCTCTTCTTGCAAAGTTGTTTCTGCGTCCAGGTATTTTTTTAATAATGATTCTATTTCTTGTATATTACTCATAGTTTGAGAACCTTTTTTTATTTGTGGCTCTTACTATAATGACGAATCAACTCAAATTTTGTTACAAAGAAACTCAACTATTTTTAAATTTTTTTATATAGTATAGTATGAATATGAATATAAGCCACGAAGAAGATCAAAATAGTATTAAATTCAATTGCTCAGGAGCGATTGATTTTACTAAATATATTAATATAGAACTATCATTAGAAGAAAAAGAGGGATTTACAGGAATAGATCCATTAACTCTATTATGGAAAATTAATAAAATTAAAAATATGAGTAATATAATTGATTCTTATTTTTATAGAATTTGTGGAAAAGTGCCACATATGAGTGATCGAAATGAAGATCTTCCAATAGAACGAAGATTTACTCAAATTTTTTATAGATCTTATATAAAATATCGACATTCACATGAACCTTGGGGTAAATATACATACACTCCACTGACTCTAAAAGAGTCAATAAAATACATAAAGAAAGAAAATTTCAGTATTGTATTACCATAAACCCAAAATAATTTAGTATCTTTATAACATGGCAGAATTAGAAGAAAACAAAGCAAATAGTTTAGAACATGTATTAGATCTCACTAAGAGGAAAGAAATTTCTTGGTGTCTATCTGTGAATGAATATAATAGTTGTGAGTTTAGTTGTGAATTAGATAAATATAATATAGAGGTAAATCTATCTAAAAATGAAAAGAGTCAAGTAATGCATTTATTTTTATATATCAGATATAATGGTAATGATAAAAATTTAGAAGTTGATAGTGATAGTATTTATATCCATAATGTTATGTTAAATAAAATATCGAAAGAGTTAATTGATATTATTTTTACAGAACACAATTATACTTGGCCGATAAAAAAAGAATCAGTATTTGATACTTTTTTAGATGATACGGCACAAGCCTTAATGAGAGAAAAGAAAATAGATAATATATTAGATTTATGAAAGAATGTGAATTGAATTTCTTAGAACATATTTTAAACTTAACTATAAGTGGAGATTTGAAGTGGGAACAAGACCATAAATATGATAAGCCTAATAAATTTTCAGCAATTTCTAAAATAGAAGATTATGATATTAAGGTAGCTTTTGAGAAAAGAGATATTAATAGAATCTCTTTATTTTTTTCTTTTAATTATACGGGAGATAAAGATTTAGAAAATACGAATTTATATATTAGTGATATTTCAGAGAACGAACATTCCAATCAATTATCTGATCTCATATTAGGGGATAATTTAATTGAATGGCCAGTTATAAAACAAACGGTTATAGAAAGTTTTTTAGATGATACTGCGAAAGCATTGATAAGAGAAAAGAAAATAGATTCCATATTAGGTACGGTAAAAAAAATATTTAAAAGTAAAGATGGATAAAAATACAATGTTAAAAGATCACCTTGATTGGGATGAATTAATGAAAGCACCTCGTTGTGCTGGTGGACATTCATCTATTATGCATGTTCTTTTCAAAGACGCTAAAGTAATCGAACACTATATCCAAGATGATTATCAAGGAGACGAAGCATTTATCTATTTTCTTAATGATGAATATATATTAGTAACTGATTATTTTGGTAGTTGTTCGGGATGTGATGCTTGGGAAGATGCGACCAATGAGGAAGTTGAAACATTATGCACTCAATTAGCAAACAATGCTCATAGATTTGATACTATTGGTGAGTTAATCCATTTTTTAGATTTCACTGTAAATGAAGATAGTGCGGCTTATTATGCGGAGAGATCCACTTCTATTCCTTTATCTAAAAAATTAAAAGAAAATATTGTATTAATGAGAGATATAAATATTGATAATTTACTTAATTAAATTCTTTAAGAAATTTCAAAAGACTATCAAAATCATCAAAATATTCATCACCACTCCCATCTCCATCTAACAATTCCCATGATAATGAAAATTCATTAGCTTCTTCCCACACATTAATTGTGAAATAAATCCCACCGTGTTTCTTATTCTCTATGAAATCTGTATCTACACTAAATTGATCGTCACTTATTCCATCAACCCCTCTCATTATCCCTTTAGTATCATTAGATGCATCACTGATACGAAAAAGTTCATCTAATACTAAATCCTTATTACCTTTTTTATCATCAAATATTTCAGGAAATATTTTAGTCATATCCAACTTAATATATCTTGCGACACTATCGACTTTATCAGATCCATATCTATTTGAAATAAACCTCACATAAACTTTTGTTCGTATATTATCATCAAACATACCTCTATCATCAGTATCACCACCAGCTCCTTCTATCTTAATCGTCTTAATTTTCCTCTCTTTAACTACCCTTTCTATTATCTCACATACAGTATTCAAAACACTATTTAAATGTTTTAAATTTTTACCCGCTCTATCTCCTTCATGTTTTTGTTCACCAAAACCAAATTCAACTTCATATAAACCAAATTCATGTTTGCTTCTATCGTGCCATATATCAACAGTATATTTAAGGTTATCCGCTATAAATTTATATTGAATTCGATCATCGCTATTACTATATTCTTTGTAGTCGAATATAACGTGTTCATTGATGTTTTTAAAAGATTTAAAACTTAACATTTGTTTCATATTATAAGTATATATTAAAAAATTAGTTATATATTTGTGTATTATGAATAGGAGGTCCAAAATTAATAAAATATTACATACTCACATCGATGTAAATCATTATGAGGATTATACCAACTATAAAGAATTAATAACCGCAATTGAAAAGTGGCATGACGATGAAGTTGATAAATTAAATAAAACGGATAATGAAATAGAGATACCTTTTTGTATTGAACATAAAGAAGAACTGACATATAGTATGACTAATGATAAATTATTTTGTTGGACTTGTGAATACGGAAATAAAAAATTAATTAAATAAACATGGAAATAAAAAATATATTAAAATCTTGTATGGAATTAGGACTTGTTAAGTTTAAGATCAAAGGTGTGGTTACATACCCAAGAACTCTTAGAAAAAACACAAGTGGTTCTGAATTTTTAATAGATGGTAGATATTCATGTAGTATTGATGATTTGAAATTAATATCTATTGATACAGAAAGGATAAAAAAAATCACAGAAGTATTTAATTTTCTTTTAGAATTTAATGAAGATGGGATTGATTTAAATGACCTATCGAAAATATCATCTCTTTTGATTTTAAAAAACCTAAAAGAATTGGATAATGATGTTGAAAGAGCAGAATATTTAAGAAAACATTTAGATACTGAACATACTTTATTACAAGATTTAGTTACGAACAGTGAAGAGAACGAAGAAGAAATTGAAGTAGATCTTCCTTATTTAGAGGAAAGTTGTGAAGAAGATGAAGAAGATGAAGAAGAGTTGAGTTTAGACGATTTATTTGATGATGGTGATAATTCTCATAGGAGTTTCACAACAGATAAATATCTTTTCGATAGACAAATAAAAGATCTGATGGAAAGAGCAATTATGGAGGCAGAAGATAGAGATAGAGAAAGAAATGGAATAATTGATGATACAATTGATGATACTGATAATTACCCATTTTAATTGAAATATATAGATAGATAGATATGGATAGTAAAGAATTAGAAAAAAGTATTAAAGAGATTATTAAACCACACTTTGGGCATTTACATATGTACAAGAAGTGGTATAATAATAAAGATATGTCCTTTGATGATATCGAAGAGTTTCATGTCTATCTTAAGACACATAAAAATATTATCCAAAAATTAAGTAAGCCTTTAAATAATTACAAAAGTTACTACAAGGCGATGTTGGAAATATCTAAAGTCGAGAAAGATGAAGAGTTAAAGCGTTTATTTAAAAATGGTTTAAATGGAAGTTCTCGTAAATTTTTCAGAGATACTTATAATAAGTATAAAAGAACTTACTTGAGATTATCAAAGAATGAATTTAAGTTAAGAGTATTCTTCAGAAATTCATCTAAACCACATACTTTAAATGATTATTTACTTCATTTAAAAAGATCATTAACATTTGCTAATGATATGTTGGATCTGATCAAAGATATTGAAACTAACTATGATTACATACGAACTAATAATGGTGCATATTTATTTGAATTAACTTCTAATATATTACATATTGTTCCTAATTCTTGGTGTATTTATAAAAGTGAGAGTGAATTTATCCGAGAAAAAACATCAAGAGATTTAAATTCTATTTGGTTATTAATCGATCCTTGTGAAACAATTGATGAACGAAAAATTGTCGGTATTGATGTTCCTAATGGTAGTAATGATTTACTTTATATGAACACCCTTAACAATCGATTTACCGATGATGTTCCTATTGGTAGTAATGAATTTTTTAGAATAGCTAAACATAGATTAGGTAATAATAAACCTAATCAAGAAGAGGTTAGTAAAGCGATTAGCGAACATTTAGAAAGATTAAAAGAACAGGCTGAAAAAGATGCATTAGAACGATTAAAGTTAGAAGAAAAGCAAGGAAAAACTCTTCTTGGTAGATTTTTTGACTCGAAATATTAATAATTTTTTAAACTTTTTAATTTTTTAAACTAAGTATTGAAAATGAGTTTAAGAAATTAAAAATTAATTATGTTAGAATTTAAAAGTGAAAAAACAGTAATAAACAATAATAGTACTGTCTTTATTGTTAAAAATGATAAAGATAGAAAGGTATCGAAAAATACATTTTTTGATTTATACCCATCGGTTAAAATAGACGATAAGGTATATGAGGTAAAAGAAATAGATTGTGTGTCTATTAGTTTTGTACCAAAAGATAGTATAATAGGTATCTCTATTAAATAAATAAAAAAATATGGCCGACCAATCCTTTGAAGTAATTTGCATTGAACCAAGAACGTCTAAGCAATTATTTAAAAATCAAAGATATTTATGTGTAAATTCGAGGGAAACAAGAGACTCTACACAACGCAATCCTGATTTTGTTATATCATTAAAAAACATCAGTTCATCTTTTGATATAAATAGATTTACTTTACCTGATGGATCACAAATACCGAAAAGATCATTTAGCAGAGATTATTATACTGATAGAATTAATGAGGGAACAGAAGAAGAACTCATTGGAACTCCAATGATATGTAGTAGAAATGATTTAAAAACATTAATAAAAGATAAACTATATCATGTAGACGGTGTTAGATATTATAGACAGCATAATGGAATACTTACTGATCGTATAGATCAATTGAAGGTAAAAGAGAATGGTAGATGGTATTCTAATTGGAATTTCAATAGAATGGAAGTTGATGTTGCTAGGGAATTATCCATAGATAGTTTATTAGGTAATGATGGAAAATTAAAAGAGCTAACTACATACAATAGAAAGGAAAAAAGTGGAATGGATAAAATAAATAATTTATTATCTTCCGTTTTAGATGCTATGATCTACAAAAATAAAATTCCTAACTCACCCTTAACATTAGAAGATATCATAAAAAAGAGGTCTTTATCTAAATATGATCTCAAAATGTCAGACTTTTCCGACTTAAATGATGTAAATTGGGAGGATCTTATTAAGTCAAAAAATATTAAATAAGCCATCATATTGTATTGTGAAAATAATATATACTTTAGTTAATTAAAATAGAATTAACCGAACAATTATATTATGGATATTATTAATTTTTTTACAGAAATGCCCGAAAAAACACAGGCATTTATAGGAGTTCTGTTTGTTATTTTAACATCAATAACAATTGCTTTTGTTAAATCTAAATTGTTTCAGGAATTACTAACAGGTATATTTAACTGGTATGGAACAAGAAAGCAAAATAAAGCAGAGGCAAAGGCAAATGCCCCATCAACTGTTGTAACAACTACACAACCGACTAAAGGATACTCTATAATGGAATCTGATATAATAAATCATGATTTCTTTAATTACGTAGATTTTTGGTTATATAATCAAATCCCTTCCATCACTTTAAAGACTCAATATAGAACTGCGGTTTTCCGAAAATACTTACATATTTATTACAAAACATACAGAGATCTAACACAGGATTTTGTTCGTAGTGGTAGCTATAAAACTATGAATAGTTCAGAATTAAGAAAAGAATTACTTCACTTAATAACGGATGTTATTCGTCACATGGAAATGGAAATGAGACAAATTCATATCCCAGAAGTTATAATTATCAAAATGAAAAATGTATTAAGTGATCGTATTAGCTTAACAGTGGATTTAATTAATTCCATTTGTGATAGTTCTTTTTATGATGGTGAGGAAAATTATTTAAAGATCTATTCATTCTTAAATATTATCCATTCTATATTAGATAATACAATGTCCAACGTTACCTCTGTTTGTGATGAACTAAATGGGGAATTAGTGGGATTATCCATGGATGGTTTCACAGAACCACAAAAACGATCAGGTGGACATAAGAAATAATAATATATAACAAAAAATCAAGCATCAAATATAATGTCATATACTACTAATATTAACCAAATAGACAGTGAATTAAAGAAAGTGTTCACTGACGTATTGATAGATAATTCAGATTTCAGACAACTAAATATTAAATTATCTAATCCAATAAACGAAGAAACTAATAAATTATTAGAAATGAAACTTTTTGTTTCTCAAACAAATTTAAATAATATCAACCCGATATTAGAATGGGGTTATTATGCAGATCCTACTGAATTAGATAATCTTATTAAATTCAGAACGGCATCGAATAGTTTATCTACGGCAATAAATGAAGTGATTAAACATAATAGACTAAGTAAAGATTATTTAAATAGTATTGAAGAAACTAAATTAATTAATGAAGGACTTGATACAGAAGAAGTAGAAGATGAAATTACAAATATCAATCAAACATATGAATTATCTGAAAGTCGATTGAATTTAAATGTTTCTAAATTTAAAAAATATTTAGAAACTGTACATGGTTTGACAGTAGATAAGGATGATATTATATTAGAACATAGAGATGTGAATTCTGGTAAAATAAGAAAACCATCATTTGTTGGTAGTAACAGTGCTGTGATGGGAGATGAAAGTGAAGTGTTGTTAGCTGGTATTTCATCATTAAATCATAACGGTAATATCACACCAGCGAATTGGTTAACGTTGGAAACTGCGATAAGAAAGATACCTTTTGTAGCAGATATTAATAGTTCCACATATAATTATAGTTGTACATTTAATTTCTCAACGAAAGTATTTGTTGAATTAGTATAATATAAAAATATAGTTACATATACATGGAATTAAAATTAACAGAAATAACATTTGAGAAAGTAAAAGCTGAGATAAATTTTTATTTACAAAATATCTATAATAAAGCGGCTCAACTATTTTCTGTTGCTTCCCCATTCGGTCAAATATTAACAATAACAGAAGAACTTCATCAGTTATCTATATTATATCTTAAAAATGCAATAAATCAATTTGATCTTTCAGATCCAAATAGCAATAACTATAATATAGTGAGATCTGCCGCTATTGTAGCAGGACACAACCCAACACGATCTGTATCTGCGAGTGGTACATTGAGTTGTAAGGTGAATGTAACAACTGATATTATAACAAGTATTCCAGATGGTAAAGTTAAAATTATTAATAAAACAACAATAAAAAATAATACCAATAATTTATTATATCATATAGATTTAGGTGGTAGTGATGAACAAGTATATAGTGTTAATAATGGTAAAACTTTTTTATTAAACATCGCACAAGGTGAGTGGAAAGATTCAACTTTTACAGGAACAGGTCAAATAAATCAAAGTTATGAAATAGAATCTGAAGGTAAAGAAATAGAAAATCATAAAATCGAAGTTACCGTTAATGGAGAATACTGGGAATTGAAAAATCATTTATATGAAATGGTTCCTGATGAAAAATCAGTTGTTGTTAGAACAAGTTTCAACGGTGGTTTATCTATAATATTTGGTAATAATGGATTTGGAACAGTTCCACCAATTAATAGTATTATTAAAGTTGATTATGTAGAAAGTGATGGTGCAAATGGTAACATATATAGAAGAACTTCGAATGATTGGAAATTTATTGATGATGTATTAGCACAAGATGGTAGTACTATTGAATTTGAAAAGAATTTCACAATATTCATAAGAACTGATATTAATTTTGGTGCTGATGGTGAATCAATTAAATTGATGAAGAATTTATTACCATTAAATATGAATAATTTTGTATTAGCTCTTCCAGAACAATACGCTTATTCGATTAAAAAATTAGGTGTATTTTCTTTAGTAAATGCTTGGGAAGATAACGGAACTATCAAGATAGTTGCGACACCAAATATTAGAATATTTAAAAATAGAAATGCTGATTATTTCACTGTAGATAAAAGAGCCTTTGAACTTGATAGTTATGAAAAAACTAAATTAGATTCTTATTTAAGAATTGGTGGATATATTCAATTAACTAAAAAATATATGATTGATACTCCTGTATTATCTTATTACGTAATGTATGTTAATATAAGATTATTTGATGATGCTATTGAAGAAAATATTAACTCTGAGATAATTGATGTAGTATCTGAATACTTTTTAAATTTAAATCGATTAGACAGGATCCCTAGAAAAGATTTAATTAATATTATTTCTGATATAGATGGAATCGATTCAGTTGATGTTAGATTTGTATCTAGAAAAAATGAAGATTATCATGCACGATTTATTAACACAAATGAGGATAGTTTAATTGCAAGTAATAATTCAACTAAACCGAGTTTAACATCATATGCTAAAGATAGTTTGACAACAGATGTACCAAAAAATACTTTCAACGCAAGATTTGCTCTTGAAGTTCCTGATTTGAATAATCCTATTATAACTTTTGATACAATTAATACAACTACAGAACCATTAGAGAAATATGATCCGAAAAGAGTATTAGGAATTGATCCAATATTAGGAGATATTATATTTGAACCTTTCGAATATCCTATTATAAGAGGTGGTTGGAGAGATCGAAATGATATTTATTATAGTGAAGTACCATTAGATGGATTCTCATCTATAAATATAAGTGTTAAAGGATTTACTCCAAGAAAAGGGGTTGCTAATCGTTAAGATTTTAATACTTTTTAGATATTTCACGAATAGTATATTCCTCAGCATTAGTTAAACGTAACCTAAGTTTAGATAATTTAATACACATTTTATCCCATTCATCATCCATTATGTTCTGATCTTTTATAATATCTAATTTTGTTATACGTCCTTCATATGTTAATACATATAAAAGGTCTTGTATATCTGACTCATCTAATGAGTTGTAAAAATCATCAACTGTTATATCTATATCTGCCATATCTAATCTAATTATTTATATTTTTAATTATATACTGTTATAAGAGAAAGTTTAATTATAATATATACTTTAATTATGGCATTAATAGATCAAAAAGAAATAACAGAATTATACATCTTGAAACATCAACATGATAGATATCCTAAAGGGTTTGATTATTTCAATAATATTTTAAAGAAATCTTTATCTCCTTTCATTTACCAAAATGATAATTTGAATGGATTTCTATTGAGATTTGAACCATTGGTGGCTCAATTTTTTGATCGAATGAATATCATACGAAATTGGAGAAATTGGGGTGTCGATAAATATAAGAATGATCACGTAAAATAAACAAACTTTCGTTTATTATCAATCTATAATTAAAAAATCAAAATATACATATATATGGGATCAAAAAGAGGAGATAAAATTAAAAAAATTGTAGATACTACAATAATTGATATGATTTGGGAAAAGAGAGATGAGCTGAAAGGTGTGTTGGAACAAAAATTAAAAAAAGAATTAGATTTCGAAACTACTGTTAGTAATATAGAGGGTGACCATAGAATATCATTTGGATCTATTGTATTCGAAAATGATAATGGTAAATATTCATCTATTGACTTTTCTGTACACTCAGATAGTGCTATGAATCAAGAAGATTACGTAAAATAATCAGAAAAAGGATAAAATTACGGGATTAAATATTAATATATAAACATAGAAACAGAAAATAACTATATACAATAATGTCTATAAAAAAATGGGGGGACTTTCAAAAGAAAGATACTAAAAAAACGAATGAAAAGATGAAAACATTTTCAAAAAAAGCGGCTAAAAAAGAAGTTGAAAAGGCATCTGATCCTCAGAGAAGTCAAGTTTCTGCATCTTCTGAATATGCTGATGAAGTGAATCAAAACATCATCAAACAAGACATTAGAATGAAAACTAAGAAGAAAGAAAGAAAATATAAGTCTACTAAGACACCACAAGCTATCAAAGATAAATCATTATACCCACAAGATACAGAAGATAAAGGAGTTGCTAATTTTAGTGAAAACTTTAATGTTGAAGTATATGGTAAGTTAGCTAAATTCCCTGAAGGAGTTAAAGCATCTAAAGCATTTAATTGGGTGTATAACTTAAAAGATCCTAAATTATCAAAGAAAGAAATTTGGTATCTAATGATCGAGAAACAAGATAACGAATTACAAATGATTAAATACCAACAAAAACAAGGTGTTAATTTAACGAAATTTGTAGTGGATCTTAAAAACTATTACTTAGAAAAGTATGGTGATACACCAGCAATAGTAGAAAAGATAAATAAAATAAAATTAGGTGGTGATCAAGAAGGTAATATATCTGCGATTACACATATACCTAACATCATAGTAGAGGGTAATAAGAAACTAATCCATAAGTTAATGGAAGATCTTGTTCAACTATTAGGATAAACATACAGTGCCCGTTTAAAAAGTTAAAAACCCTCATCAATATTTTGATGAGGGTTTTTTAATATATAGAATAATGAAATACCTAAAATCTTTTAATGAAAATACTAATGGACTACCTACCTATGATGATAAATATCTTCATGATAGTAAGAGAAAATTAGCATTGATAAATGGTATCGTTAAGCTAATATTAGATAATACCAAAAAACATGAAGTAGTATATTTATCAAAGGATGTATTCATTGATAATGGATGGGGTAAAGAAGTTAAAGTATATTGTGTAGATTATCATGAATGGGATAAAGAATGTAGAATTTGTTATTACGGTGATCATACAATGGAGTGGATATCTATTTTAGAATTAAATTACGAAGATTTAAAGAAAATATTATCATACTTAATAACATATAATGATAAAATTGGTAAGTACACACAATCGATTACAGATGGTGCATTTAAAAAGATAAATCAATAAATAAATAAATGAAATATATAAAACTATACGAAGACTCAAATACTGAGAGAGAACAAGAATATAATAATTTCAATAAAATTATATTAGATGCTTTGAAAATGTTTGAAAATAAAATTATTAAACAGTCAAATAATGAATATATTATTGAAATAGAAGGTGATGGTGATAATAGTTTTAGTGATGATCAATATGAATATAGTGTGGGGGATCCCGAAACAAAAAAAGCATTTTATAATAACGAAATTAATAAATCACATATAATATTATTACAATATATTCACATCTATAGAAAAGATAAAATGGATTTTGGTGGACTTATTCAAGATGATAATGAAAGTACTTTACTCCAAATATCCGAAATAAATAAAGTATTAAATTTCTTAAAGACATTAATGAGTAAAAACCCTAATTTCGGTACATATGGATTGAAAATAGAAAATAAAAATATACAATTAATGATTGAGTATAATATTAAAGACCATTTCTCGAAAATAGGTGATACTATGGTGAGAATGAATAAATAAACTATTCCTCTCTTCTATGTTTGAAACAGTCTTGAGTTTCAAATTGTAATGTATTAGGAAGAAATTCAACATCCTTATCTAACTTATCACATCGGCCAAAATTTATAGAACAATCCTTTTTATTAAACTGAAACCTTAATTTATTAGCCTCTCTTATTAGATTGTCTCCCTTTTTAGGATCGTACTTATGATTCCTTTGAGAATAAATAGACTGACCTTTAAATTCAGTGTGATAATTATCAGCTTTATCAAGTAGATTTTGTTTAATGGTATTGAAGTAATCTAATTGCCATTTCTTATGTTGTTCCAATGACTCTTTGAATCTAACTTGATCACGCACTAAGAAGATGCAATCGTTACAATTACAATCTAACTTCTGTAGTTCTATGATACTTTCTCTATCCATTTTATTTATTTATAAATATTAGGTTTATTTTCTTCCATAAAACATCTACCATAACGATAAGGAAGGTTATTAAGTTCTTCTTGTGTTACTATTTTAATTTGATAAAAATTACCACGACCACCATACTCATTTTTTACAGTCACCACAGTTTTGTACTTTTTCTTACACTCCGATACTTTTGATTTACAATCTTTTTTAGTTCGGTATAGTTCACCTGAGTTATTAAATATCAACACAGTATGGTTTTGTCCTGTGATACCATCTGCATATTGTTCTGTGTGTAATACTATTACTGAATATTTCATGATTTATATATGTTATCTCTGTTAAATTTTATTACATAAGAACTTCCCTCATATAATTTCTTTATTACTTGATCAGGATCCTTTTCATCAATTCCTTGTCTCACCGATTCAGCAAATAATATATTTGATTCCTCAATTTCATCATTCGAAGCATTTACACAATATAGGTTAGCTTCTATCCATTCAGATATAATCATACCTGTGTATAATCCTTTTAGTCCATATTTTTCAACGAATACATCGGCGTTACACCAAATACATACAGTTTCTTTCTCTCTTAATAACCATACCCAAGAACTATCGATTAATGATTTTTCTTTATATCCGATTAGTCCATACTCTGTTCCATGACCTAACATAACAATTCTATCGTGATCTCTTATACTTTGTTTAAGTTTCGACTTCGATATGTTGTCTGTAATAACAGTCCAATCTTTATCTTGGTATATTACCTTTAAGAAATCGGTTGTACTATCTTCTGGATGTATTACTAATGTTTTCATAGGACAAAGATACGAAAAAAATATTTAAATATATAATGTATATGGAATGGATAGATATTATACTGGATCATGTTTCTAAATACAAAGTAGAAAACATATCAAAAATAGAAAAAAAGTATTTAGAGCAATTTGACACTGACAAATCTGAAGCTCTCCAAGATGTTCTTGATGAACGAGTTAAGTACTATAAGAAAGCAGTTGATTATGATATAAAGGATGCATACTTCTATGATGAGGAAATGTGGGGGAATATATCAAGTGAGGGTTTAAAAGATACTCGATTAAGTTTATTGTGGGAAATAATATTAGATGATGATTTTGAAACATTTATAAAAATCTATAACATACCATATATTATAATCTCTTCTGATTGGACTCACTTAGATCATAAACATAAAGATAAATTCGAAGATTACTGGAAATCTTATTATAATTTTAATATATAAGGGGTGAATTATCTACAAACATATAAAATTTTTGAATCTAATAATATGGCATTTTTAACTAATTATAAAAATGATATAATTAGTATTAAGGATACAGCTAAAAAGGATCTAATTGATTTAGATGATAAATACAGACCTACGTTCTTGAAATATATTAAAAATTGTTCTCAAAAATTTAGTACTATGAAATTTTTACATAACTCAGGATGGGTAGGTGGACTAAAGGGAGGAAATAAAAACATATTAAACATACATAGTATTGGTGTTTATGATGATGGTGAAATATTAGTTAAAGTGACTTTAAATTATGGTACTAAGAATAGATATAAAGAACTTATATCTAAGGAGACAGGGTTGTATAAATTGATAAAGTTAGAAAGTTTTTATACAGAAGATCTAGCAGATATAGTGAGGGTGATTATGGAAAGTGATTTTATGGAAAAATACACAGTGGGTATATTAAAAAAGATAAATAATTAATTTAACTATGAAATATATTAAAACATATGAGGGTGTTAATGTAACTGATTATGAAAATAATCAATTATTATTAAACGCACATAAAGTTATAAATTCTATAATTAATTGGACATCTAAGAAATATCAATGGGCAGAAGATTATTACACTGAACAAGATTTAAATATTAGATATCAATTTTGGATACACATTAATGGAAATGATTTAGCTTATTCTTTTTTCGGAAATCAATTAGAAGTAACTACTAATTTATTAACTCATTTATACACAGGTGGGCAACATTTATTCCAATCTTATTGGGATAATTATAATGATGATGGTACACCTATCGATAATATACATATGGTTATATCAATCGGAAGTAGTAGTCAATTAAGATATGATCATGATTTAAAAATTGAATATAATCAGAAAAAAGATATTGATCGATTCAATAACATGGATCGTGTGAAGAATGATTTTGATAAACATAAAGAAATAATAGATAGGTTAGATAAATTGAAATCAGATAGTAGAGTAATTGAATGTAATTATTCTTATCCTAATTTTGATATTAAATATGATATTACTATGGACTTTGATGAAATATCAACAAATGTTATGAGAAAGATAAATAAATAATTAATTTATCTCGTAAGGTATTTTACTTTCTTTTATATAATTTACTAAAAATTCATATATTAATCTCATCTCATTGGGGTTATCAATGATACCAGCAAGATAGAAATCTTTACTAAACATCATATTTAAATCATCAATGTTATCAGGTAAATTACCACCCTCGAAATAATATTTCTTCATTTCTTCACTGAAATTTTTAAGTGATGGAACTATAAGAGATTTAATATATCTTTTAATATTACTGATTTCTGATCTATCTCTGAGTAATAAACTCTCCTCAGATTCATCCCTCTTTGGTTTTTTATCTTTATGGAAATGATTAAATGGTCTTAACTTAAACCGATCACTCATTGTTTCGCCATCTACTACAATTGCGGATTTACCACCCGATAGTATAAATTCTCCTGATTTATGTGCAAAGCTTTTATCTCTTGTGAATGATATATAATGTGTGTATTGTTTACCCCACTTAACTGCTTCCCTATCTGATTCCCAATCTAAAGTCGATGCCTCTAATTTATTACTTTTTAATATCATCACTAAGAATATTAATAATGTGAAATGATAGAGATCTCCGTAGTTTTTTCTCTCATTTATAGGATTTTCGTACAATAAATGGATACTTTCAGGTGGTATATCATCAAAAGTCATATAAGTAGTCACATG
>TARA_R110000772_G_scaffold51915_1_pt1 | contig 19498 bp, 20 predicted proteins | sample TARA_R110000772 | Tara Oceans TARA_R110000772 (sample SAMEA4397948) | marine metagenome | biome: Polar Biome; feature: [SRF] surface water layer (ENVO:00010504); material: water (ENVO:00002006), including particulate matter (ENVO:01000060) such as... | depth 5 m | reverse complement strand
CCCGAACGTCTTAGGTTGTATCCAGAAGGTAGCATTAGTCGCCATATTAGGTTGATTATACTGCTGAGCAACTCCATTCATAGGAACATTCCCTTGACCACCCATAGTTAGATTAAAGGAATTAAGTGAAGGTGTCCCTAAATCCATCTCCATAAAGTATCTACCCTTAGTATCTTCCCAGTCATTACATACCTCAGCACTAATTATTACACTCTTTAACCATACCCTATTACGACCAGCATAACTATCTTTATCTTGATACATAGGTGAGGTAGGGAAAACCATATTCTGCCCCTGAGTGCCTACATCTATAACTCCTCTAAATGTGTAATATTCTCCACTTCCTTTATACTTAGGCATCTTCTATTTATTCTAATAGTAGATTTAAATTATTAAGAGGTAGTTAAAAATTAATTTTGATTAGCGTATAGCGGAACGGACACCTCTAAGAGTATCAATCGCCGCCTTACCTAAATCTATCTTACCCATCATACCTCCTTTCTTCTCTGCTTTATTAACACGCTCTATACCACTTCGCATTACTCCACTTAACTTTTCTGCTTTCTCTAACCCAGCGTTCATAGCACCAGCACCTAACTCAACTCCTTTCGCTGCCCCAGCAACCGCACCTAACCCCGCTGCGATAGGTTCTAGTCCTATGGCGGCAGCACCAGCACCTACCATAGCAGCACCAGAAGATACCTTATGTGCTATGGAAGAAACTGTCCCACTTATCTTCTTACCTATTCCGATATACTTAGAAGCATTACCTAATATCTTTTTACCGATTGACCCTAATGACATATTTATAATAACTATTGATATTTATTTCTTAGTGTTATCACTATCGGTTAATTTTTGTTCTCTACTTAACCTAATGCGTTTCATACGCTCAGTCTCAGTGAAGATAGGTTCGTATCTCCTAGGTGGTGGAACTCTTAGGGTCTCCTTATGAATATAAGCAATTTTAAGACTTATCTGAAAATGATGTCCATTAAGGTCTATACTTCTATTTCTATCATCAGTTAATCTAATACCTATTGTGCTTATAACTGGAACACTAACCATAGTATCGTGGTCATTACTACTAGGCGAGAAAAAGATGATACCACCAGCATTAGTAGTGATAGGAAGTCTCGCTAGGATATTAGTAAACACCCCACTCTCATTATCTAACGTCCCCTTAGTAGCAATATTTTGTCTTATATATAGACCGTGGATACTATCATTTAAATCAATCGCCTTAGGGGTTAAAGTTCTTACACCTATGGGGCAATCTAATACATCAGTCTTATACATACCTAATAAATCAGAAGCATCATTAGCAGTCAAACTCATATCAAAACTAAAGTTAGGGACACCAGTAATAGTAAATCCGAATTTTAATGTCTCCCTAGTATAATCTATTACAGCAGTTAATCCTACCGTTAGTTCTAATTGTGTCTTAAGTAATCCTATTAGTCCAGTAGCAGAATAATTACCTTCTGGTATAATATAAGTAATAGGTATTCCACTTATGTAATATGTGATAGCATCATTAACTCCACTTCTTACATTATAGAAAGTATAAGGAATAGTAGCAGTATGTAAGGATACTAATAAATTCATATGGTCGGGGACAGTCATAGGTTCTTTAAGAGTATAGATAAAATTACTACTCTTAGGTTTTCCTAATGAATTAGTTTCTAGATAGTTAGTAGCAAACCTACTATCTAGATGTAGCATAACTGGTGGAGGGGTATTAGTCTCTAATTTATAACTCATTTATACTAATGAATATTTTTAATCTACTTCTGGAATAGTGTTTTTAACTTCCTCATCAGTATCAATAGCATCAGCAATAGGTTTCGCTATACTCATACCTATCTTACCTCCTAACGCTTCTACCGTGGGGTTATGATGTAGAAACCCAGTAAGAGTAGAAGGAGGCATAACGGCACCGAAATATTGATTGATTACCCTTTGTGCGTTTAGGCGTTGTCTCGCCCTATAAGTATCATCAGTTTCTATCTGAGGGTTTCTAAAACGCTCAATACGTCTATCTGCTAAGCGTCTCTCAAAGTCATCTAATCTACCTCGTGCTGCTAAGCGTTCTCTTAATGTTCCTAAGGGTGCTCCCGCTATTCTCCTAACTGGGTTTCTTTCACTAAACGTTTTCCCTTCCATTTATTACTTTAATTTATATTTATTCTTATACTCTTTAATCGCGGTATTTTTATTACTACTATCACCCCATAGGATATCCATACTTAGGTGTCCAGCAGTAGTGAAGTCCTTAGTGATAACATCCTTAGCGTGTCGTTTCCGATATCTCGCCCTTCTTTCTTTATCCTTATGAAGCGTATAATCACTATAACCACTAGCACCGAAATAAGTAGTTCTAACAACATTACCCTTAGCGTCTTTAAAGGTAGCAGACATTTTCTTTCCCTTCTTAGTAGTGTTTTTAATATCAACGCTTTTTATCTTTGACGGCATCTTTATCCTTAGTAGTTATTTTTTTCTTACGACGACGATGCTTACGCTTTTTGTTCCTATCATATCTATTACTACTTTCTAAATTTGTTTTACCCCTAACCTCCATATTATAAGCACGATTTCTACTAAGAGGCATCATAGGAGCATAGCGTTCCATAGTCCTACTATACTCAAAAGGAGTAAGAGACTTAGTCATAGGTTTAGGAGGTGCTGTCTTAGCAGAACCATAGAGACGACGCTGAATAACTGCTAACTCACGAGCATCACCATAGGCATATCTACCAGTCTTCCTAAGACCACTTTGTATATCAATCTCCCTTTTTAGTAAGTCGTCGCTCTGGGCAGTATCAACATCTAACTTAGTAGGTTTCACTTCTACTTCCACCTCTGCTTCATCATCAGACATATTTATACTAAGTGAAATATTTTTATTTCTTAAACGGATTAGGTATAGCGTTTTTAACTCTACTCAGACCACCAGATTTTCCCTTAGGTTGATTTGCTCTCTTAGCAGCGTCCTCAGCAGCATCCATAGGGTCTTGCTGAGGACCAGCACTTAGTCCCATAGCGACCCTATCTTTACTTAGCACGACTTTACCATCTACTCTTTCTATACCTTTCGCTTCTTTCTGAGGGGGTGCTTCTACCTTACGCTTAACTACTACTTTATCATAAGGAGTATTTTGTTTTAATGTAGGAAGTGGTGGAGGATTGTTCTTAGGATGTTCTGCTTCTAACCTTGCCATCTCTTTCTTACCGAGAGTATGTAAAGCACCGAGACCTAAGACCGCCGCCCCACCAGCGACCTTAGCGACTTTTTTACCTATTGATAAACCCCTACTTACAACTTTCTTAGCGATAGTGGATAAACCCATTTACTTATAGGACATATAATTAATCAAAAGTTAATACAATAGGGTTATTTTTATCAGTTCTACGTATAGTTAATCCCATTTCTACTCCTAAGTCTTTACCCTTCTTATCTAACTTCTTACGAGTATTCTTAGCAGTCTTCTTAGTCATATGTTTTAAATCTCCCCAGTTATGTCTCGCCATCATTTCACATAGTTCATCTGGTAGTTTAGGGTCATAGTGTTTATACCATTCCTTACCCGAAGCGACATCACCTTCCTCAATCGCTAAGAAAGATACGGGCATATCATCTTTTAACTTATTATTTACCTTATCAATATTCTTAACTACGTAATCTAGTTTAGAAGGTTCTAAATATTCTATGGGGTGTTTTGTCTCTACTTTATCAAATCTTACAAATTCATACTGGGTCTTAGGGTCTGGTTCACTCATTATACCCACGACGGAAGGACGTTGATTAGGATGTAATAATTCTATCACCTTCTCATTATACTCCTTTTGTAATTTAATTCTCTCATAACTACTGGTTAGGTGTTTCTCTTTCAGACGCTCACCTTCACTATCAATAACCATATTCCTACATACTTTACTTATCTCATTAACATTAATAGTATCCATCTTTATATACTCTATTCAGAAAAAAATTCTACTTATTAAACGAATTAGTCAAAATCAGATAACCTTTCATCTAAACCTATTAATCTAACTATCGTCTCATCATTAAACGCTGTCTCTTGCTTACCAGCATCAATTTGTCCTTCCACCTTCTTATATAGGTCAGATGCTTTCTTCTTACTGATAACCTTACGCTTACCATTTATTACTAAGGACTTACCTTCCGCAGATTTTAGAATTGCTCTCATATCTGCTTTATTAACTACTAACGATTTCTTAGAATTCTTTTCACCACCATATTTAGTAGACCATAGTAGAATTTCGTTAGGACTAAGTAGTTCACCTAATCTCTCCTTCTTACCCTTACTAAGAAAATCAACCTCTACAAATCTATCTGCTGGTAGTTGTGCTTCATCAAAATTATAATTTTCATAAGGACTAACAGTATCTACTGCTTCATCCGCTTCATCCGCTTCATCAAAAGATACTGCCTTAGGAGGCGGTGTAGTAGGTCTAGGAGGCGGTGTATCTGGGGAAGGTTCGGGTTCTAAGTCCCTATCTTGCGACCACTCCCTAATGGTGCGTTCTATATCCTCGTCTTCTTCCACATACTCGGGTTCTGGTTGAGGTTGAGGTTGTCTATCCTCCTCATAATCATCTATACCTTTCAGTAATTCCTCTTCCCACTTAGAACCTTCTTCCTCATCAAACACGGAGGCATCAGAGCGAGCACCGCTTCCTAAGGGTGATGGTAGTGCCTCGCCACCACCTACTCTACTAGGTTCTAAACTAAAATCAAAAGTCTCTGGGGATAGAGAAGGTGAGCGGACCCTAGGTATCTCACTACCTATAAGTTCCGCACCATCCCTTCTAAGAATACCTAATAAACCCTCTGAAGCATCCCTATCTACTTCACCGCTTCTACCTCTCGTTTGTCTACTACGTAAGGGTGCTTCTGCTAAGGGTGATGGTGAAGCACCTAAGTCAAACGTGTCTAACTCGGCAGCGAATAATCGCCTATCTCCTCTCGGTTGTTGTGCCTTACCAGATGAGGTAGTAGTAGCAGAAACATCTGGACTAATTACATTCTTCTTAGGCACTAACTTCCTTTCCTTAGTTTGTGTCCCATCATCATTAGTCCTAAGATACATAAGGTCTAAGTTAAGTCCTCTATTACCTCCTTTATTAAGATACCCCCTAGCGACCTTAGTTTGTCCGAATTCATCTATGAAGCGATAGAAATATTCATTACCTTCTACATATTCACCACCTTCATCTAATAACTTACGGAGAGAAGTGATTTGCTTTACACTTAGGTCTAATTGTGATATGGTAGATAAATCACTAATCTCACCTTTCCTTATCATATCCTTAATAAGAGATATACCACCACCTCTCTTTATTATTTTATTAAGTTCATCTGGGTCAGACCCTAAGAGTGTAGCATTACTATTATTCCTTACATTAACATTATGAGAATGAGTAAGACCAGCATTCCTATCCCTTAATGCCTTAGCAGTTGCCTCAGCAGTCTTCCTTAATAATACTAAATTCTTACGTTTTTCTGCTTCTGATTGTCTAACTTCTTCTATCTTCTTTTTAGCATCTCGCACCCCAGCACTTTCATTAATCCTCATTTGTATAAGTGCCTCATCTCTCGCACTCTTATAAGTTTTATTATGGTCTACCTGTCTTACACTACGCGGACCGATAATCCTATTAGCAGAAGACCTAGGGTCTCTTATACCTCTTAGTTGATATTGTTGAGGAGGCACACTTTCCGCATCCATTCTTTTACTTACTTCTTGCTGGTTCTTACCTCGTTGCCACCATTCTAACTTCCTACTCTTATCGTTCATAGTATAAAATCGTCTACCACCACCTCTACCAGTCAGTCTAATAGAAAAGTCCTTATCACCATATAGGTTTCCACCACCACCAGTCCTTACATATTTATTTTCTTCTTTCTTAACCTTTGTCCCTTTTACAACTACAAGAGGTTTTATAGTTTCCTTTCCTCTGAAATTAAATTTATAGTTCTTACCTCCATAGGGGAAAAGAACTGGGTTAGGATTAGTAGAGAACTTATCTGGAAATTCACGACTAAGTTTATTGTAGTCAAACTCGTAAGGATTAATAATTCTCTCGTGTAAATCAAACCCCGCCTTCCTAGTCTTCTCTTCTTGTCGTTTCTTCTTAGCGAAATAAGCATCACTTTTCCACCAGTCCTTCATTTTCTTTTCCGCTTCACTAAGTATCTTAGAGTTTTCCTCATTTAATTCCCTATAACGTATATTTTTATGAGACCCACCATCAACCCACATCCGCTTTCCCTCCTTACTAATCACAAACTTCCCACCTCCGATACGTCCATCACCCTTAGAAAGCGTATTATATCTTAACTCTCCTTCGCTCTCTCTTAGTCTATCGCTAGTGTAATAAACCTTATCGGCAATATCCCTCTTAATTCCTACTCTATTTTTTTCTAATTGAGTTAGTAATTCCTTAGGTGCTTCTTTTAGGATGATTTTAGCACCAGCATCATTAATGAAAAAACTTTCACTAAAATCTAATACTGGTTTCTTCGCTTGCCACAACTCGTTCACTTTCCATTTTTTTTCCTTAGCAGTCAGTTCCCGAAAGTCTATACCTACTACACTACTTTGTCCTTCTACCGATACACTTTTTCCTATTCTAATAGGTTTATCAACCCTATTTTTGATAATGCGACCTAACTTCCTTTGTTGTGCTCGCGTCATCTTAGCATTCTTTTCCTCATATCTCTTTTTAAGTTCAGTGAATTTCCTTTCTCCATCTAAACTAAGTAATCCAGTATCTCCTTTGTTTAATCCTCGTAAGTTTAAATCTGCTTCTAACCCTTTAACATTAAGGGGGAAATCAACACCCTTACCTCCTACTACGGATGCCCCATATAAATCAACATCACGAGAACCGAAGTATATTTTAGGGTTTAATGAACCATAATTATATACCGCTTCATTACTACCAGTAGCACCTTGCTTAGTAAGTATCCTAGGTCCTTCCCCACCCACCTTAAAGGGTTTAGGTGGTCTTTCTTTAAGAGTGCTAATTACTAATCCTTCCCCATCTTTTTCTTTTAGTTGTAAGGAAGGTTTCGTTTTAAGAGGTCTAATTTTATTATCCTCAGTAAGGATAGTATTTTCCTTAATAATCTTCTTAAATTGCTCTTCACTAATAATTTTTCCATCCTTTCTATATTTACCCTCCATATCCACATAGATAGGAATTGCTGGGTAAGGTCTTCTGAAAAAACGCTGGTCTTCTAAGTATGTAGGAGTTTTCATAATTTCTTCTAATGTTCTACTAAAATTCTCTTGCCTCGCACCACTATCACCTACATAAATACTTTGATAAGGTTTCTCAGCACCGTATCTAATACCAGTCTCCTTAAAGTTCTGAGGTTCACGTTCTCCATATCTGAAAGGTGCTATCCTTCTATTTATCTTACCCTTATTATCACCTCTAATACCTACCTCATTAAAGTCGCTAAATTCACCTCTTTTACGCCTTACCTCTCGTCGCGTCCCTACTATCTCTTCACCCTTAAAACCATAGAATTTTCCACCTATATCTTTTCTAAGGGGTGAAAATTCATAGGTCTCAAATTGTCTCCTAGTAGGATTAGGTTTTGTCTCACCAGTCTCGGGACGCTTACTGAATAGTTGCCTACTTAGATTGACACTCATTTAACATAGTAAGATATTTTATTCGTTTGATTAGTATAATTATTATCTTTTTAGAGATTATAATGGGACATAGATACAATCGCGATTTATCTTTCGGACTAGGTGAAGAGAATATTATTAAACCCATCTTAGAAGAATACTTCGGAGAACTAAAGAAATTAGATAAGTATAATCCCTTTGACTTTGAGAATGACCATTTCCTAATAGAAGTTAAGAGTAGGCGTATGAACCATAATAAATATAATACTATAATGTTTAATTATAGTAAGATAGAAAAATTAGAAGGATATAATACGGAAAAAAATGCTATGTTCATCTTTAATTGTGAAGATGGAATTTACTACTGGGAATATGATAGCACCGAATTTTCCGTAGGTAGAGGTGGAAGATGTGATAGGGGTTGTAATGAGTATTCCCAGATGGCGTATGTAGATGTTAACCTACTCAAACCACTAATTACACTACCTATATTTAATGAAGTATTAGAGGTAATAGGTAAGGCAGAAGAAGAGACGGTATGTAAGACAGTCTTAGATTACTTTAGAAGAACGCGGGAGGAGTAAGTTGTATATAACCACCTCCTATGTAATCACTAGTAGTAGTAGTCATACATTTAATTAATAGTGAATAGGGACTACTACCAGCACCATACGCGGGAAAACCTATCGCTGGGGTAGTAGTTTCTACGTTAGTAAATGCTGACCCTATATAGGTCATACCAGTCCCACCCCAGTTCCTAATTTTATATAGATATAAGGTTCTACTTAGGTTTGCTCCTAAGGATGTAATAGCACTAATATAAATCCTAGTAGGAGACCATCCACTAGGTATAGATATAATCTTAATTAATTCTAACGCTGCCGTATTAGGTTTCGCCCTACCCATAGTGATTGTCGCATCACTTATCGCTACGTGATAGAAACTACTATCATCATTAGGTCGCCAGTCCCCAGCATTAAGATTAAATAACCATCTACCACCCTCATATGCTAGTCTTTCACTAGGTAGTAAATTAGTTCCACCTAATAAATTAGAGCGAGTAATATTTCCATTATTCATATCTAAATTACTACTAGTTGACCCTAGCGAGATAGATGTAGCACCTAAGGTCGCTGAGGGGAAAGAATTACTAGTGCTATCTAGGTCAAAGAATAACAGAGGTGTCTTAGCACCTATCGCATTACCTACTAGTGATGTAGCATCTCCCGATTGTTTAAAACTTAATGCTGTATGATGTGTTGAGGTAGGATTTGTAGATATTTCATTACTACCATCAATAAGTATATTTTGACCAGCAGAATAGGTAGTATCAGTATCTACTAAGTTGATAGATAGAGGATTAGAACCATCATAAGTCCCAGTATCATACCCAGTAAAAGTTAATGTTTCTAAATCATCTCCTAAGGATACACCACTGATAGTGCTATCTGCTAACTTAATGTTATCTATTTCCCCATTTGCTATACCTATTGTTTTAGCAGTAGAACCATTATAACTATCAATAGTTAGAGGTGATGTGAAACTAATATTATCTAAGTTTGTCCCTAAGTCTTTACCGCTGATACTACTATTAGTTAATTTATTATTTCCTATTGCTCCATCTGCTATTTCTAATGTCCTAGCAGTAAGACCATTATAAGTGCTACCAGTATTAAAACTTATAGGAGATGTGGCGGTAAGGTCTTCCATTAAGTCATCTATTCCACCCCAGTCAACAGTAGTCCCATTACTTATAATAAGTTGATTAGGATTACCATTATCTCCGTTAAGTTCTATACTCTCAACAACGTTGATTACATCACATACAATAAGATTAAGTCCATCTATCGTCCTTAACTGGTTATTCTCAATACTCATTTACTAGTAGTAAGAAATTATTTATGATTTCCTACCGCATCACAATCTTTAACCTCTTCCGTAGCGATAGATAGGAAACCATTAGCATCTACCTCAACCTCACATACCTCCTCAAACTCACCTTCACTACTTTCACTATCGCTTTCACTTTCGCTTCCACTTAATATACAACATCTTATATATTCACTAAGTTCTCTAAGGAATTTTTCATAATGTTCCTTAGGGACGTTATCAGCGATATTACACGCTACGTCATTTAGGTAATCAATATCTACTATATAATGTTTAGTCGTCATATTAGACATACTTACATAATTATTTATAGCAGATAGTCTTTAAACTTTTTAGGCGTTTAACGAAAGGAGATACCACCCATAGGGACAAACTGAGGTTCTGAATAAGAAAATTGTTCTTCCTCATACTGTTCCTCGGGTTCGGGTTCTATGTTCTTCTTAGTAGGTCGCCTCGCCATTTGTTTCTTAGAGTAAAAGTTATTTACTACCTCTTCCTCTTCTTCTTCATCATCATCTTCATCATAGTAATTATTAATGACTACACGTTTCTTAGGTTTCTTTTGTTTACGTCTATTAGTATTATGTGTATTGATTACCACTTCCTCGTCTTCATCATCACTATCATCTTTCGTAATAGGAGTTTTAACTTTCTTAGAAACTACTTCCTTAATTTCCATATCGGTAGGTTTTTCTACTGCGTTCTTCCTTAGTTCGTTAAGGTCTTCATTACTTAGATTATTAAGACTATCCATTTCTTCTTCTACCTTCGCTTTCACTTTTTTCTTAGTTTCTTTCTTAAGTTGCTTAGCGTTTTCTTTCTCTATCTTTTTTGCTTCTAATTGTTTCTTACGTCCTTCCTTCATCTTCTCTATCGCCGCTAAGCGTGCTTCACTAAGAGGTTTCTTAACTCGTGTAATCTCTTCATCTGAACTACTCATTATTATACGATGACCGAAGAAAATAAATACGAAGATAGAACGAATGAATTTTTAAGGTGCTAAGGAATTAGGTGTAAGCGAAGGTGTCCTAGGGTTTTCTTCATCCGTAGTAGCATCTTCATCTACTTCATTACTAACTGTGTCCTTATCGTCCTTAGCGTCTTTATCACCCTTCTTCTTATTCTTCTTATCTATCTTCTCATCGGGAGGGGGTTTCCTATGACATCTGATTATATAACATAGGTTTAAATCACACTCACAGCGAGACTGCCAGACTACTAAAAGTAATGACCCTATTGCCCCCATTATTAGGACAAAACTTCCCGCTAACTGGTCTATACTCATAGGTTCTATATTAATCTCACTCATTATGTATAATAAGGGGTATAGAAAAAGATAAGGGTAATTTATTTATGAATATTTTTGTAAGACTGCGTCATCATCTAAGTCTTTAAAAACTAATCTCTTATTTAGGTTCTTATGATACATATTATTATAATTTTCATTAGTATCTATTAGCATAAAATTATGCTTATCATCAAATACATATCTTTGTGTTTCTTCCCAGAGTTCCTTAGGTAATAAAATAATCTCATCATAGATAGTTTCTAACTCTTTCTTATTAGTTGATTTAAATAGGATATGGAAATCCGCAGTTGCTCTAAGTGCCCGAGGCATCTTATTAAAAACTTGCGTAGTCATCCACATAGATAGACCGCATCCTTCCCCATCATTATCACACCCACAGATATGTCTTCTATTCATCATCATCTTACATAGGAGTTTATCTACACCTATATTCTTCTTTACATCATTTACTACATCATCACATAGGAGTAGGATACGTTCCCCACTTCCTTCTATCTCATCATATACGTGTTGTAAGTTCGCCTCAGTTAATTCCATATACTTTTGTTCCGCACTAACGCTTTTTAATCTGTCATCCTTACTCGTTCCTAAGGACGGTGAGAATACATATATTTTATCAAATTTCCGATAGTAAGGGGATTTTTTAAAAGTAAGTAGTGAATACATAAGAGTGGTCTTCCCTTGCCGTGGTTTTGCCGTAATCAATAAAAAGTGATTATACGTGCGAGGTAATGGTTTAGGAATGGAAGCATCCCTCTTATCTACTCCGAATGAAGTTTTCTTAACTTCTAGGTCATTAATGGTCTTATCACTTATATTAGGATATCTACTCATAATTACTATGGGTAAGATTATTTTTTAGATTTCTTTTTATCTTTCTCTTTTTGTTCCTTCCTTTCTTTCTCCTTTTGTTCCTTCTCTTCCCTAAGTTTCTTCTTAGCATCACGTTTCTTTTCTAACGCCTTAAATTCTAATGCCCTCCTTTTCTCTATTTCTTTCTTCCTATCTAATGCTTTCTTCTTATTCTTCTTTGCCCTCTCCTTCTCAAATTTCAGTTCCTTACCAGATTTACAAACCCTATAAGGTTGACCAGTCGCATTAAATCGCATAAAACACTTACCGCCTTTAGGCACACCTTTACTATCTTTATATTTACCCTTCGTCTTCTCGGACTTAGGAACTTTCGGAGATACTACCATTTTATATTACCACTTAGATTAAAATTTATTTCTTAGTTTTCTTAGTCTTTTTAGTCTTCTTCTTCTTCTTACCACCATTACCTCCACGTTTCACTATACCGAGTAAGAGTGCTTCGGGCATCTTATCGTATTGCTTCTGGGTAATAAGTCCGTCCTTAACTGCTTTCTTTAAAACTTCACTAGGCATTATTATAATGATACTAAGTATAATAAATTCAGTAAGTTTGTTTCTTATAATTTTTATCTAACTTACTACAAATGGCGAGAACTACGAGTATATGGTTATTAGTGGTTTATAAGGACTTAGATAAAAAAGAGTATTATAAAACACTTAACTGCTCAACACTCAAAGAAATTGCTTTTCTAACAAATACTAATATTTATGATGTTTCTAACTACTACCATAAAATTACTAAACCTAAGGGTATTTTTAATTACTTAGATATCTATAAGACTTCATAGTCTTAGAGGTAATACGTATCCCTTATTCTCAATACCATCTATACGCGTTTCACTACCATTCACTATACCTTTCAGATAATTAATCCTCATACATTTATCTACTGAAACCTTAGTAATATCATAATTCCCATCTATGTGATTAATGAGTGAAGAACGGAACTGATGCTGTGTCTCGTATATCCTATATCCTTCCCTAGGTATCCATTCTGGTTTCTTTTCCTTAATACTTTCCTCAAACGCCCTTTGTTCTTCTATGTCTGAACCGTGAAGTAGGTGGTGAAAATCCTTATAGTATAATTTCTTACATACCCCCTTAGAAGCAGATGCTTCTATGTATCCTCCATCATACGTTTTCTTATGAAGACAATACTGCTTACACCCAGCGATAATTGCCTTATCAAAGTAGAAGTCATTACCTCCATCGTTGTCCCTTTGTTTAATCATATGATCTTTGACTTTTCCCTTAATGATTTTCTTATTGTCTAATGTAGGAAATTCTTTCATCACTTTACCTAGGAAATATTTTTCTAACTTCTCTACCGCTTCATTCTTCATACTTCCTAACTCGTCGCCACACTTATCAATATCGTCTATACCGTCCCAGCAAAATTCTTTCATTATCTCGGGATACTTAGTAATGTCTAAGTCGCAGATACAACTATCCGTATCACAATATAGGAGATTACCGCCGTATTTCCTAATAGCACTCATATACTTATGTAGTTTCATTCTCGCCTCACTACATATCGCGGCAGCGATAGCAACATTATAGTCCGTAATCGGCATAGGTTTAGAAGTCCTACATATGGTATAGTCTCCTATGGTATTCATATTACTGATGTATCCCTTATTAAGTAAGTCCCAGAAACTATCATCATCTTTCTCTAATATTTCTATACCATCTCTTCCTTCCTTATTATCCCCTAGGGCATTAAGACCCCAGAAACCATAACCAGAGTTAATGATAATCTTATAGACTTGAGCGAGAGCGAGTTTCCCTTCTGATTTCGCCTTACCCTTCTTCTCAAACCCCTCATTAAAGAAGTCGTGAAGCATACCCTTAGACCAGAATTTCTCCTCAGAGTTTTCTACATTCCGATAGTATGAACCGCTTTGCTTTCCGAATTGTATACCATCTAAGAATTCATACTCATAAGCATCAGTAGATAGTCCGTATCTTATCTCATTAAACCATAAGGTTAATTCAGTCCATTCCTCAAAGTGAGGGAATAGTAATTTATGGTCTTTCTTAATACCGTGAATAGGGATAGCATCAAAATTCTTAGTCCTAACCATACACCTAACCATAGCGACTAATGGTGGTAATTTCTTCTTACTCTTCATATACCTATTTAATCTATTAATGCTACTGTCTTGTATTTTATCTGGTGAACCGTAAGGTAATCTCAATCTACCTACATCTGGATAGAGAGATGTGAAGTCATTATAATATACTTTACCTTCATATTCTCCTATGAAGAATGCTTCGTTTCTACCCCCATAATACCCATTACGACAGAAGGTATCAAATTCCTCCTTCATAGAATAGATAGGTTTATCTGAGGGGTCATAGTAGTTTAGGAAGTAATTTTTCTTACTGAGAGAAGCACCAGTAAGACAATCAGTAATATTGATACTACCCATATTCTCATAGACTTCGTCCTTAAAGATATTCATAACTTCTAATAGACCATAGCAGTCCCAATTACAATACACCGTGTTAGCGAGTTCTAAGCGGAATAGGTCTGACTTAAATACTTCTGAGTTAGGAGCATCTACCGTCCCTCCATAACAGTTAGTAATATTCATCTCATTAAAATCTACTGACCCAGTAAGTTTCTTATGAGGGACATTAAACTCACTACATAGTTTATCTAAGGAACCGGGTAGTAATCTATAACTATCTCTGAACACCATAGAGAACATCTCTTTCTCCCCTTCTTCACTTTCTTCTTCGCGATATATCATTAGGTTAAGATAAGCACCATTAAGGACGATTAGTGAAGAACCAGTATCAATAGTCCAGTATTCCTTATTCTCTAATAGATACTCGCTTAGTATGAGTAGTAAATCAAACTTCCCAGCGTTATGTGCGTAGAGAGTATAGGAGCAGAACTTTTCCCTATTCAGATATAGATACTCCATCCACTTCCTAATACAATCTATACCACCGAAAGTCTTACATTCCATCTTAATGTATTTTCCTTTATCATCTAAGACGTTGTATGCGAATGAAACCCTATAAGTTTTAAAGATATTCTTATTCCCATTAGGGGTCGCCTCAAAATCATAAACCGCTATCTTATTATTCTTATAGGATAACTTCTTACAAACCTTCTCTGGGTCATTACGGTAAGCAGAACAATATTTCCTAGTCCAGTATGAAATTTCACCTTTCTTCATCTCATCATACTCTAAGAATTCTGATGCTAAGTATTCCCTAAACATTCCCTCATCTGCTATCTCATACATACGTTTATCCTTAATCTTTTCATTACTATCTTCCTTATTCTCTACCTCAATTTTGTCTCGTAAGGTTTTGTCTTCACATAATTCCCTAATGTTTGTAAGTTCACTCCATCTTACTAACGGAATGAAGTGATGATTAATATTCCATATCTCTATCGGTTTTAATACACCCTTAGTATAATTCTTAGGCATAAACGTTCCTACCTTATTAAATACGGAGTTATATATGACTACGAAACATTTGTTTTGACTACCCTTACCACCAGTTCCGTAGCAGTTATCTACATAGGTTTGTATGTCTTCTTCCGTAGCAGTTTTCCTACTTAGATTAGAAATCTTACTAAGTGATAATTTCATCATCTTCGCCCTATTGTTAATAAGGGTAGTCATCATCTTATCATCACTTAACACTATCTTAGCACGTTCCACATCCTTATCTAAGTCTCTCATTAATCTAATGAATGCTATTGAGCGGTAGAAGCAGTTAGTCTTAGATGACGTATCACATATAAACCAGTCCTTAGATGCTTGCTGGATAGTCTTATGTCCACCACTACCCATAATCTTATTAGGTTCTACTAAGTATGAGAAGACGATTTCCGTTATATCTAACCTCGTATCGTCCTCATCATATTTCATTAAATACGCCTCCATCTTATCCTCAAACAGTTCTAACGCATCATTAAGGGTATAGTTCTGAAATCCGGGTAATGACCACCCTACATACTCATATTTCCCTTCACTATCGTATCCCCCTACATCATCATTCTTAAACATAATAGTCATCTTAGAGTTAGGGTGTGCGTAGCGTGTAGCATTCCACCCCTTTCTAACATTCGCTATCATATCTATTATAGGGTTCTGGTCGTCCTTAGATGACCAGTCAAAATAGTATTCTACTTTAACACCATCGTGAAACATTTTCCTCGTAGTCTTCCTAGGAGGGTGTTTAGTAAATCTACCTCTTTCTTTCTTACGTCTATATAGGGTAGCAGCAGTATCTAATCTCTTATCAATAGTTTTCACACGTTCCTTAGGTAAGTTAGAGAATGTAGAATTACCTATGTTAGATAGGTATGACGTTCTACCACCCTTAGTTAGAATATCACTCAGATACACCTTATCCGATGCTGTTAGGGATAGACCTATTCCAGACTTCTTAGTAGTTTGTGCTACCTTCTCCCTATAATCATTAAGTTTATCAAAATCCGTATCTAACTTCTTTTGTCTCCTATCTATCTCTTTTTCTAATTTATTCTTAATCTCTTTCTTCTCTTTAACAATCTTAGTCTTCTTAATCTCTGCTTTTGCTTTGTCCTTTAATTTATCTATCTTCTTTACATCCTTCTCGGATTTCTTAACTTCTTCCCTTAGGGAGTATAGGCGTGTTTGTATGGAGGATTTGTATGCTGAGTTTATCCCACCACTACCTACTCTCGGATTTGTTGATGTCATTTGTCTTTACTTAGATTTTAATATTCCTAACCGAACTTACTTTTTTTCGGTATTTGACCTACTCTATGTATGCTATTACTTTTAAATGATTTTTGAGCGTCTGACTTAGTTTACGTTTCCTTTCATACCTAAGAAACCCTCCGACTTATTACTACTGTAATAGGAAGGAAGGTAATGATAGGCGAATGCCTAAAAGTATTTAGAGAAATGAATTGTAGTCTATTTAGAATACAATGAACTCAATGAACACCCCGAACAATCCCACAACTTTTAAGGTTAGTGAATGCTCTGAACTTATGACCTCGGTAAATAAGTTAATGACGATATTAGATGATAACGGTGATAAGATGGATGATGGTGTCTATCTCAATCTATACAACACCTTAGGTGAACTATACAAAACTGAACTCTTAGTTAAGATAGATGCCTATTCTAAGAAGAATGGTAAGAGGAGTGGTCAAGGTCGTAAGAACCTTACTCAACAACAGATTAGGGCATTAGTAGCAGTAAATCCAGATAAGTATTGTATCTGTCCTATCTGCGAGACTGGTATGCTCAAAGAGAATATTAAACTACACTATCAAAAAACTCAGAAGTGTAAGGATATCTATTATACTAAATTAGGTGTAGAGAGATGTAAGAAATGTATTGACCCTAATATTACTGGAATACTTAATGAAGTCTATGGAGACCCTATACCACCACTTCCTTATGATATAGTGATAGCGGCGAATACCTCACCTCATTATCATCAGTAATTCATTAAGTCCTCACCGATTAAATCCTTACTCTCATTATAAAACTGATTATCTACTGTCCTCTCGCGACGACCTTTCCTATATTCTACTTGTTGTTTATTATACTTACCCTTCCTAACTTCTATTTCTTTCTTTCTCTCTTCCATAGGAATACCCCCGTATTCTACGAAAGAGGCGTCGTCTATCTTCTCTAAGGGTAGAGTTGATAGTGTATCCCTAATCTCTTTCTCTAACTCTGTATCTCCTACCATATGTTCGTTAATGATTTTACCGATTATACTATCTATCTTACAAAGACCAGTAGGAGAGATGTATAGGTCAAACTGTCCATCATACACTAATTTGTGAATGAAACTATCTGTTAACATTAGGGTGTGGATTACGGGGTCTTCTGTCCACGGTTCTCCTATTGTAAAATGTCCCCATTGAGACATCCTACTACGGTCAGTAATACGCCTCTCCTCCTTATACGTATTTAGTAGTCTGTTAAAATCCTTACGCTCACTCTTAATCAATTCTACTAACTCTAAATTCTTACTCACTAACTCCTCTGAGGATGACTGGACTTTCTCAACCACTAACATCATATCTAACTCGTCCTCATCTAGGTTAGACTTTAACGCTTCATAAGCGAGAGACTTAGTGTGTTGTAATTCCTTAACGCGTTGAGCGATATAGTTGATGATACCTAAGACACCTTCTACTTCTTCACCTATCATAGTGTCGGGGATTTTAACATAGAACCTATCCTCTACCCACTTAGAGTTTTCCAGTTTCTCTCCTATCGTTTTCCAATCATCTAATTCACCCCTTAACTCATTCATATCATTGACTACGGAGTTGTAATGGTCTGTGAACATTAACCTACCCTCATCTATCTCCATCTCAATACGGTCATTACACATCTCATATATGTAAGTAGTCTCCTCCTCAAAGTGAGATACTACTGTCCCATAGAATAAGTCTATCCCATACATCATAGTCTTATAGATATTCATACCCTTCATCATCTCAGTAATCTCTGTATCATTATTCTGATTGTATAACTCTACTAATATCTTCTCATCAACGTAAGAACTATCACTCTCCTCCCTATGTTTTTCTAGATATACTCTTAGGTCGTATGAGAATTCCTCGCTGTATTCCTCAGACCCTTTAAGGATTGTTTCTTTCCAGTTAGTATAGAAGTGGTTGTGGAAGTCCCCCACTACTTCTGTAATGAACTCATACTTAGAATGAATGTCTCGTAGGTGATAGTCTTTGATATCATACCAGTCATCTAAGTGAATGATTTTCTCTAATACTTTTAGTTTCTTTTCCCTATCAGTTCTGTAATAAATTCTCTTACCTTCTAATTCCTTACATTTGTCCGCTAAGTATTGTATGGTGAAATCTTTGTCCTCTAATTGTTCTTCTAAGGATTTATTTAGTTCCGTAAGTCTCTTAATCTCGTTATAGTATTCCTTACGGCGTTGAGAGAAGGCGGTAGTCATTATTTCTGTTTATCTTACTGACGAAACCCTCCTACTCTCTACTGTTGTAGAAAGTGGAGGGAATGTTAGTGTTAGTAAGTCTTTCTTACCCCTTTCAGTAGGGGTAATCAGAATTACTTATTACACACAGGGGATATAATGTTTCTTAAAACTTTTTTACTTTTTACACACAGGGGATAAAATGTTTTCTAAAACTTTTTTCCTTACTACACACAGGGGATAGGGAAAAATGAATGAAAGTAATACACGAGGGAAAATGATGGAAACTGATGACTGAATTAGGCGGGGGCGACGGTTAGACCACATAGTAGGGTCTCAGACCACTTCTGAATAGGTTTACCCTTAGTCCTCATAGTGGAGTGGCGGGAACATAGGTCGGAACCCGCCTTAAGGGGACTATTACACGCTTTCATCGGGAGAGTAGTAAGGGGATGATCTGGCGACCATTCATACACGCCAGTAGTGGAAAGTTCTTGACGACAGAGGTTAGCGAACTTCTTAATACTAGTGGAACATCCACACTTACCAGAGATAGGGAACAACTGTTCTACGCTCATATCTTTGACTTTGACTTGACGGGAACCACCATCACCCTTACTGGACTTAGTAGTCTCTACTGACTTCCAGTCCTCACCTTTGTAGTCTCCGAGATAGAAGCGACCCTTAGATTTTAGGGTCTCACCGAGTAAGTATTCCACCTCCTCACACCCTCCACGCTTTAGGTGGAGAAGACCCTTACCAGTCATCTCATCACTAGTCCTTCTATAGAAGTCGCTATCACTTACCTCAC
>TARA_R110000772_G_scaffold263789_1_pt1 | contig 19580 bp, 18 predicted proteins | sample TARA_R110000772 | Tara Oceans TARA_R110000772 (sample SAMEA4397948) | marine metagenome | biome: Polar Biome; feature: [SRF] surface water layer (ENVO:00010504); material: water (ENVO:00002006), including particulate matter (ENVO:01000060) such as... | depth 5 m | reverse complement strand
CTATCATTCAACGCTTTAAGCCTCATCCCTTAAAGTATACCGACAGGTAGCCTTACTTAAAACCCTGGAAATCAATTAGTTAGAGAAAAAAGGTGGAATTTCAGTCAATACCCTATCAAATAGGTAGTAATTGAAATACAATATCCATTTTGGGAATGAAAATCGTTTCGTCTATATAATATATAATCCCCCCTCAAAATACTTCTAATATTTTTTTTAACTCCAATATTTTTTCACTGGGTCATCTCTTGTAGCTGTTCAAAACATATTGTTATTCGCCTTGACATTGTCATTTTTATGTTATACCTTAGCAAGACTTCGTCAGAAACGATATACTGACACACAGTAAGCAGTAGACAGTGTTTTTTTTGATATATAAAAGAATACCGATCAGTAGTTTATGACAAGGGTTGCTGTGTCCAGCGGTTAAATCACTTAAAGTAAAGGTTTAAGTAAATAGTTAAAGCGTTGTCTTTCATATATTTGTGAAATGGACATTAAGAAACGCCGTAGACCAGGAATTAAAGCTATAAGAGACTTCCAGAATGGCGGGTTATTTATATCGCCAGACGAGGCGAGGGAGTTATCTAGTCAAGCTGACTTTCAATCATATAATAGAGAGAGGGATCCAGGAAGTATCAAACCAACCCCACCCTTAACCCACTCAAAAGTTCTAGAAAGCCTAGCGTACATGATAGCCAACCCACTGGATTCATGGACAGCAGGAAGAGATTACGACACTTTTCTACCTTCAAGAGAACAGATACTGTCCAAAACCTCTCCTATGGGGGCGGCTATAACAGCTTTAAACCCTTTAGATGAGGCAGCTGCTGTTATTTCTTCTTTGGTAGAACTAGAAAAAGGAAATTATGTAAATGCAGCTATATACCCTGTCCTATCAATGTTCCCGCAGGCTTTCAGGAAGTCATTGCGTGATAGAGCAGATAAAATAAGAAAACACCATGATAGTGGGAGCCAATGGAGCGGCAATTGGGAGTGGCAGAAATTAGTAAAAGAGCAAAATGATGAAATTGCGGATCTCACGGTTTACACAAGGAACCAAAATCCGCAAGAGTTTGACGATATGCTAAAACAATCTATTATCAACCTCCCAGAACCACAAGCAAAAAATTTATTTCAAAGTTTAGTTGCCACCAGGCAAGAACATCTAGGATACGGGAACATGTCGATATTCAAAGGACTTGATCCAAGTACTAGAATAGATCAACCGATTACTTTTGATAGATTTGGTTTAGAAAATGTAGAGGGGAACCCATCTGTAGATGCGATTTCTAAGGCGAGAACCCATCAAATGGACCCTTATCATCCAGGGAGTGGTCTTTTTCATCATGATGAAATGCAGCGCCTTACTAATAGTGTGCCATTATATCGTACTGTAAGATCAAAAGACGCTACTTCACCTTACAATGTAATAAGAGGTGAAGACAGAATAAAAGTTCACGAAGATGAACTCCTACCAAATGATATTATAACCTCTCTAAGTCAACCTAATACTGAGGGGAGAAAGGATGTAACTATACCTGGTGATAGAGCTGTAAGTACATCAAATGAGAATGATCCACTTTTTTGGTCGACTATTAATAAAAAAACGAATAGTTTTACTACCCCTTTCAAAATACAAAATACTAAAGGGCTTCCTGTTATGAGACAGCCTTTGCTAAATTCTTCCGAATCGAGTCTTAATCATGAGCAAGAATTTACTCTTCCTTCGAATCAAGCATTTAAAGTTGTAAAAGTCGGGGATAGAGATTTGACTTTTCCAGAAAATTTGTCAAGTGAAAATAAGAAAGATATTCTCAATAGAATAGAACCACATATAATTGAGCCTATAAAATTAAATAAAGGACAGCGGGAATTTAGGCAAGGCGGTAAGCGGAGTCTTAATGTTGCAAAAACTCCTAAAGAACAAAAGCAAGGGTTAAGACTTGCACACCAAGCGGGGAACGTTAATCAAAGTATGGCATTTCCTAATGTCCCTCCTAACACTCCATTCAATACGATGGGCATGAAGGCTCCAATCGATATCAAGAAGTTCGACAAGCAGGGAAACTTAATTAAGTCATACGATAACGTTCCCCCAGGTGTACAGAACCTCCCAACAGGACCACAAAAAGGTACTGTTCTTGAAACTCCCGCTAACATGCAGTCAGGAGGAGAAGTAAAAATGCAAAGTGAGGGGACTATCTCTCCAGATGAGATGATGCAGAAGTTGCAACAGTCAAAAAACCCTGACAAGTTGAGAGGAAGTGATGCCCCCGTCCCCCGCACCATCGAGCAAGAAAAAGAACGTCAATCAAGAGAGTGGGCTAAAGAGAAGACCCCTGATGCGTTTTTCCAAACAGCTAGGTTTATGCCTCTCCTTGGTGAGACTATAGACTCAGCGGAGCTGGCTAAAGTTCGACTTACAGGTACGGACTTCTATGGTAATGAGCACAACCCTAATATTTACGCAGCTATGACGGCGGCAGGTTACCTCATACCTAATATATTGGAGAAACCTTTAAAAAGTGCTTGGCGAGCACTGAAAAAGTTCCCTTCTAATTTTTCCAAGAAAGACTTCGCAGATATCTCAATAGAAAAAAGGGAAGGGATCCTCGGAAATCTAGTTACAGCTCACGATGAGGTATACAGACAGTCAGGAGTAACCAACGGCATCTTGCTTGCTGAAGACGCAGCGATGATGAGAAATGTGCGGCAGCTCCCGTCTTTGATGTCTGGTAGTAATCTAGAGAATTCCGTAGGGAAGGACGGGATGATCCACGCATCACAGATAAAGAACCTTATATCCAATAAAAACACTTCGAATGTGGAGAGAACGTACCTCCAAGAGGCACTAGACGTATCCACATTGACAGGAGGTAAGATAGATTACAACCAGTTCCGCCGAGAGGTCGTTTCTTTGGTTTCTTCCGAAAAAGGCATTTTCCATACAGAGCAAACCGACCAGTATGCCGATTATGGCTTGGTTAATCTTTCGAAAATAGGTGAAGGGAAGTTTGGGGTGGATGAGCTTAATGCGAAAACCAACCTTATACGCACCACTGACCAAGATCTCCAGAGCGAAAGAGAAGGCCATTTCGGGAAGGACGTTATCGGCCACTACAGGTCCTTTGAGCGTCCAGATGAGAAGGGGGTTCTATATATCTCTGAGATGCAATCCGACCCGATGCAGGCCAGCGCGCAGGGAGGGGGGCCAAAAAGGGTTTCCCTCCTAGGGGCACATCGCATGAGTGACGATGAAGTTAATGGTGATATGTTTTCGGCACTCAGGTTTATTGATGATGATAAAAAGATGTTGGCTGACCTGGATAACGTCAAGACCCTACAGGACATGAGGACTTGGAGTAGGATATTCAATCTGTCCGCTTTTTCGGACGATTATACAACCCTTTCTATCGACAATAATCGTGCAATTCAGCACTTTGAGAGTATGGGTAATCCCTTCTCGGCGCAGTCCGATTTCATGATAACGATCAACGGCGATGCAGTAAAGAATGCCGCGATTAATCTGGGCCCTAGCACTGGTAACAGCGCCGACTTGCTCCCTATACGCAAGGCTTTAGAAGAAAAAATAGCGCTGACACAGGCGTATCACGATGGCTTAGAAGGCGGTTGGAGAGGCGGCCCAAACCCCAAGCAAGCCAGCCTAATTAAGAACCAAGACCAGTTCCTTATCTCTCACGTCCTGGAGCAGGAAGCGAAGGGGGCAGACAAGCTCCGCTTCCCGACGGGGGAGACGACAGGTAAAATTCAGGGGTACGAGGATGTAGAATTTACCCGTCGGGAAGCCAAGGAGCGTTTTGAACGCTATGAGGCCCTGGCTCAATCGTTCAGGGAAATGCCTGGGGTTGATAGGGCTTTCAAAGAACACCCAATGCTAAAAGGTAAGACCGATGACGAGGTGCATGTAATAATGGACAAGGTGAATGGTCATCGTAGAATTACGGAAGCTCATGGCCCGTCAGATAAGGTGGAGGGCTACCAATGGGCGGATGAGGCGAAAGAATGGGAACAAGGGTGGCTCAGAATGAAAAACGGTAGATCTATTGAGAAGGGGGCGGTAAAGGATTGGCATGACGCTAGAAGCGGTATCCGTACCAGCAAAATACACTTAGATGCCGTAAACTCCTACGCTCCAGTCCAGATAGGGATTATGAAGGGGTATGACGACCTCCCGAAAGCGCTGAAGAAGCACGGGTTGGAAGCGAAAAAAGTCACTGACGATGCAGGCAACAGTTGGTGGGAGGTAGATATCCCCGCTAAACTAGGTCAAGGTGTAGGGGAGATCAGATCATACAAAAAAGGTGGTAAATTTAAAATATTAAAGAAATAATAAAATATGAAGCCTATTAGTACAAATAAGAGGTCAGTTCAGGACATATTATATTCTATGGTCGGGCCAAGTCATACTAGAAGGGTGACAGATATGGATACTTCGTCTACTATGCATGACGGACACATGAATTATCAGGGAGGCGGAGTAATACCTACAGACCCAGAGAAGCTAAAGAAAGGTCTGGCCTGGGTGGAGAGTAGAAACACTTCTACAGCCATGAATCCGAGTAGTTCGGCGACGGGGAAGTACCAGCAGATGTATAAAAGCCTCCGTAACGAACCTGAGATGACCTTTGAAGACAGCGAAAGTTCGAACCTGGTGTTAAGAGATAGTTTAGCCAATAACCCAGATCTTCAAGAGCTGTTCATGGATCGTAGTATCAATGAGGGTATCGGCGGTCGCAGTTTACTTAGAAACGGAAAAGAGTTAACACAAGAGTATAAATCGCAGCTTGGGGATAAGTGGAACTTCCGAGAAGACGAAGTAGCTGCTTTAAGCCACTTCATAGGTCGAGAGGGGACAAGAAATTATTTCGCCTCTCTACGAGATAATACTACGTATAAACCCCCTGGAATAAACCATACCCCTGAACGTTACTTGAAAGAGTACAACGAAGGATTAAATAGAAAATAAATATGAGAGAAGAAGACGAAGTAAGCTTCCTTAACCCAGAGAAGCTAAAGAAAAGTGAACAGAAACTAGAGAGCGGGGAGATCACATGCAACCTCGACTCCCCCGAGGACTGCGAAAGCTGCAGCGGTTAATCTGTTTATATTTGTAGTTATGAAGACGTTACGTAGATACCAAGAAGGAGGTAAGTCACCGCAGTCAGCCTCGGATATGTTCAATGCTTTGAGCCCATCTCTGCAAGACTTTGCACGGCGAAGAGGAAATCGAGAAATGTACGAGAGTGACTTCTACGACAATATGCGCCGTAATCAACAGTTCAGAGGAAGGCTTGATAGAGACGGTAATGTTCTCCCTGCCCTCCGTGGCGGTGAGATGCGCGAGATTCTTGAGGGGCAAGAGGGTATGAGATCAGACGGAGAGGCAAAGATGGCGATGATGTTGAACCGCATGTTGCAGAATGCAATGGCGGGTGATACATATGCCGAGGACTTTCTTAATCGAGTGAACAATGCCTATGACGCACGGATGTCAGAAGATCGGTCTGAGGCTGCGCGTCTAGATCGACTTTCCAAAGGCAGTGGCAAACCAGGACCATTTGAGCGTTAATCATGGCAACACTAACACTAACATTAAAGGAAGAGCTAGAGCTCAATGGACGAGAGCGCGGAAGTGAAATGGTTCTGAGTATAGGAAGCGTTACTGAAGCCTACCATCGTATTATCACTTGTCCTGCAAACAACGACACAACAATAGCTACGTTTCAGACAGCTGTTCATACATCTGACAATGCTATTGATCTTGAAGACGCTAAGTATATCAGAGTGACCAATCTTGACGCGGCTAATCCAGTAGTTTTATCTCTACAGATTTCTAATGATGAGGATGGGGCGGCTGATGCCTCTACTAGTATTTCTCTGGCTGCTGGTATGAGTTATATTATGGGGTCTCCACATGAAACTATTGCTTGTGATGATGATTCAGCTGCTATTATTACTGACGCAGCCTTACATGATTTAGAAAGCATATTGGTAGATCCACTAGGAAATGCCGTTGTAGTAGAAGTATTTATTTTAAGTTAAAATATATATTATGAGACCTATTAGATCGTACCCCTATGGTGGAGAATACTCTGATAGGCCAGAGAAGCATATTTTTGCTAGAGATGCGGGAAAGATGACTGACAAGAGGTTCCAAAACGTTTGGAGTAAAGCTTTTAAAGAAGCCTCTACAGAAGAAAAGGACCGCATGATGGATTTATCTTTAAATCCAATTTCTGAAAGCACCTGGGATAGTCAGGGGGGGGATGAGCAGGTAGATCCTAACCAATTAGCTATGGATGATATTGTTCAGAAATATTTAAATGATAGAGCATCCAATAGAACTAAAAAAGTAGCAATGGGAGCGGCACCTTCTTTACTTGGAGCGGCTGCGTATGGTACAGGTCTACAGCCTAGATATGTTGAAGGTCCAGCTGGATCTACTGAACCTACAAGGTTAAATAACATGCAGCGTTTATGGAGGATGTTGGGAATGGGACCTTATACAAACGCAGAACCACAATGAAAGTATTGCAAAACGGCGGTGTGTCTTATACGACAACTAAAAAAACAGACCGTAAGAAAAAAAAGAAGAAAGTAAGGGTACTTAAGAGAGAGGAAAAGAACAACCCTAGGAGAAACGTAGCACCCACATCCCCTAGGTTTATGTCGTCTTCTCAAATGGTAGGCACTGGAGCTATGCCGTCCCCCTCACCCTCGGAGGATAAGAAAAAGAAGCCAAAAATCAAAACAATTAAAGGGGGATCCAGTAGTGTACTTAGGCTTTGTGGTAGTGGAGGAGCAAAAAAATCGGCTAAGGGGTCATGTAGAAATTAATCGTTAATGTCTTATAGAGGATATTTTAACCCGCGATTAAAAAAATTCAATTCACACAATAGGGTAAAGAATGAAATTAGAAGTAATAAGATTCAGCTCAGAAAAAGACTCAACAAATGGGATTCTACTCGACGTTACGAATGATGAAAAAAAGTTTCTTGCTTATACTCTCGAAGATGAACAGCGTGATGAAAAAGTTATGGGGGAAACTAGGGTGCCTGCGGGAGAGTATAGGATCTCTACTCGAAACACTGGTGGATTCCACACTAAATATGCGTCAAGATTTCGCCATATTCATGTGGGAATGCTGTGGGTCCGTGATGTCCCTGGTTTCAAGTATATACTCATACATTGTGGGAATACTGACGAGGATACGGGAGGGTGTCTTCTCGTGGGCGATACGCAAGAAAACAACCAAGTAAAACCTAATGGTTTTATTGGACATAGTACTCGCGCTTATATGCGCATTTACCCTTACGTGGTTAATGCTTTGGCGCGAGGGGAAGAAGTGACAATAAAATACACAGATATGTGTTAACTGTCTAGTTTATTATACAGCCTCTGTACCATAAGCCTGCCTTTTTGTGTTAAGGCATAGCGAACTCGGTAGTTATATTTTGTTTCTTCTCTAAATATATGGTCTTCCATAGTTTGAGAAGGAGTGAGTTTATTGAAGTACTTATATATATAGCCTTCTTTCACTAACGGGTACACTAAATTCTCTGCTAGTTTCTTCTCAACCATTTCGTAGTCTTCGGAAGCAAATCTTAGGGTCCAGAACTCTAAGTCATATGCCCACAGCATAAAATAAATTTCCTTTTGAAATAGTCTGTGATGCTCCTTAGCCCAAGCCAGGCAAGATCTAAGTTTCTTGAGGTGGTTTTGTTTTATGTATCTTTGATTTAGTCTAGAAGACTCTCTAAAAATTTTCTTTTTAGACTTGTATCCTTGAGGCATTTTTAATTAATAAATTATGGGGCTAGATAGAAAAGAGCAGTTTTTGTTAGAGGTTCAAAAACTTCACTGGCATTTAGAGCAACTCACCGAACTTTATGATATGAAAGGCGAGGTAATTAATATAATGGTTACTGGTATGCTAGATCATGATTCTTTCGGAGAGCCTATATTAAAAGCAATATACTCTTTGAATGTAGAAAATGAGGATGTGCTTGATGAAACCTTAGATTTTATTAGGTTCTCATATACTTACAACGAATCAGTTTCTGATGAAGAGGAAAAATCTGAAAATTGGTGGAGCGATTTACTCAATGGAAACGATTCTTCAGAGAATAATTTTAATTTAAACTAATGCAAGGTATTATACGAAAGATCATCATTGGGAGAGATCCCAAAGATGCTATGGCGTACTATGTGGGAATGCGAGCGGGAGACGGAAAAGTAGTTGCTATAGTATTAGATGAAAAACATCTACATGTTTACTCAAAAAAGAGATATTTAGTATATTTAGAGGTAGATAGCGCCCAGGTACTATGGAAAAGCGTTGACGATATGCCTTGTATACTTGAGTTTGATTTGAATTTTTAATGAATATGTTATATTATTTCGTTGTAAAGCTTGATAAAGCTTTCAATGATGAGGTGGACTTCAATGGGGATAAGATCTACATGGAGACCAAGTTTGATGAGTTTAAACATCGCGTTACACAAGGTCCTGTAGTATCGACTCCCTTTAAATATGATACTCCAGTAAAACCTGGGGACACTCTGTTCTTTCACCACTTAGTAGTTATGAACGGAGGTCAGATGCTAACGGGTTGTGACAACCATTACATGGTTGCTTATGATCCAAATGTACCCATCAACTCTCAGGCTTTTGCTTACCGTTCTTATGATAGTGATACAGTACATCCTTTGCCAGGATGGTCTATTCTATCCCCTGACTTCCCTGAAGAGTTGATTTCAGAAATGTTTGATTTAGTGTCTTATGAGGAACCGCTACCCACTCGTGGAGTAGTTGCTTTTGATAGCGACGAACTTGCAGAGCTTGGAGTATATGTGGGTGATACAGTAGGGTTTAAGGAAAATAGAGATTACAGGTTTAAAATTGACGGGGATGAGTTTTACCGTACCCGTTGCCAAGATTTATTATATGCCGTCTAAAAAATTTACTGCTGTAGATGCTGCCCGTAGGCTCATGAGGAGTATGGAGGAGGCTATAGATAATATGATCGAGGAGATAAGAAAACCCGTCGATCCAGAAATTAATGGTAGCGCTCGTAAGGCAGAATTGCAATCTATCAAACAGACCGCAATAGATTGTAAAGAACTACTTGTGGAAAGACAAAGGTTGGAACAGATGATGAAAGACCTTACTATTGAAGGAAACATAATGAACGTCCAGGATTATTCTGGCGGTTTTGCAGAAAAATTTTCAAAATGAGCTTTAAAAAAGAAGATTGGGATGAGTTAATGCTTGAGTTAATAGAAGAAGAGTGTCTATTAGCTGATGGCTTTGAGATTGCTTTGGTAGGTATTAGCGCAGGTATTAACCCTGTAGCGGTATACGACGTAAATAAAATGGTCAATGTTTTAAAACAGCGTGATGAAATGACTCACGAGGAGGCTCTTGAGTACTTGTCCTTCAATGTTATAAGCGCTTACGTAGGTGAAAAAACACCTATCTTCATAAATTTAGATTTCATGAGAGCGTGTGCCTTTCAAAATCAATAGTTTATAGATGAAGGTTAAGAGAAACTATAAAGACGAATACAAAAAGTTTCATAGCTCTAAGGCGGCTAAGGGCATGAGGGTTAAGTTAAACGCTCACGCTAGAAAAAAAGGTGGTCCAGCAGGTCCTGGTAAAGACTACTCTCATAAAGACGGAGGTATAGTTCCAGAAAGTAGTAGCGTAAACCGAGGGCGATCAGGGGAAGGCGGCAGAAAAAAAGGCATACCACACAAATACCCTGCTAAAAGGCGAAACGGGTAATGAGATTCATATTTCTATTATTTCTATTCCCTAGTATTGTTATAGGGCAATGCGACGTGGAGCTCATATATTATGATTTTGAGACTCATGAGGTTTCTATAACTACTCATAACGGCAGTGGGTGTATTGGGGATGGGGTGCAGAAGCTGCAGCTGGGTATGCATAAGCCAGGGTTGGATAGCAACTGGATGTATTGCTCTAACCCGATAAATCACCCAGGATATGTATGGTTCCCTACTATAAACTGGGACAGCGCCCCTTCCAACAACGCGGTTCCTGAGTTAGATCCCGATGGCGACGGATATCTTACTGAAGGGGATACGTGTACGTTTAACATACTAGACCTCCCATATATACAAAGCGACTACTACTGGTGTTGGTTTGAGATGGTAGAGCAGGCGTATGCTGACGGTTGCGTAGAGATAGTTTTGTGGCAGATAAACCTCTCTCAGACATCTCACGTATGGGAAGGCGGTTGGGCGACATCACCTAGCGGAATATCCGTAGGAAACTACCCAGATGTAAACATAGAAGACAATAGCGTATCAGTAGAAGATAGCTGCTACTGTGTCACGGATACTTTTACGGTATGGATATACGCTGATACTTTATACGAGTATAGCGTAGATACTATTGTAGAGTATGTAGAAGTCGAGCTATGGGATACCCTTATAGCAACTCAGATAGACACCCTCATAGAGTACGTACAGATACCACCAGACACAGTCATTACAATTCAAGTAGACACTCTAATAGAATACGTTTGGGACACCTTATTGATTGTTCAAGTCGATACGGTAGTGGAGTTTGTTGAACTCCCACCTGATACCATTGAGATCGAAATAGTAGATACATTGTACCTCAACGTCTTTGACACTACGTACATAGACGTTCATGACACCCTGTACATACAAGTAGTAGATACGGTTTTCTTCTATCAAAATGACACTCTTATAGAGTATTTGGTTGAGACAATTTACATAGATTGTGCTACTGGACTGTTTTGTAATGAAATACCAGAGGTAGATGATTGCAATGGAGCCTCTATCTATATACCTAATGCATTCTCCCCTAATAATGACGGATTAAACGATGCTTGGGGGGCTATAGCTCAAAATGAATGCTGGGAAGATTGGAACTTAAAGGTATTTAATCGTTGGGGCGAGGTAATATGGCAATCGACATCACCAGAACATAAATGGATAGGCGGCGATGATTACTATTCTGAAGGAGGCATGTATTCATACATTGTTTCGGCAAAAAGAAAAACAGACAGTAAGCGTTTTAGTTATCAAGGGGTTATAGTTATTTTAAGGTGAAACCCCTGTAACTCAATTGGATAGAGTAACGCCCTTCTAAGGCGTAAGTTTTGGGTTCGAATCCCAACAGAGGTACAATATGAATATTTTAATAGATTTAGAAGGGTATGAGGAGAAAGGGATCTGCATCTGCCCCAACGGTACGGTTGGCGACTACATTGAAATCGGTGGGCTTCTCATTGTGCTCCCGAAAACGCCTAAGAGAAATAAAATTGCCTACCACGACCTTCCCATCAATGAGCAAAGATGGAAACGGGAAGATATTCCGAGTGAGTTATCACGTATACGCTCTATGGATGAGTGGTCGGAAATGCCCAGGGAGTTTAGGGAAAGGTTTCATCCGTATATCGAAGAAGAATTTCGGCGTAGGCGTGAGGGCTTTTGGTTTTTTAATAGAGGCACACCTACATACGTCACTGGTCGTAATTACATGATGTTGCAATGGACCAATTTAGACATTGGGCCTCCATTTTATCTAAACTTTCAGCGTCAAATATTTTTACACTTAGCAGCATGTGAAGCAGACCCTAGATGTATTGGGCAGCTTTATACCAAGTGTCGTAGATCAGGATACACCAATATATGTTCTGCTGTGTTACTTGACGAGGGTACTCAAGTTAAGGACAAGCTATTGGGTATACAGAGTAAGACGGGTAAAGACGCACAAGAAAACATTTTCATGAAGAAAGTGGTTCAGATGTTTCGTAAATATCCATTCTTCTTTAAGCCTATACAAGACGGAACTACTAATCCGCGTATGGAGTTGGCCTTTAGGGAGCCGTCTAAAAAAATTACTAAGAAGAATAAAACTTCTCAAATAGGAGAAGCTTTGAACACAGTTATAAACTGGAAAAACACAACGAATAACGCATATGACGGTGAAAAAGTTCACTTGTTGTATTTAGATGAGGCAGGTAAATGGGAAAAACCAACAGATATAAGAGAAGCCTGGAGGATACAGAGAACGTGTCTAATAGTAGGAAGAAAAATCGTCGGGAAAGCGATGGTGGGGAGTACGGTAAACCCTATGGGAAAAGGGGGAAACGAGTACAAAGACCTATGGAGGGATTCGGATCCTTTGGAGAGGAACAAGAATGGGAGGACTAGGTCTGGTCTTTATAGGTTATTTATACCAGCTTATGATTCTTTAGAAGGATTCTTTGATAAATATGGTCATCCCATTATAGATAATCCAGAAGAACACATAGAAGGCATTGACGGAGAATACGTTCATATGGGAGCTAAGACCTTTCTAAAGAATGAAAGAGAGAGTTTAAAAAATGACGCTTCAGAATTAAATGAAGTTATACGTCAGTTTCCATTTACCGAAGATGAAGCGTTTAGAGATAGTATAGACGGGAGCTTATTTAATATAGGTAAGATATATGAGCAAATAGAGCATAACGATAATTTGTTTCCCAACCCTATTGTAAAGGGTAATTTTGTATGGCAAGATGGAGTTGCGGACACAAAAGTTGTTTTTTCTCCTGACCCAAAAGGAAGGTGTCATATATCGTGGATGCCGCCAGAAGAACTACGAAATTTAAAGAAAGAAGAACGTGGGAAACGAGTAGCCCCTAATGGTAATATAGGATGTGGTGGAGTAGATAGTTATGATCTGGACTCCACTGTAGATGGTCGTGGATCAAAAGGAGCCTTGCACCTATACAATAAGTTTAATATGGAAATGCCTGCTAATATGTTTGTTCTTGAGTACGCCTCAAGACCGCCTTTAGCAAAGATCTTCTATGAAGATGTTTTAATGGCTGCTGTGTTTTATGGCTATCCTATTTTAATAGAGAACAACAAATATGGTATAGCTAGGCACTTTGAGGCCAGGGGTTATGACGGATACCTCATGGATAGACCTGCACACTTGCTCTCTATTTCAGCAAAAGTTAATGTAAAAACAAAAGGGATCCCTTCTAATTCACAAGATGTAATTCATTCTCACGCTCATGCGATAGAAGCTTATATACATGATCATGTAGGCGGTAATAGGGATACAGGTGAAATAGGAAATATGTATTTTAATAGAACTCTAGAAGACTGGATTGGATTTAAAATTGATGACAGAACAAAGTTTGACCTTACTATTAGTTCTGGCTTGTGTTTGCTTGCTGCACAAAAAATAAACCCCAAAAAAATTACTTCTAATTTTCAAGAGTCTAAGTTTTTTAGGCGATATAAGGTGAGGGGATGATTTATTATATTTGTGGGTATTAATTAGCCTTTCCCCGCATGTATAATAATGAAAGCAGTAAGTCAAGTGGGTTCCCAGATCCTTTAGCTTCTCATGAGTCTAAAGCTGATAAGGCGTATGGTTTGCAGTACGCAAAAGCTATAGAAGGTCAATGGGGGAGTATGCATGAGAGCAACTCTATTTTTGGAATCAGAAAAAAAATGTTTTCGCGTAATAGAGATTACGCTAACGGAACTCAAGATACTAATATATATAAACAGCTATTAAATTCTTTAGACCCTAATAGTGGAGATGGGTCTTTGATGAATATTGACTTTACTTCTGTACCCATCCTACCTAAGTTCGTTCGTATCGTAGTAAACAAGATTCTTTCTAACAATCCATATCCTAATCTAGAGGCAGTAGATCCATTGTCTTCCTCTGAAAAGAATATTGAAAAGAACAGAATTAAAAATCAAGTTGAGCTACGTAAAGAGTTAAAGGCTTTAAAGCAACAAGCAGGAAAAGTTTTAGTTGGTCAAGACCCTGATACTTTGCCTGAAAGTTTAGAAGAAGTTGACATCTTCCTTGAGACTAATATAAAAACTGATGCTGAAATAGCCGCTCAAGTGGCTACTAATATGACGTTGTCTTGGAATAATTTCGAGGACAACACATTTAGGCGCTGTGTTAATGATCTCGCAGCTTTAGGTATGACCGTTGTAAAAAGGAGCAATGATCCTAATTACGGCATCAAAGTAGATTACGTAAACCCAGAGAACTTTATACATAGTTACAGTGACGATCCTAATTTAGATGACCTTACATATGCTGGACATGTAAAAGAGATACCTATTCAAGAGTTAAAGAGGTTGGCGGGAGATCAGCTTACAGAGGAGGATTTTAAAAAGATATCTAAAACTTCAAAGCGGACAGCCTCAAATAACAAGAGGGGTCAATACTCTGGGACTGTAGATAAAAAAGATTATGGGGGGCAAACAGTAGATATTATGGAGTTCGAGTTTATCTCGATAGAATCTATGTTTTTTGAGGAAAAGGAAAGCCGTTATGGAAACAAAGGTTTCTATTATGAAGGTTTTGATTATAAAGAAAGATCTGGTAGCGTATTTGAGCGCACTCCACATAAGATGGATATAGCTGTGGTCTATTCAGGGCTATATGTAGTTGGGACTGAGCATGTTTTGAATTACGGCAAGCAGGCCAATGTGCCTAAAAACATCCATGATATTAGTAAAGCTAAACTTTCTTTCTCTGCAGTAGCAGTAAACATAAGAGATCAGCAGCCAAAATCGATGGTGGATAGCTGCATAGGTTTTGCTGATATGCTTCAGATTACGCACCTGAAGCTTCAGCAGTCTATAGCTAAAGCCAAACCCGACGGGTTGATTATTGATATTGAGGGGCTAGAGAACGTACAGCTAGGTAAAGGCGGGGAACTACAACCACTAGAGCTTCACGATATATACGAGCAGACAGGCGTGTTCTACTATCGTAGTAAAAATCCAGAGGGAGGTTTTCAGAACCCTCCAGTACGGGAGATCGGCAATAGTATAAGGAATGTAAACGAACTTATTGCACTTTATAATCACTACTTAAGAATGATCCGTGACGCTACGGGAATCAATGAAGTAGTAGACGCATCGTCTCCAAAAGGAGATGCCCTTGTAGGGGTAAGAGATCAAGCTATTGCAGCTAGTAATAACGCCACTTATGATGTGACTAACGCAGCTATGATCCTATACAAGAAAGTATGTGAGGATATAGTCAAATGCGTTCAAATCATACCTAAAGATTCGGTTATATATAAAGCGTATCAAAACGCTATAGGGGATCAGAATATGAATATTCTTTCATCCTTTGATGATTTACCTATGTATAACTTTGGTGTACAGGTACAGCGTGATATGGAAGAATCGGATAAAGTTCTTCTAGAGCAGAATATACAGATATCCTTATCTCAAAAAGAACTTGATATCGAAGATGCTATGGCTATTCGATCTATGAAGGATGTCAACCAGGCAGAGAGGCTGCTTGTACTGCGCAGAAAGAAGCGATTGAATCGTCAGCAGGAGATGCAACAGCAAGCCGCTCAGATGCAAGCGCAGCAAGCGCAGCAGCAAGCTGCTATGGCGGCACAGGCAGCGCAACAAGAAATGCAGATGAAGGCTCAATTAGATGCTCAATCTATACAATTGAAAACCGAAGCTGAGATATCTATTGCGCGTGTAAAACACGAGATGCAAAAAGAGATGGAGATATTAAAAGGTAAGGTTGCTTCAGAAGCAAAAGGCTCTGATCATGAGCTTAGAAAAGACATAGAGTCATTGAAAGACGACAGAAAAGACACTAGAGTGAAAAAGCAAGCTGTAGAGCAAAGCAAGCTTATCTCTCAAAGAAAGGGTAAAAGACCAGAACTTGAAGAAGATATCCCTTTTGATATTACCGAATTATTGAATAATTAATCATGGCAAAAGTAAATCTTGATGTATCAGAAAAGCTAGACATCACTTGTAGGAAGGGAGATACGTTTAGTCTTAGTCTTACCTTAAAGGATTCTAATGGTACTGCATTAACGCTGTCTACTTCTGGATATGAATTTCTTATGCAAGTTCGTAGTTCGCGTAAAGTAATGTCAAAAGGCAAAATGTTGGAGAGAGAATTAGTTATAGGTACTGTAAGTAAAGGTAGAACCAGTTCTCAGGGCATTAACTTTACTTTCACTACTGATGACCTTGGTGTCGCTACCATAACTGTGGATGATGATACTATGAGAAAAGTCACTCCAGGCAGATATGTGTATGACTTACAGCAGATAGTATCTAGCGTTTCAACTACAATATTAAAAGGTAATTTCATTATTAATGACGATATTTCTGATGTTCTTGTCTGATGGCTATTACTTTAACAACAAGTTCGGGTAACCAGGTAACCGTTTCCGTTAATAGCGGAACATCTACATCTATCTCGACTACGAGTAGCGATGTGTCTGTTACCTCCCCTGCCAGCTCGGCTATTACTGTCAGCTCTAAGGGTCCTAAAGGAGACAGCGGAGTAGATGGCGAGGTGGGGACTACTGGTGCTACTGGGGCTACAGGTGCTACGGGGGCAGCAGGTTCAGATGGGCTTACTTATAGCGTGTCGTGTGTCGATGGGGACAACTCAGATGAGGAGAAGATACGCTTGACCGCAAGCACGGGGGACACTGATGACGTAGTCCTAGAGGCTGGTACAGGTATGACCATTAGCCGCAGTGGAGATAAGATCACCTTCACAAACGCTGTGACGGATACAGACACGGTTCTTAGTGCAGAGCAGGTTCAGGACATTGTTGGAGCTATGTTCAGCTCTAATACAGAGACTCGAATCACCGCTACCTATCAGGATGGGGACGGGACTGTTGACCTAGTTGTTGACGACATGACTGCCAACGACAACACTACTTATGGTGTGTCGTGTGTCGATGGGGACAACTCCGATGAAGAGAAGATTAGGCTTACAGCCAGCACAGGGGCTACTGATGACGTAGTTATAGAAGCTGGGACAGGGATGTCTATTGCCCGTAGTGGCGATAAAATCACCCTAACCAATACAGTCACTGACACGGATACCAATACCAACCAGCTAACGACATTTCAGCTGGAAGATGATAGTGGTGACGAGGTTACTATTTCTCACGGGAAAGAGGTTAAGTTTATTGGAGCTGGTGGGCTAACCGTAAACTGGACAGATACAGACAACGGCACCGATGGGGACCCATATGACCTCACTTTTACCATAGGGACGTTAAATCAAAACACTACTGGGAGTGCCGCAACACTGACTACGCCCCGATCGATAAACGGACAGAATTTTGATGGGAGTGCAGCCATTACTATTACGGCTGCTGGCTCTACCCTCTCTGATACTGTAACGGTAGCCAAGGGGGGTACTGGGGCTACGTCTTTAACCGCTGATGGGGTGTTGTTCGGGAATGGCACATCGGCTGTCTCGGCGGTAGACCTTTCTACTAACGGTAATATAATTGTCGGGGGGGCTACTCCAGCAGTAGTGACAGGTGCCAACTTAGCTGGGTCAGGTCTTGCAGCTACAGTAGGTGATGGGACTTTAGTGCTGGCTGTAGAAACTCTTAATCAAAACACTACGGGAAGTGCTGCCACTCTTACTACTCCGAGAGCTATCAACGGCCAGAATTTTGATGGGAGTGCAGCCATCACAGTTACCGCAGCAGGCTCTACTCTTTCTGATACCGTCCCCGTTTCAAAAGGGGGGACTAACGCCACGTCTCTAGCTGATAAGGCCGTCTTGATAACTCAAGACACTGGAACAGATACCGTAGCGGCAGCTGTCATGGATGCCAATGGCGAGCTACTTATTGGAGGGACGAGTGGCCCAGCCGTGGCGACGCTAACTGCTGGGACGGGGATATCCGTCACCAATGCAGACGGGGCGATTACCATAGCTAATACGGTTAGCGATACGAACACTACATATACAGCAGGGGACGGCCTTACTTTAACGGGGACGGACTTTGATATAGACGCGGCTCAGACCACCCTCACGTCTATAATCAATGCAAGCTTCACTAAGTTCGGCACAGCCGCCGACCAAGAGTACGTTACGTTCGGGACTTCTAATGAAGTGAACACCTTCGTGAACAATACTGAGCGTCTTAGTGTAACAGCCTCAGGAGTAGATGTTACAGGCGCACTCACGGTTAGTGGAAGCTATAATCTAGCTTCTGGAGACATACCCAATAACGCCGCTGACACTAGTGGCACTGCCGACATAGCAACAACCGTCACCGTCACGGATAATGAGAGCACCGCAGAAAACAACGTAATTACTTTTGTGGCTGGCGCTGCAGGGAGCGGTAATGTCGGGTTGGAAGCAGACGGCAATCTTACTTATAATCCATCAACGGGGAAAGTAACTGCCACTGGGTTTGTCGGGGCCCTTACAGGTCAGGCAGATACAGTAGCAACGATCGCAGGGCTGGCACCAAACACAGCCACCACCGCCGCCGCTCAAACAAATATAACGTCGCTAGGCACTCTAACTGCGCTGCAAGTAGACAACATCAACATAAACGGCAATGCTATAACAAGCACAGCGGGGACAGACTTAACTATATCCCCCTTAGCAGGCCAGCAAATTGTTCTGGACGGAGCGATTGTCATTGACGCGGGTGTGGTTACAGGAGCAACATCTATTACTTCAACAGCGTTTGTTGGCGATATAACAGGTGATGTTACTGGTAATGCTGACACGGTGACTACGAACGCTAACTTGACAGGCGAAGTCACGAGTTCTGGTAACGCCACGACCATAGCGAATAATATAGTAGATGAAGCAAACCTTAAGGTTTCTAATGCCCCCACTAATGGTTATTTCTTATCCGCTCAATCTGGTGACACAGGTGGGCTGACTTGGGCTGCAGTAAGCGGCGGAAGCGGAGACATAACTTCTGTTGTCGCTGGAACAGGTATGACGGGCGGGGCTGATAGTGGAGATGCAACATTAAATGTAATCGGTGGAGATGGTATTACTGCAAATGCTAATGACGTTGCTATAACCGCAGCTCAAACTACTGTTACGTCTGTTACAAATGCAGCTTTAAAATTAGCTAGAGATGGTCATAATTTTATGGACTTTGGCACTGACGATCAAATCAAATTTACTGTTGGAACGAATCAAGCTATAACGTTTAAACCTTCAGGTGAAATTGAAGCTACTAAGTTTGATGGTGCTTTAGAGGGTAACGCTGACACAGCAACTTTAGCAGCAACAGTTACTATTGCAGATAATGAATCTACAGATGAAAATAACCCACTTATATTTGTTCCTGGAGGAGATTTAGATGGAGGAGATTTTGCATTAGAATCAGATGGAACTTTACATTACAACCCCTCATCAGGAAAAATAACTGCTACCTTACTTGCAGGAACAGTAAGTACAGCCACTCAAGCCACTATAGATCACGACTCATTAGCAAACTTTGTAGGGAACGAACATATAGACCACACAGGAGTAAGTGTTATAGCAGGTACTGGACTAACGGGTGGGGGTACAATAGCCGCAAACAGAACTTTAAATGTAATCGGTGGAGATGGAATAACGGCTAATGCAAACGATATTGCTATTACGCCAGCACAAACTACTATTACATCAATATTTGCCACTGACCTTATTATAGGAGAAGATGCACAGACAGCTATTGACTTTGGCACTGCCAATGAAATAGATTTTAA
>TARA_R110000772_G_scaffold107988_6_pt1 | contig 19584 bp, 17 predicted proteins | sample TARA_R110000772 | Tara Oceans TARA_R110000772 (sample SAMEA4397948) | marine metagenome | biome: Polar Biome; feature: [SRF] surface water layer (ENVO:00010504); material: water (ENVO:00002006), including particulate matter (ENVO:01000060) such as... | depth 5 m | reverse complement strand
CGCGTTTGTCGGCATTGGGTTTTTCTTGCAGGTTTAACCAGCGGGCTAGCCGCCGTGTTTGGCGCTGGATTTCATCGGTGAGGGGTTCGCTGCGGTAAACGCTGGCGCCGGTGCGCGGGTCGATTTTGGCGGTGGCGGCTAGCGCTAACACTTGGGGTTGCGACACGCCTTGCAGCTCGGGCATGGCCACGCGGTAGTGTACTGAGTCGCGGGGAATACCCTCGGCAGAGAGCTGCCACTGGGCGCTAGACCACTCGCTGATGCGAATGCCTTTTAATATTGGCAACTTGAGTTCTTCTAAAATCGCGGTTACCGCTTCGCGACCCTCGCCGCCGCCAATCACAAAATCTTGCAGGGCAATAATGGCCGCAGGGCTATTTTTAAGCGGGCCGCCCATGGTGGTTTGAATGGTTTCTAACGCCGCGACACTGGGCTGGCCCCAAGCCGCCAACACCGAAATACACTGCCATGTTTGCGCTGCGCAAAGCTGCTGGTGCAAGGCCCAGTCGCCGCTTAAGTCGGCGGTGTCGTGGTCGATAATCCACACAGTGCGCTGTGCGGGCTTGAGCTGGGCATTTAACTCGGCGGCACTGAGCCAGTCGGCGTCATCGCCGTGGTGCAGGGCAAAACGCAGGGGCGCAACTTCTTCTAGGTGGGGATATTCTGCGCTGCTGTTGGCCAGCATTTGCAAGAGGCTGGCGGCATTTTTCACCGAGCGGTTTAGCCAATAGGCGCGGGCTTGCAACCAGTCGGCGTAGCGGGGCGCTTGCTTTCGGCTTTCGGCTAGCGCTGCTGCGGTTTGCACACCGGCTTTGTCGCCGAGGATGTCTTCTGGTAACCCTGCGCTAAATATCTCTCCGTGACGATCCCGTTGCAGGGGCATGAGCGCGCGGTCGCTGTGCAATACCGTGCGCAGCTGTTGGGCAGGGTAATTCATGGCCAATAAACGCGGCACGTCTTCGCCAAATATCGCCACGAATAAAAGCCGGTCGCTGTGGCTGATCAGGGCTTGCAGCTCCTCGTCGCTCAGGCTGCTAATTTGCTGCACGGTGCGAATTTGAATCGTTAAATTTTGGCGCTGCTCTAACAGCTGGTGAGCGCCTGCTATCAGGGTAGGTGCCGAGCGATCTGAAACAATTGCGGTGATATTCATCGCCATTGCACTGGTGGCTTTAAGCAGCAGGAGTAAGGCAAATAGATTTCGGACTAGATTTTGAATACGGCCAAACATAGCATTTCCCCGCCGTAGCTCGCCCGCATACGGCTATTGAACAAGGTGGGAATAAAACGCGGGCAGGGGGCTTGGCAGACTATGGTTTTAGCTTTGGCTATGCGCCAAAAAGCGAATCTGGTGTGACACCCCGCCACGTTCTATTCTTGGGTTTCGGGCCGGTCTCCGGACTCACAGAGTGCGTATGAATTACGCAGTGCTATTTATAGCAACTATTCGCCTTCCCACGATTTTCGCAGTGGCTGTCAGCACCTCACTGGCCTGACGGAATAGTGTTCTCTGTTTACCGTTGCGGGGGCAGTACAGGCATTGCTGGTTTAAAAGTTGAACCCAGCGCACCTGTTTCCCGTTTAAGCTGCGCGCAGTGATTATGCGACGCAAGCACCTGAAACATCGGCGCCAAGGATACGCGCTGGGGGTGGGGAGTCAAGGCTTCGCCTGCATTGTTAGCTGATTAAGCCGAGCGGAATTTGTTGGTTCACTCATAAACTGGCCACGCAAGTGAAACCTATATTGGCCGAAAATTTGGATAAAGGCCCTGAGTCTTTAATTTAGTCCGTCGTTTTACGCATAGCATGGCTAAATGTTTAGCGGTAAGTCGGCTGGAAATTCAATTTAGCGGGCGTCCTATGTGCGTTTCGTAGCTGCTTAGTCAACTTTCAGTTCCAGAGTTATGTCCATTGCAGGTTTAAATTTAATATTATTTAGGTATTATTTTCACCTAAATAGAAAAAATTACAAACTATTTTTATTGACCAAGTTTATAGTTTTACATATATTGGTTTTATGAATACCCCAAGGATATCAAAAATAAACCAATTGCTCAGTCGTCAGCCTGCAGGTACGGCTTTGGCGGTCGCGTGGCTAACGCAGGAGGGCTACAGTCCAGAGCTACTAAAGCAGTACAAAAAAAGTGGCTGGTTTGATTCTATCGGGACTGGCGCGTTAGCTCGCCATGGCGACGAGGTGGATTACTTGGGTGGCGTTTACGCGCTTCAAACTCAATTAGGCTTGTCGGTACATCCGGCGGCTAAAACGGCCTTAGCGCTTCAGGATAAGTCGCACTATCTTTCGCTTTCCGCTAAGTCCGTACAGCTCTTTGCGGCAGCAGGTGATGCGCCGCCACTGTGGTTTAAAAAAAGGGATTGGGGCGTCAAGGTAAGCACCCAGCTGACATCTTTTTTACCAGCGGCGCTGGGGTTGGTTGATATCAACCATAAAAACTTCAGCGTTAAAGTATCGAGCCCTGCTAGGGCAATAATGGAGTGCCTTTACTTAGCCCCAAACACGCAACCGCTATTGGAAGTCTATGAGCTGATGGACGGCTTGAATAATTTACGACCGACTTCGGTTCAGCAGTTGTTGGAAGCCTGCACTTCCATCAAAGTGAAACGCCTATTCCTTTATTTAGCAGAAAAGGCAGGTCATCAGTGGCTCAGTTATTTGGATCTTGAGCGTATCGACCTTGGCAGTGGTAAGCGTGCGATCGTAAAAGGCGGCAGCTATGTTCCAAAATACCAGATAACGGTGCCGAAAGAGCTAGAGGTGACCGAGTGAATGAATTATATAAACCTCAGCTTAGACTTCTTCTTGATGTCTTACCCGAAGTGGCAAAAGAAGCTTGTTTTGCCATGCATGGCGGCACCGCGATTAATCTGTTTGTGCGGGATATGCCAAGGTTATCGGTGGATATTGATCTAACGTATATCGAGATTGCAGACAGATCTGAATCATTGGCGGCGGTAAATGACGCTTTATTAAATATTAAAGCGCGCATAGAGGCATTGCGCCGGACAATAAGAGTTGAGCACAAACCAAATATTTGTAAGCTCCAGCTCGATGCAGATGGTGTTCTGATTAAAATTGAGGTGAATACCGTAGGGCGTGGTTTGTTGGGCGAATCTAGTCTGCGGTCGCAGGGTGTAGTTTATATTAGCGGCCAAACCCGTATTCAACAGCATTACGCTCACTAATTCCGATGCAATTCACTTAAGTAATTGATTTTTATTTAGAAGTGATTATGATCAGAGCCAAGGGATTCCACATCAAATGCAGGATGCACAAATGACGAAATCATTTAAAGCTTACTACCACCCTGATTTAAATAGAATAATCCTGCTTAATCACCTCAAGGCTTAGACTTGCTATGTATACGAGTTATAAAGCGCAGCGCATTTGAATTCACTGTTATAACTTAAAGGAGGCTATGTGCCAGAAGTAGAAATTCCAATGTGGTTTGTGTCTTTCTGCACGGCCTTGTTAGCCGCTTTCTTTGGGTCTTTACTTGCCATCAAAAAGTTTAAGAAAGAGAAAATATGGAGTGAAAAGTATAAAGCTTACCAAGATGTACTTTCGGCTCTTGAGGCTATGCTGCTATGGGCAAACGAAACATACTGCCACCAAAAAATGATTCCCACGAAAGGTACTCAAGGAATCGAGGGTGGTAATTGGCCTTCATTTTCAGAGGCGCGAAGGGTTATTGCTAAAACAACACGTGTAGGCAGCTTACTTTTACCAACAGAGGTTATTGATGAGCTTGAGGCGTTAGAAAGTGATTTATGGAATGAGAACTTTAGAGCGGATGATGAGCGGTATTACTACCCCAACACGCATGAAGAATCCGAGGCAATAGCGGAGCATGCTGACAACGTGGAAAAACTTATTAAACCAAGGCTTAAAGCAATAATTCAACATGCAAAGAAAGACCTCGGATAGTTATAACAAACGGCTGCACGGGACAAATTTCCGCTGTCACCTTTTGTGCAAAAACACGCACAAAAGCCGCCATCAAAAAATTGCTCGGTGAGCCGGGCGTTATGTTTTTCTTGAAACTCTGTAGGCGAACTTAGTATGGGAGATATTTTCACAAGCGTTTCAGACTTCGAAAAAAGACTTGGTCTGCCTACAGGTTTCTATCACCATCTTCTAAATGAGGGGGATTGGTCGTTTATTATTCAGCTGAGTGCATTGTTTGAAGCCGCTTGTACGCATGCTCTAACTTTAAAGCTGGACGCACCTCAGCTAGAGGGGTGCTTTTCGCATCTTGACCAAGCGAATTCAAAGTTTGGGAAAATAAAACTTCTTAAAGAGCTAGGGGTTATCTACCCAGATCAAGCTACGTTTCTGACAAAGCTTGCTTCGCTACGAAATGACATGGCTCACGATATCTCAAATGTTTCAATGTCCCTGAAGGCTTTTACGACTTCGATGGATTCTCAGCAAAAGGATTCATTCGTTAAGTGGGCAGGTCACGGGATACTTCCAGAGGTAACTCATAAGGAAAGAAAAATTGATAGAAAGAGCTTTGTAATAGATAACCCTAAACTTTCTATCTGGTTAACGGCTGCCGAGATATTGGGCTGCATCTACCTAGAAGTCGAGCATTCAGAATTGGCTCAATCATTGGGCGTTTATAAGTGGCTAAAAGACATAACAAGCACGCGCAGTTAGCCGCTGAAAAGCGCGGCGGGACAGCCAAAACGCTGCGCTTATTTGTCTGCCCCTGGAGTGGACGTTGAGGTTGTAGGAAACGCCAAATTCGTGACGAAGAAAAAAATAAAGCGATATGAACACCGAAATCGAAAAAGTTAAATAAAATGTATGTTGATGTTGCCGGGATTGCTAACATTCGACTAGAAGTGCCTCTGTTAGCATCCATTTATGAGGGAAAGGGAAATGGCCGGAAACGCAAAATTTCAAAAATTATCAATTTCAGGGTTTTCCTGTAGCCTCGTTAGAAGTCATCGGAGTTCTACCTATCTATGTCAAAATTTATTGGTATCTTGAGAGATTATTAGAAGAACTTGATGGTGACTACGAAGCTATGCTTAGGAAGCATAGTGCTGATGGTTTGCTGAGGTCTGGTAGTACAATTAAAAGAGCTATGGCACTCGTAAACGACGGTGCAGATAAACTTAAAGCTTTCTTAATCGAGCAGTCTAGCTGGGTAATTGATAAATCTATTTACGTACCATTGTCGATAGGTGAAGACTTAATTGCTCTCAATGAAAAATACTTTAGTTTTTATGCTGATCAAACAGAAGAATATATTCGAAAAGCAGCTACTGTTGCTGGTCAGCTCCAGCTATTTGATAGGGCTTATCCTGACGTTGAAGAGTTTATTGACCGTAGTCTTAGAGAGGCAAACTTGGAGACAGAGGCGCTAGTTCTAGAAAATCGAAGTACTGGAATCAAGGGCATAGCAAAGTATCTGTTTTCTCTGGTGTCAAAACTGTGGGGCGGGTAACTTCTAACAAGTTGCTCAAAAATTAAAGGGGTCAGAGCCCTTTTTGTGACCGTCTGCTTTTTACCCAGTATCTGCCAGTTTTTTCGCTCGAAAACTCCCATGCATAAAGTGTCCTTCCTGATTTCTGCCATAAGCACGCCAAAATGCTCATTGTTTGCTCGAATCAAAAAATTCGGCGCTGTGCTGAATATCTAGTATTTCGCCAGTGTAGGGGTGAGTAAAACGCAGACGAGATGCGTGCAGTAACAGCCGATCTGCGGCGGCCTTGGCGGCAGGGTGGGCGTAAAACTCGCAGCCTAAAATGGGGTGGCCAATGCTGGCGGTGTGTACCCGCAATTGGTGGGAGCGGCCGGTAATTGGCCTTAGCAGTATTTGGCTGTGGCCGCCTTCGGTAATGCCTTGGCGCAGGTAATGGGTTTGGGCTTTTTTGCCGTAATCAAAATTCAGTTCTTGGCGGGGGCGATTGGGCCAGTCGCAGGCCAGCGGTAAGTCGATAAAACCTTCGCGGCTGGCAAGCTCGCCGTAGACTACGGCTTGGTATTCTTTTTCGATTTTACGGTCTTGGAATAAGCGGCTCAGGGCGCGGTGGCTGTCTTTATGTAGGGCAATAATCATTAGGCCCGAGGTGGACATATCTAGGCGGTGAACAATGCTGGCGTCGGGGTAGATCTCGGCAACGCGGCTAATTAAGCAATCTTTATTGTCGGGGTGGCGGCCAGGCACCGACAGCAGGCCAGCGGGCTTGTTAACAATGAGCAGGTCATCGTCGCAATGCAGATAGCCAATGGCCTCTTCGCAATAGGGCACAATAAAATCGGCATTGGGGTTTTCTGGGCTGGTGCTCATTAGACTGGCTGGTTACAGAGAATTGGCGGCCAGTATACCGGAAAACGCTGGCTATTTTCCGGCGCGTAAATAGCCAGAGATCAAGGCAAAAAAGGATTCGCTCAAGGCGTTCTCGTAATACCAGCCGAGCTGGGTAGTGCAGTACTCGCAGTGGGCGTACTGCCATTCAAAGCCCTGAAACCAGCAGTAGTGGTCGGTAGCCTTACCGGCAATAATCAAGCCCGGCGCTGCCTGAAAGCAGCTTAGCTCAAATACCACGCCGTCGGGATTGACAAAATGATGTTGGTGTTCGCCTTGCACCTGTACCCGATAATTCTCGGCGGTGACTGGCCGCTGGCAGTCCTGACAGTAAATAAGTTGTTGTTGGTCTGCCTCGTAAACCTGCAGCAGAACATCGTGAACTAATTGCTTTATTGGTAGGCCACTCATAGCACACTCCGCTAAAATATCGCCATCACACACCTCTAACATAGAAGGAAATGCGCTTTGCGGCAAGCATCTTCGGAGACAGATTGCGAGATCCTCACCTTGCGATTACAGGAATACATCCCCAATGCGCTGCTGGCGAGCACCACCTTGCCCGGGGTGCCAGAGATGAAGTTGTGGCTGCTCAGTGCCGATTACCCCCAGCAAGACCTAAGCCCCGAGCAAACCCAGCGCATTATGAATTACCCCGCCTATTGGGTGTTTTGCTGGGCCAGCGGCCAGGTGCTGGCGCGTTATATATTTGATAATCCCCACCTTGTGCAGGGCAAGCGCATATTGGATTTTGGCAGTGGCTCGGGAGTGGCGGGTATCGCCGCCAAATTGGCGGGCGCGGCCTCGGTGATTGCCTGCGACCTCGACCCCGATGCCATTTTGGCAAGCCGCGCCAATGCCGACTTGAACGGCGTGGAGCTTGAATACAGCGATGATTTCTTTGCCAGCAGCGAGCAATACGATCTGATCTTGGTGGCCGACGTTTTATACGATAAGAGCAATTTTCCGCTATTACCGGCATTTCTAGCGAGGGCGCCCCAAGTACTGATTGCCGATTCGCGGGTACGGAATTTTCAGTTTGAGGGTTACAACTGGTTGGCGTATCAGCGCGCCACCACCGTGCCGGATTTGGCGGAATCTGACGAGTTTTCTAAAGTGAATCTGTATCTGGGTGAGCGTTAGCCAATATTTTGCGAACCGATTTTTTGGGCAGCAGGGCGATAAAATTATCCCGCGCTACGCCTTGGGCGGCTTCTTTGTTTAGCGCGTCTAAAAACGGTACATATTCGTTTAGGTTCGCGGCGATTTTGTCGTAGCTACCCAAGCCGTCGGAGCCAATCATAAAGCGCTTGGGGTATTTATTGATTAAGGCCACCCAGCCGTCGGCCGCCTCTTGGTTTTTGTCGAGCAAATAGGGGGTTAGCACTGCCCATGACAGATCGATATATAAATTGTCGTGGGCGGCAAGTAGCTTGCTCAGCGCGGGTAATAAGAAATCGAGCTTGTCTTGGTAGCGGTGTAATGTGGCGCTGGTGCCTGCGTGGGCCCAGATAAAATTCACATCGGGGTGGGCGGCCAAGGCGTCTTCAATTTCGCCAACATACAGTGGATTGCGCTCGCGCTTCGAGGTAATGTTGCTGTGCAGCAACACCGGCAGCTTAAACTCCGCCGCCACACGATAAACTCGATACATGGCCTCGTTATTGGCGCGGGGCGTATCGTCTTGGGTTAGGGCGGTTAAATCATCGTGACGGGTTAATACCTCGCCAATACCCTGCCAAACATCGGGGTAGGTCTCTAGCATTTGGCGCAGGTGCTTATCGGCGTTTTTGTCGGTGGGATTAAAACCACATAAAAACGGATGCAGGCGCTCGCGATCTTGTTTAGGAAGTTTGCGGTAGGCCTCGGCAACATAGCTGTCGGTGGCGCTAAACCAATACATACCCGCGTCATCACCAGCGTAGTAGCGGGGCCGCTTAGGCTCGTCTTCATGCCATTTTTTCATCAGCGGAATACCGCTAATCATCGCGTGGTCAATCTTGCCCTTGTCCATGGCGGTAATCAGTTTAGAGAGTGGCTCACCCTCTTGGAAAAAATCAACAATATGTAGATGGGCGTCGCTGTAACGGTGTTTAGATGTGTTGGTACTCGGCGCTTTACTGTCGGTTTCAGCGCTGGCCACTGGACTATAGACTGCCAGAGATACCGAGCCTGCTAAGGCTAAACTCGTGGCGAGCAGATGTTTATGTAACTGATGCATTCCATTCCCTTGCGCGATAGGACCTGCATTCAGACAGGTTTGGGGCGGAGGGGTTCAGTTGGTGAGATGAGCGGGCTTTTTTGCAGATGTGTTGGATTCTGAATCAAGTGCAGAATGACGGCTATTGGGAATACGGGTGCGGTGGGGCAAGCGATAGCGCTAATGGGCAAATAATCCTAATAAACCCAGAGACGGACGGGCTTATCGCCGATATTATTCATCTCCTCTTAAAGGTTTCGATCAAGGCGCGCGGCATGTTTGAGCTACCCAAAAATATTTACTTAATGGCGATTGTTAGCTCTCTGTGTATGGCGACTTCGTCGTTAATGGTGTTGGTTAGCGGTTTGCTCGGTAGCAGTTTGGCGCCGAGCGCCTCACTGGCAACTTTGCCGATGGCGAGCTTTATTATTGCTACGGCGGTATCTACGGTTCCAGCCGCAATGATTATGCGTAAAGTTGGCCGCAAGAAGGGCTTTCTGCTCAGTATCTTTATCGCCTTTTGCGGGGCGCTTTGTGCGCTGCTAGCAACGGTGCAGGCGAATTTTTTATTGTTTATTTTTGCCACCCTCTGCTTTGGCTTTAATCTAGCGTTTACCCAGCAGGGCCGCTTTATCATTATTGAAAACGCGAAGAATCCAAAACAACAGGCAGACGGCCTGACCTTAGCGCTATTGGCGAGTTTGCTGGGTGGTTTTATTGGTCCGCAATTTGGCGCCTTGGGGCGCGACCTTATCGCCTCGCCGCAGGGCTATGCAGGGTCGTTTTTTTTGCTGGCAATCTTGCTGGTAATTGCCTTCGTTATTATGTGTATCTATGAAGAGCGGGGCGTGGCTGAGGCCGAAAAGGTGTCGGCTGAGCGGTCACTGCTGAGTATTATTAAGCAGCCTAGCTTTATTTTGGCGGCGGGCACTGCTGCCACAGGCTATGCGGTTATGTCGCTGGTGATGACCGCAACACCGCTCAGCATGGTTGAAATGAGCGGCCACAGTTTTAATCACGCAACGATTGTTATTCAGTCGCATATTGTTGCGATGTTTTTGCCCTCGCTACTCACCGGGAAATTACTTAAAAAGGGCCTGCGATTGAGTCTAATAGTTGCTGGTTTGAGCTGCTATTTGGCGGTGATTGCGGTGGCCTTTAGTGGGCAGGAGGTAATGCATTACTGGTGGGCGCTGGTGCTGCTTGGGCTGGGCTGGAACCTGTTGTTTATGACCGCCACCGCTTTACTCCCTGAGACCTACGAAGGGGATGAACGCTTTAAAGCGCAAGCCGTGAATGAATTTAGCGTGATTAGCGCGCAGGCGCTTGCAGCGTTTTCTGCTGGCTGGATTCTGTTCAATTATCAGTGGGAGGGGGTGTTAAAAACGGCGCTCAGTATTTCGGTTTTTTGGTTGCTGGGGCTGGCTTTCTTGGGCTATATCACAAGGAAGCGATCACTTGTTGCCGCGAGTTTATAAATTTTCGTAGCTGAGCCTTGGGTCTAGTGCCTTAGTGGCTGCTGTTTTAGTATTTTGAGGCCGCTTTTTAATCTGTTCAATACGCTGCTGCATATCGGGGTGGCTGGCGAATATTGCCTGCCAACTGGCTTGTTGGTGCTTGGCTAAAATCTTTTCAAAGAAGACTTCGGCGTCAGCCAAGTGGCCATAGTGCTGTTCTAAGGTGTCGAGGGCCGCGCGGTCGGCGGCGGTTTCCATTTTTCGGCTAAAGCCGAGCACGGTCATGATGCCCGCTTGTTGCACGGTGCCTTGCAGCGCGACGGCATTTTGGCCGGTCACTATGCTTAAGAATAACTGCACTAATAGGCCGCCACTAATAGATTGGGCGGGGTGGCGAAATTTGATGTGGGCAATTTCATGAGCGAGCACCATGGCCAGGGCATTTTCTGAAGGCACTTCGCGCAGCAAACCGGTGGTGACAAAAATATGGCCGCCCAAGGTGGCAAAGGCGTTGGGTACATCGGGCTCATCGAGTAGGTGGAAGTGCAGCTCTATGTCGGGTGCTAGCGCCGAATTCTCGGCGAGCTGCTGGCCGAGTTCTTGGAGCGCAAGCTCGGCGTCGATCATCGTCTGTTCAGTGCTGTTATTGTCGCTGGTGAGTTCGCTAAATTTATTGACTAAGGCTTGTTCGTAGCGAAAGGGAATGTGTGGTGCCAGTTGGTGGGAAAATATCAGCAGCAGGGCAGCAATGGCGCAAATGACGAGCAGTATTCCGCCGAGCAGAATAGTGAATTCCTTTAAGGGATTATCGCTCGAGGTGTTAATACCCTCGGGAATTTTGGGATTTTGCTTGGCAAAGGACATCTCAGCCTAAGCCTGTTTTGGCGAGCTGGGGGATTAATGCGGTGCCATAGGCGAGTACTTCAACCGAGGCGATGCCTTTATTGCCATTGCCGGATATGCGGCTGGTTTCGATCTTCGTGTTGATAATGGCCTCGGCACCAGCGGCATGTGCTTGCTCCTGCATGCGTAGTAAAGCCTCGCGGCGGGCGCGGTCGAGCAGGGTCTCGTAGCTGCGTATACGGCCGCCAACAATGCCTCGCAGGCCGGCGGAGACGACTTTGAAATAATCGACTGAGATCACTACATTGCCACTGACTAAGCCCGAGTGGTGGTTCATAAACTCAACCGGCGGGAAGCGGTCTGTCGATACAATTACGCCGCGTAGGGCGTCTTCTCGGGCGAAGATGCTTTTATAGTGTTTTGCTTCTGCGCGGCGACCGAAGATAAAGCCAAGGCCAAGCAAGAGGGCGAAAACACCAATTTGAAAGAGGGCTTCCATTATTTGTCCTCAAGAAAAACCGCAGTGCCGTAGGCCAAAATTTCGGAGGCGCCTGCGGTAATTGAGGAGGTGGAGTAGCGCACATTGATAACGGCGTTGCCGCCAATGGCTTTGGCTTGCTCGGTCATGCGCTCGGTGGCCTCGGTGCGGGCCTCAGACAATAATTCGGTATAACCGCCTAACTCGCCACCAAAAATATTCTTTAGTCCGGCCATAAAGTCTTTGCCCGCATGTTTAGCTCTCACCGTGCTGCCCATAACGAGACCAAGGTGCTGAGTGACTTTTTTGCCGGGAATGATTTCGATATTGCTGATTAAAAAATTACTCATTGCGGTTTCCTTGAGTGAATAGACAGATTCTGGATTAGCGCTTGGTTGGTAGAGCGCTTGTTGCGGGTTTAAATAAGCGGGTAGCGCGCTGGGATCATACCCCACTTTGGGGTTGGCTTGGCGGTGGCGACGGGCAATGATGGTTGCGCTGGCAATGCCGCATACAAGGAATAGACCGAGGGCGAGGTGGCAGAGATGAATGATATTTTGGTAGTAAGCGTGGCTTGCGGCTAATTCTGCAAAGTAATTGGCGATGGCTGGGGAGTGGATAGTGTTAATAAGCTCGCCGTGCTGGCTTAGCTGGTAAACTGCGCCGCTGTGCAGGTCGCTAACCAGTAGGTGGCCCTGGTATACCAATAAATCGAAAGGGTCTGCTGCCGGACTAAGCGGGATTTTACTGAGTATTTTGCCGTCTTCATTGGCGCGGTAGAGCGCGGTGTTACGCATGCCATCGCCTGCCAAAATTAGCCACCACTGGGTGTCGAAATAGACGGCATCGAGTAACCACTGGCGGTTGTCCTCGGTATCGCGCTCAAATTTAAGCTGATGCTTGGTGTCGCTGAAGTGACTGGCTTTATTTAAAAAGTGCAGGCTGCGGTGATTGGTGTCGACAAGGTAAAGCCCGTCTTTATAAGGGCGGATGCGCTTGGGGAAGAGTATGCCTTGTTCGATGCTGCCGAGCGCCTGGCCTGTGTCGCTGAACGCGCGAACTTTGTGGGTGGTGCCTTCGGTTAAATACACGTTGTCGTTAGTGGTGTCGATATAGACGCGGTAGCGCCACGGCGCCTGAATGCTGTGGAAGTTTTGGCAGCGTTTGGATTTGAGGTCGCAGCGCAGTAATGGCGCAGGGCTGCTGCTGGTGTCGCTCAGTTTGCGGCGTAAGGCTTCAACGTCGGCATTTGGGCTGCTAGCCAAGCTTAAATAGCTGTCTGGGCCGTAGTCGGCCGAACCGAGCCTGAGTAGTACGTCGTTGTTGGCGAAATAGGCGATATTGCCCATGATGTCGGCAGTGCCTGGCGTGTTCATAAATGGGGTGAAGTCAAAAACCTCTTCATGAGCGCCGTGATCGGCCACGCTAACTAAGAGGCGGTCTGCTTGTAAGCTGAGTTGGCCTCGGGCATCTTCCTGAAGAAAATAGACACCGACTTTGGCAAGCGCGCGTTCGCCGCCAGCCCAATAGCGCACCGCAATGGGCGCGACGAAGAGGAGAATAATCAGCAGTGCCGTTACCGGTTTGATTTCCTTGTCCATTTATAAATCCAGCATTCCTTTGGCTAAGAGCTTAGGGGAGACGCGACAGGGTGGCAATATTGTTTGAGCCTTAAATATTGTGTTGGTGAAGAAAGTCGTGAAAGGCCTTGGTTAGTGGGTTTAGGTGCTTGCCCTTTGGGTAGACTGTGCACCAGGAGCGTCGAATCGGGAAGCCGGTAATCGCAATAGTACTTAGTTGCTTGGCTGCAATCTCGTGAGCAACCATGGCTTGCGGCAGCACGGCAAAATGGTCAGGGCTGGCTAGGGCCATTTTTATGGCCTGGTGACTGCCCATCTGTCGACGACGTTGAATAATGCAGCCGTGTTGGCGGCAGACGTTTTCTAAAATTTGCCGAGTGCCTGAGCCCGGCTCGCGAATTAGCGCTGGGTATTCCAGTAATTCAATTAAGCTGACAGCCGTTTTGTTTGTGAGCGGGTGATGGGGGTGGGTGACAACCACCAGTTGGTGTTCGGCAAATGGGGTGTAGATCAGGGCGCGGCCCTCGGGTACTTGGGTCATTATCGCAAGGTCGTCGAGATTGTCGTCAAGGCGCTCCAGCAAGCGCTGGTGATTAACGACGTGCAGGCTGATGTTAACGTCTGGGTGCAGTGCGCAGAATTCGTTGATATATGCCGGCAACAAATATTCGGCGCTGGATTCAATGGCGACATTAAGGCTGCCCTGTAAACGGCCATGAAGCTCAGTTAATTCTATTTCCAGGTGTACCAAGCGCTGTTTTAGGTCTCTGGCTGCGCGGAGCATAAGATCACCGGCACTCGTTAAAAATAGTTGCTTGCCTAAATAATCGAACAGGGCTTGGCCGACCACTTCTTCTAAGCTGCGGATCTGAGAGCTGACGGCAGGTTGTGTCAGCGCCAGTTGCAGTGCGGCCTTGGAATAGCTGCGGTGCTGGCATACGGCCAAGAATACGTCTAATTGACGCAGGGTGAGGCGGTTTAAATAACTGACGTCCATTTAAATTCCCGAGTGCTAATATCTAGGTATAAGCTATTACTTATACTGACCAATACAAATATTAATTTTTTATTCTAACGCTTTTTCGGTACGGTGGCTGCATACAAATCTAGGTGTATTGCTTTGCAGTGTTTATTTGGGCGCTTGCAAGACAAGCTTAGGGGGGAATTCTTCCCCGATAGGGAGTTCAGCTATGTTGAAAAAAATCCTGATCGCCAATCGCGGTGAAATCGCGGTGCGTATTGTCCGGGCCTGCGCTGAAATGGGCATACGGTCAGCAGCGATCTACACCGAGCCAGACCGTTTTGCCTTGCACGTAAAGCGTGCAGATGAGGCCTACAATATTGGCGCCGACCCCTTAGAAGGCTATTTGAACCCAAGGAAATTAGTCGCGCTTGCCGTAGAGACAGGCTGTGATGGCTTGCATCCTGGGTACGGCTTCCTGTCAGAAAATGCAGAATTGGCTGATGTCTGTGCCGAGCGCGGTATTACCTTTATTGGTCCTAGCGCTGAAGTAATCAGGCGTATGGGCGATAAAACCGAGGCGCGGCGGGCCATGACGGCGGCTGGCGTACCGGTCACGCCGGGCACTGATGGTAACTTGGCCGACGTGGAAGAAGCGGTGAGTTTTGCTAAAACCATTGGCTATCCCGTAATGCTCAAGGCCACCTCGGGTGGCGGTGGTCGCGGGATACGCCGCTGCGACAGCGAGACAGATTTACGCCGTCAATACGATCGCGTGGTGTCTGAGGCAACCAAGGCCTTTGGTCGCGCCGATGTTTTTATGGAAAAGTGCATAGTTAATCCCCGTCACATTGAAGCCCAAATTCTGGCCGACAGCCACGGCAATGTCATTCACCTGTTTGAGCGGGATTGTTCGATTCAGCGCCGTAATCAGAAGCTGATTGAAATCGCGCCGTCGCCACAGTTAACCCCAGAGCAGCGCGCGTATATCGGCGATATGTCGGTGCGCGCCGCCGAAGCGGTGGGCTATGAAAATGCCGGCACGGTGGAGTTTTTGCTGGCCGACAATCAAATCTATTTCATGGAAATGAATACCCGGGTACAGGTAGAACACACCATTACCGAGCAAATTACCGGCGTAGATGTGGTGCGCGAGCAGATTCGAATCGCCTCGGGCTTGCCTTTGGCCTACCGCCAGCAAGACATTTCTTATCGCGGTTACGCCCTGCAATTCCGTATTAACGCAGAAGACCCTAAGAACGACTTTTTGCCCAGCTTTGGCAAAATTAGCCGTTATTACGCGCCGGGTGGACCCGGGGTGCGGGTTGATACCGCTATTTATACGGGCTACACCATTCCGCCTTATTTCGACTCCATGTGTCTAAAATTGATTGTGTGGGGCCTGACCTGGGAAGAAGTCTTAAATCGCGGTTCTCGGGCACTGAACGATATGCGTCTGCAGGGCGTAAAAACCACCGCGACCTATTACCAACAAATTTTAAAGCACCCGGATTTTCGTGCCGGTAATTTCGATACCAGTTTTGTTGAAAGCCATCCCGAGCTGACCCAGTACTCGGACAAAACCCGCCCAGAAGATATTGCCCTCGCCGTGGCCGCGGCAATTGCCGCCCACGCTGGCCTATAACGCAAAGGATATTGATCATGAGCCAAGTGAAACCTGTTCTAATCACCGATGTTGCCCTGCGCGATGGCCACCAGTCACTGATTGCCACGCGGCTGCGTACCGAAGACATGCTGCCGGTTTGCGCCGAGCTAGATGCCATCGGCTTCTGGTCTCTGGAAGTGTGGGGCGGTGCAACCTTCGACGCTTGCGTGCGCTTCTTGAAAGAAGATCCCTGGGAGCGCTTGCGCAAGCTGCGCGAGGCGCTGCCCAATACCAAATTGCAAATGCTGGTGCGGGGTCAGAACCTGCTGGGTTACCGCCACTACGCCGACGATGTGGTAGAGGCCTTTATTCAAAAATCCGCTGACAACGGCATGGATATTTTCCGGCTGTTTGACGCCATGAACGATGTGCGCAATTTAGAAACTGCGGTGGCTGCCGTTAAAAAATCGGGTAAGCACGCCCAAGGCACCATTTGTTATACCACCAGCCCCGTTCACACTACCGCGAAATTTGTGCAGCAAGCGCGAGACATGGTGAACATGGGGGTGGATTCCATTGCCATTAAGGACATGGCCGGTTTGCTTACGCCCACCGCAACCTCAGAGTTGGTAGCCGCGCTTAAAAGCGAAGTAAGCGTGCCGCTGGCATTGCACTCTCATATGACCTCAGGCCTGGCGGGCCTGTGTCAGCTCAAGGCCGTTGAGGCGGGCATTGATATTATCGATACCGCAATGTCGGCCTTTGCCAATGGCACCAGCCACCCGGCAACCGAAACCATGGTCGCAGCGCTAAAAGGCACTGACCGCGACAGCGGTTTAGATTTGCCCGCCCTGCAAAATATTGCGAGCCAGCTGTGGGAGGTTCGCAAAAAATACCACCAGTTCGAAAGCGAATTCACCCGCGAAGACGTTAGCGTGCAGATCAACCAAGTGCCCGGTGGCATGATGTCTAACTTGGCGAACCAGCTAAAAGAGCAGGGCGCCTTACACCGCATTGGCGATGTGTTTGCAGAAATCCCCGCGGTGCGTAAAGACCTCGGCTACCCGCCACTGGTAACGCCAACCTCGCAAATTGTTGGCACCCAAGCGGTAATGAATATTCTTGCCGACAAACGTTATACCACCATCACCAATGAGGTTAAGCGCTATTTGCAGGGCCACTACGGCGCCGCACCAGCGCCGGTAGACAAAAATTTGCGGGCCTTGGCAATTGGCAACGAAGATGTGATTGATGTGCGTCCGGCAGATCTTTTGCCGCCAGAGCTGAGCAAGTTGCGCGCTGAAGTTGGCGCCTTAGCCAAATCTGAAGAAGACGTGCTGACCTTTGCCATGTTCCCTGATTTGGGACGCGCATTCCTCACTGAACGTGAAGCGGGCACCCTCACACCTGAGGTCTTAGAGCCGATTGGTAGCGGAGGTTCGCGTCCGGTATCTGACGGCGGCGCACCAACCGAGTTTGTGATTGATGTTCACGGTGAAAGCTATCAGGTGGCCATTACCGGTGTGGGTGTTAAAGGTACAGGTAAACGCCATATCTACATGACCTTAGATGGCATGCCCGAAGAAGTAGTGTTCGAGGCCTTGAATGAATACAAGGCTGAGGGCGGCGGTGGTCGTGGCGCGGCCAGCAAGCCTGGCCACGTGAGCACCAATATGCCAGGCAATATTGTGGAAGTACTGGTTGCGGTTGGTGACGTGGTTAAACTGGGGCAGGCGGTATTGGTTACCGAGGCCATGAAAATGGAAGCTGAGGTACAGGCCCCTATTGCCGGTAAGGTTGTTGATATCTTTGTTAAGAAGGGCGACCGCGTGACGCCGGGCGAGGTGCTTATTGAGATAGAAGCCGTTTAGCCCTTTTTGGGGTATTGGTTTGCGTCGATTCACAGATCGCTTAACTACTCGCGGAAGAATTGTACTTAGGCTGTAATTTTGCTTTCATATCGTCTGTGGCGCTTTTGGCGCCCCGAATAAAAATTGCTGCTGAACATGGCGGTGAACGTTGCTAAGGATCAGCAGTGAAAATAGACAATATGGAGTGTCGCTATGGATTTCTCGAAAATTTTAATTACCTCGGTGCTGTGTTGGTCAGCGATGAGCATTACCGGGTGTGGCGGTAGTAGCAGCAAGAGTGCTCAACCCGCGCAGCCGATAACGAGTGCTGCGGTGGTGAGTGAGAAGGCGAATATCGCTTTGTACGGTGATATAGCTCAGGATAAAACCAAGGAAGTCGGCGATAGCAAGCCCGCATTGCTGTTAGATGACGACGATGTGAATTATGCGGGTTTCGGGATGGCCTTTGCCGAACCAGAGGTCGCCGAGCCCTCTGTGGCGAGGGCCCAATCTGATACCTCGGCTATTCAAAATGACGTAGATGAGAAGGTCGCAACGATTACTGATGCGCTGGTAGCTGACGGCGCGAGCGTAAACCAACTGGTAAATCGAAGTGTTGCTGGGATGCAATCAGCCGTCGCGATTGTGGTATTAGACGTCCAATATATTTCAGGTGGTCGTAGTAGTGCAGATTTACGAAATTTACTGCTTGCCGAGCTAGGCTCGGACGCAGAAGTCACTGCACTTCCTGTCGGCTCCGACAGTGGTCGAGAATTCCGTGTCTCCCTCGCATTTTGGAAAGTAGAGCAAAACTTGCTTACTTGGCTTGGGGTATTCGCTAGTGATTTTGCTGAGCAAGTAAAAGCGGCCTACGGTGATGTGAATAATGGCGCGGCGGTCACGTCGGTTCGCGCTGCAAGCACTTTTATTAAAAATAGCCAAACCTTTGCTCAAGCTGAAGACGCAAATAATGCCGCTGATATTTTATGGGTGATAGATAATTCTGGTTCTATGAGCGAGGAACAGGAAAATCTTGGCAATGGCATAGATCAGTTTTTCGATAGCCTGAATGCTGCGGCTCTTGATTTTCGTTTGGCCGTCACGACTACAGATGGCAGTAGTTGTGAGGAGTTATTGACTTTACCAGATGACGCCTCTGCTAACTTTATTTCGCCAACCACGCCAAATGGCAAAGATCAGTGGGGTGATGATTCAGATGGTATCGCTCGTCCTGGTACATCTGGTAGCCCGACTGAAACAGGTTTTTACTGTGCCGATAAAGTTGATTTGACCGGCTTTGATCGCGAGGCTGCGCCGAATATTGTGGTATTTGTCTCTGATGAGCCGGAAAATGAGACTGTTTTTGAGCGTTTTCCGTCAGGTGCCGATGCAAGTTACAGCGTGCGGGATTTCAACACCTATAAACAAGCTTTTGTTGATAGCGGCGCAACCTACTTTTCGATTAGCGGTCCCTCTACCGTAGTGCGGTCAACATTCAGCGATCCGTCGCCAGCAAGCACGCCCAATTCATCGTGTTCCGGCGATGGTGGAACTGCCAGTGGCGGTGCGCATTTTAGCGAAATTGCAGCAATTACTGGCGGTAGCTCTGCCTCAATCTGCGCGCCGTCGACCGCTTGGAGCGTGATGTACGAGCAGATTATTCAAACTGCGACTGGTTTAGCAAGTAGCTTCAAACTAGATTTTCCTCCTCAGCCAGGTTCAATTATTGTGAAGGTCAATGGCGTTGCTGTTAGCAGAGACACCGCTCATATTAACGGCTTCGACGTACTCTATGGCAGTGATGACGCATCCATTGTGTTTTATGGCGAGGCCATACCTGCTGCTGGCGATGAAATAGTGATTACTTACGACCATCTATAGTGGTGCAGTAAATATTGAATGGGGATAAATCAGCTAGATATGTAAGGTAATTTTTTAGTAAATTTAGCTTTTGGTTGTCTCAAATTGACCCGTATTCAGTACTGAATACGGGTTTTTTTATTGCTTATAGGTGGCCTTTCGAGAGGTGCGGGGTTTTCTTAGTTGCGGTAAATAGTCTGAATTAAGTGGTAACCAAACTGGGTTTTAACGGGGCCGTGTACTTCTAAAATGGCTTCTTTAAAAACTACGTCGTCAAAGGGTTTTACCATTTGACCGGGGCGAAATTCGCCGAGGTCGCCACCCTGTTTACCAGACGGGCAATCGGAATGCTTTTTCGCCAATTCACCAAAATCGCCACCCTTAGCAATTTTAGCTTTAATGTCTTTT
>TARA_R110000772_G_scaffold29957_2_pt1 | contig 19650 bp, 25 predicted proteins | sample TARA_R110000772 | Tara Oceans TARA_R110000772 (sample SAMEA4397948) | marine metagenome | biome: Polar Biome; feature: [SRF] surface water layer (ENVO:00010504); material: water (ENVO:00002006), including particulate matter (ENVO:01000060) such as... | depth 5 m | reverse complement strand
CAGCCGCCGCTGTAGTCGGCCCCGCTCGTTCTCGCATGCGCCAAATAATAATCTATGCGGATGCAGCTGGTGCGTTCACCGTTAAAAACGGCAGCGCTTCTGGTGAAACATTGATCACACAAACCTTCCCAACCGGCATTCATCATCTAAACATTCCAGATGATGGCATTCTTGCTACAGAAGGTGTGTACATTTCTGCTTTCACTGGCGCAAGCAATGAACTAACAATCTTTTTGTCATAAAGGACTGTTATGGCCCACGAGATACGATCTATAACTCAAGTCGGCACAAGCGAACCGTTTGAGCTACAGGTCGCTCGTGGGCAGATTACTGCACATTATCGTCTCCATAAATTTGGTTTTAACCCCTTAATTAATCAAACAGAAGAAACCATTTGGGATGTAGGTGGTATATACGCATATCCTTCTTCTGCTGTGAAAATGACAGCAACTAGCGCACAGGGTGCAGATGATGAAGATGTGCAAGTAACCATTCAGGGCTTGGATGCTGAGTACAATCAGTTGTCAGAGACAGTTACGCTGGATGGTACTGGAGCCGCAGAAACCAGCGGCTTCTTTCTTCGTGTGTTTAGAGCTTTCGTTGCAGGATCTCAGGAACCTGCTGGCACTATAAACATCACTAATGCTTCCACTACATATGCTCGTATCACGGCAGGGGAAAACCAAACTTCGATGACTGTGTGGACGGTGCCTGCTGGATATACGGCGTATTTATTTCAAAAAGATGTCACATGCCTAACTGAAGCAAACAACAAGTTTGGGACAATTAGACTCATCTCAAGAAAGCTTGGCGGTGTTTTTAGAACAAACGATAAGTTTGCATTGCAAAATGCACACACAGAAATATCTTACACAGCCCCAATTCCGTTCACAGAAAAGACAGACATAGAAGTCCGTGCAATAGGAAGCAGCAGCAATTCAGCACTGCATGTTTCCGCCGCACTTGATATTGTGTATATTAAAAACGAAGAGGGTCTGTGATGGCTAGAAAACCATCCAAAATGCCAAAGCGTAACAAGAAGAATTTTCGTTCCACAAAATCTGGAGCGGGAATGACAAAGGCTGGTGTTGCCGCATACCGCCGCAAGAACCCCGGCAGTAAGCTAAAAACTGCTGTGACAGGGAAGGTCAAAAAAGGCAGTAAGGACGCAAAGCGGCGTAAGTCATTTTGCGCTCGCAGCGCTGGCCAAATGAAAAAGTTTCCAAAGGCAGCAAAAGATCCAAATAGCCGCCTACGACAAGCCAGACGGAGGTGGAAGTGTTAACAATGGATCAAAAGATTATTTTAGCAATTGCTGGCGTACTCAGTACAGCCATAATTGGAGTTTTAGTCAGCTTTTTATATTGGGTTGGTAACAATGTTGTTGACCTAAAAACAGGCACGGCTGTGATAACAGTGAAGGTGGAGGAAAACCACAAGATGTTAAGTGTCTTGTGGGATGATTTTTTGGAGAAGAAAAATGGCAATCTCGCGCAGTTCCATGTCCAAGCAAACAAGTAAGGGCGGTTCTAAAAAAGACGCCTGTTATAGCAAGGTAAAGGCTAGATACAAAGTCTGGCCTTCCGCTTATGCGTCTGGTGCATTAGCAAAATGTCGCAAGGTGGGAGCCAAAAGCTGGGGAACAAAATCAAAGAAAGGAGGCAGCAAGGGCAGGGCTACCAAACGGCGGTAGAATGATAGCCGAAGTTCTGACGGGGATTGCACTCGTTCAAAAATCCGTAGAATTTATAAAAAGTAATATTAGCACGGTACAAGACATAGGTCAGATAGCTGGTCAAATTGATGATTTGTTTCGTGGAGAAAAAGAGGCTCAACAGGCCAGAAACAAAAAAGCAGGCGGAGGCATAGGCGATCAGTTTGGTGTAGATACTGTTGCAAAGGAAATAATAGACGCCAAGATTGCGGCGGAAAAGCTACAAGAAGTAGCTACTTTGGTTGATATGAGATTTGGTCACGGAACGTGGAAGGGAATAGTTGCTGAAAGAGCCAAACGAATACAAGAAGCTAAAGAAGCGGCGGCGGCTGAACGCAGGAGAAAGATACAAGAGGCAAAAGAATTTGAAGAAATGATGAAGCAAATTGCTCTTGTAGCGGCAATCGCAACAGTGTCTATAGGTTTATTTATTTATTTATTTGCAGTTGTTTTGTAGGCATGGGTGAAATATGGCAGTACGAAAGACTAAAAAGGGAGCGGCCCTTAAGAGATGGTTCAAAGAGGACTGGAAGGATGTTCGCACCGGGAAAGCGTGTGGGCGCAGCAAGGGAGAAAAACGGGGTACTCCATATTGTCGCCCCTCCAAGCGTGTTTCTGCTAAGACCCCAAAAACCGCAAGGGAAATGACAACTGCCGAAAAACGTAGTAGAATAGCGCAGAAGAAGCGTTTAGGGCAACCGGCAGGCAAGCCAAGGCGTGTCAAGCCTTTGAAAAGGAAAAAATAAATGGCCGTATCTGGTTCTACTAATTTTGAGCTTGACGTAAGTGATTACATTGAAGAGGCGTTTGAGCGCTGTGGTCTTGAAGTCCGTACAGGATATGACCTAAAAACAGCCCGCAGGTCTTTGAATCTGATGCTTGCTGACTGGGCGAACCGTGGATTAAATCAGTGGACAATTCAGCAGCGCACACTTGATCTTACTCAGGGGACAGGGGATTACAATCTTGGCGCAGATGTAATTGACGTTTTGTCAGCTTCAATGCGCAGAAGCGGAACAGATTATTCAATGGATAGGCTTAGTCGAGATGAGTATTTGTCTATTCCGTCTAAAACAACGGAAGCTAGGCCAACTCAATTCTTTATAGATCGTCAAATTACGCCAGTAATAAAGCTGTGGCCTGTGCCTGAAAATAGCACTGATGTTATTCTGTACGACTGTTTGACCAGAATGGATGACGCTGATGATTACAACAATACAATGCAAATGCCGTTTAGATTTTATCCATGTTTAGCTGCTGGTCTTGCCTACTATCTTGCAATCAAAAAGGCTCCTGATAGAATTCAAGTGTTAAAAGCAATTTATGATGAAGAATTTGAAAGAGCGCAGTCAGAAGATAGAGACAGAGCCTCGTTTAATGTCACCCCTAACCTTCAGTATTACAGGATTTAACTATGGGAAGGTTCGCTTCTGGTAAGGACGCTTACGGAATATCAGATAGGTCTGGTTTCCGTTATCGTTTGCGCGATATGCGAAAGGAATGGAACGGTCTTCTCGTTGGCAAAGATGAGTGGGAGCAAAAGCACCCACAGTTAGAGGTCAGAAGAAGTCCACCTGACGCAGAGGCATTGAAAGATCCAAGGCCAGATAGCAGAAACGCTCCGGAGGTTGAGCGTATTTTGGGTTTAAACGCATTTTTAACAAGTTCTGTTGGCAGCAATGTTATCACTGTTAATGAGCCATCCCATAGCAGAACAACAGGCGATATTGTTAGATTTCGTGGTGTAGAGCCTTTTGATGGCTTTTCTTCTGCGGCAATTCAATTCGCTTCAGGATATTCAATTACTGTATTGGACAGCAACAGATATACATTTACGGCTAATTCTGGTACAGCCACAGAAGGAAATAAGAGAGGCGGAGGCGGTCTGGCCTCTTCTGGACCTGTTACATTGGTGAGCTAAATGAGTTTTACATATGATCAATTAAAGCAAGCAATTCAGGATTTTACTGACAACACTGAAACGTCTTTTGTCACCAATCTTCCTGTCTTTATACGAGGGGCAGAAGATCGCATTTTTACAGTGGTGGACTTGGAGTTGTTCCGAAAGAACTCTACCTCTTCACTAAGCACTGGAGATGCTTTTCTTACTGTTCCTTCAGACTATTTAGCTCCGTTCTCTTTGCAAATAACGAGCGCGGGCTATGAAGATTTCCTTCTTATAAAAGATGTTAATTTTGTTCAAACGTACACTGATTCAGTAAGCGCAAATGGTGCGCCTAAATATTACGGCATATTTGACGTAGATAATTTTATTGTTGGGCCTACACCAGATAGTAACTACAATGTTGAACTGCATTATTATTATCGCCCTGCCAGCATTACCGCTGGAGCCGGAGCCGGAACTACTTGGCTCAGTACCGATGCCCCAAATGCTCTTCTTTACGGTTCACTTGTAGAAGCGTATACTTACATGAAGGGTGAAGCGGATATGATGCAGTTGTATGAACAAAGATTTATACAAGAAATACAGAGATTAAAAGATTTGGCTGAAGCTAGAGAAAATAGCGATGCCTACAGGAGAGGTCTACCTGATAGGCCACGCAATTAAACAGGAGTAAAAGACGATGCCAACGTCAAATGCAGCAACCACCTACCTTGAGCATAAGTTATTAAACTTTTTGTTTAAGAATAACTCGGAGAGTTTTGCCACTCTGGGGGACAGTATTTATATTGGTCTAGCAACAGCCGTAGTTGACCCTGAAGCGGGTACGGTAACAGAAATTAATACAGGCACTGAAGACGCAAACTATGTTCGTCAGCAAGTAACTGCGGCCAACTGGAATGAGACTTCAATAGGCACAGACACACAGTCGGTGTCTAATGCCGCAAATATAGAATTTCCAGCCTCAAGCGGGGTCTCCACTTACACGGTAACTCATGTCTTTATTGTTGACGCAGCATCCAGCGGCAACATTATTTTTATTGGTGCGTTAGACGTAAATAAAACAATTGCATCTGGAGATGTTTTCCGCATTAACACCGGTAATTTGACAATTGAGTTGAAGTAATGGCTTTAGTTCTTAAAGACCGTGTAAAAGAAACCACTGTTACCACTGGCACAGGCACTTATACGCTTGACGGTGCAGTTACAGGTTTTGAGTCTTTTGGTGAAGTAGGTGATGCAAACACCACTTACTATGCCTGCTCTGATGGGACGGACTTTGAGATTGGTATCGGTACATATACTGCTTCTGGGACTACGTTGGCTCGTACAACTATTTTGCAGTCTAGTAATGCCGATGCTGCGGTGAACTGGACAGCAGGTACAAGAACTATTTTTTGCACGTTGCCAGCGGAAAAGATGATTTTTAATGACGCCAATGGATCGCCAGTTAATTTTACTGACAACAGCTTGGCTTTTGCGATAGCGCTAGGATAGAAAAATGGCAAACGCTTTTAAATCAGAGACAGATACTGGAGTAGGAACATCCCCTGCTACCGTTTACACATGCCCTGCCTCAACGGAAACAACCATAATTGGTTTAACTATAGCAAATATACACACAAGCCAGATTGAAATTGATGTTCAGTTAGATGCAAGCACTCGCACCAGTGGCGCAGAAGACAGTGTTTATATCATAAAGGACGCTCCTGTTCCTGTAGGGTCTTCCTTAGTTGCGGTTGGTGGTGATCAAAAAATAGTTTTGGAACCCGGTGATACTATAAAAGTTACATCAAATACCGCCGCTTCGGCGGATGTTGCTTTGTCTTGCCTTGAGATTTCATAGGGGTTAACAATATGAGTTATTTAGGACCAAAAGCTCTCGGTGACTTTGCCGACAGTAGCATTGTCACCCTTACAGGCACACAGGCACTAACCAATAAAACTGTAAATGGTGTCGATCCCAACGATTCTCTGCCGAAGGCTGGCGGTGACATGACTGGCGATATTGATTTTGGGCTAAGCAATAAGGCGTTATTTGGTGGTGTTGGTGGTGATTTAGAAATTTATCATGACGGTAATAACGCTTACATTGATAACAACGATGGGAATCTACTTATCCGAAATAACGCGGATGGTGATGATGGCGGCGATATTTATATTCAAGCTAAATCTGGTGAAAATAGTATTCTTATGCAGGACGATGGTAATGTGATTCTTTACTATGATAATGCTTCAAAGATATATACACAAAGCACTGGCGTGGCAATCAATGGAGTTGCAGAAATTTCTGGTCATGTAGAGGCCATAGGTGTTGAAGAAACCGTATACGACCTTGGAACTACTGGTGGCACAATCACACCTAGTTTTACTAATGGTGCTATTCAAAAAATTACATTAAACGCTAACTTAACATTTAGCGCATTTACTAGTCCTGTGGCTGGTCAATCAATTACTTTGATTATTGACACAAACGGAACTGGCAGGACGCTTACTTCAACTATGCTGTTTGCTGGCGGTAATAAAACTATGTCAACAACTGACACAATAGATGTAATGACGGTGTTGTATGACGGCACAAACTATTTAGCTAATTATGTTACGGACTTCAGTTAGGGTACGTCTATGCCGTTTGGATTTACACGATCTGTGCTAGGTACAGCAGCTTCTAGTAGCCTTGCTGGGCAGCAAGTGTTTACAGCTAACGGATCTTTCACTGTACCCGCTGGAGTTACAGAGATTTCTGCTGTATCTGTAGGTGCTGGTGGTGGTTCAGGCGGAACTGGCAGCAACAGAGGTGGCGCTGGCGGCGGCGGCGGCGGTCTTTCATACGGCACGTTCACTGTTACGTCAGGAGAGATTTTAACTGTTGTCGTTGGCACAGGTGGTTCTGGTGGCGCAAACAACCTTACTAATGGTGGTTCAGGTGGCAGTTCTTCAATAGCAAGAGGGGCAACCTCTTTACTAGTCGGTGGCGGCGGTGGCGGCGGGAGTCGTTCAGGAACGTCTGGAACAAATCAATCTGGAACAGGGGGTTCTAGAGGCACAACTACTGGAACTGAACGTGATGGTGGGGGCTTAGGCGGACTTGGAGGAAATGCATCATACAACAGTGCTGGCGGCGCGGCTGGTGGTGGCGCAGGCTATAGTGGCAATGGTGGCAATGGTGCTGCTACAAACAGCAATCTTAGCGGTACTTCCGGTGCTGGTGGCGGCGGTTCTGGTGGTACTGTAATTAGTAGTGGTTGTGGCGGTGGCGGCGGCGTTGGTCTTTTAGGTGAGGGTTCATCTGGCTCCTTACCCGTCGCAGGGCGCGGCGGCAACGGCGGTTCTGGTGGAGCAAATGGGTCAATAGGAAACTCAGCATCTACGGGTGGTTTGTATGGCGGCGGTGGCGGTGCAGACGATGATGATTATGTAGGGGCTGGTGGCGCAGGTGCTAACGGCGCTATAAGAATTATTTGGGGGGCGGGACGTTCCTACCCTAGTACAAACACAGGTGATGTATAATGTCATATTTAGGTAAATCACCCTCTCAGGGGACACGAAACAGGTTCTACTTTACTGCTTCTGGTGGAGAAACATCTTTAAGCGGTGCGGATGACAACGGCAATACTTTAACATTTGCTGATGGAGCATTTGTAGATGTTAGTGTAAATGGAATTTCACTTGTCGCGGGTACTGACTACAACACAACTACCGCGAACACTATCGGCGGTTTAACAGCGCTAGTAGCAAGCGATGTAGTGGAGATTGTCGCTTATGATGTGTTTAATATATTTAGCGGAAGTGTAAATGGACCTCTAAATGTCAGCGAGACTGTCACCGCATCAGCCTTTATTGGTGATGGCTCTGCTCTGACTGGTATCCCAAGCCCGACCTTGAGCAGTCTGGGCATTTCTAACCATAATCTTCTTTCTGTTGATTCTAATGGTGTTTTAACTTTACCTGACAATTATATTGTTTCTGGATTTGAACCGACTATACCGTTTGATATAAACGGCAGTGGGTCAGTCTCAGCACAAGATTCTTTAGATTATCTTAAATGGTCGATTGGCAGTTTAACTGCTTTTAATATTCCTACATCAGAAACATTTAAAGCACCTTGGAGTAACACCACTATTCTTAAAGGTTCTTTAGTGGAAGGAAATAACATAGATGCGCTAAGCGTGGCGACTGGTGGTGCTAGTAATAATTATGGTGATACTTTTATATTAGGCAATCAAGATGCTAATAATAATTTAAAATCAGGGCTTAGTATTAATGGTCCTAACACTAGATTAATAAGCCACACAGATGGTGAATCTATACTTTATAAAGGAACTTCAGAAAAGTTAAGCACTTCTAGCACAGGCGTTGATGTCACTGGCGATGTTAGTATATCAGGCGGTGTCTACTTGGGCGGCACAGGTTCAGCTAATTATCTGGATGACTTTGAAAAAGGGACGTTTACTCCAACTGTTTCTGGAGTGACACTACTTATCGCGCAAGGTAGATACACAAAAGTAGGTCTTGCTGTATTTGTTGAAGTATTTTTACGGTTTCCGACAACATCAGATAGCACAGTTACAAACATTACATTACCGTTTACTCCAGACCCGACTGGCAGTAATTTTTTCTTTGGTGGGGTAAGCATTGTTAAAAGTATAAATACACACGTTAGAAATAGAGCACAAACGCAAGGCATAAATCCACGAACCTCCACTAACGGAACCTTTACAAATGCTAGTTTTTCAGGCGCAGACGTATGTGTTGGCGGTTGGTACACAACATCTTAATTACCTCAAGTGGACTCTTGAGGCGGACGTAAAAAGGAGATAGCCAAATGGCATTAACAGAAGAAACAATCCAAGACAAAATTGAAATCGTAGGTGAACACAAGCACGTTCAAATACGCACCGCAACGGTCATAAAGCGTGATGGCGTTGAAATCAGCCGTAGCTTTCATAGGCACACTGTAGCACCAGACGCTGACATCACAGGCGAAAGCGCAGAGGTTCAAGCTATCTGTGCCGCTGTGCATACACAAGCAGTGAAAGACGCTTATGCAATATATTTGGCAGCAGAAGAGGCCGAAGGGGAATAGTAAATGACTAGAGCAAGAGAAATGGCGGACTTGATAAATGCCTATCAATTGATAGGTGGCGATGTAACCATTGATGGCTCAACAACCATTAATGGCCCAACAACCATCCCGGCTGATAATGGTGCAAATATATTTACTGCGGTTGACTTGTCTAACATTTATTATCCTGCTTTTCTGCAAGCTGGTGAAAGATTTTTTAAGGACACAACAACTACATCAGGGCTTTTACAGCAACCTTACCAAGGCAGTGTTACTTACTTAACAGCTAACCAAGCAGCCAATCGAACATACAATGCTAGATACTTTTCAATTATGCCAACTTCTAAAGGGGACAACATTGAAGATGTAGTTATATCTCACGCTGTTTTATTTACAAACGGTGCTACTCCATACGTTATTAATGATGTAACAAGCGTTGGTGTTTTTACTCATACAATAACTCTGAAATGGCAGGGTGGTGCGGCTCCTACCGCCGGAAATGCAAACAGTGTTGACTTGTATACATTTACCTTTGTTAGAACTGGTACTTTGGCGTACACATGCTTCGCTAGTCAGCCTGTTAAATATGCGTAAGGGTAGTTTGTAATGCCTTTGCTCACAACATTAGCAAGTTGCTCTGTCAGAGGGTTTGGGTTTGGTTCTTTAGCTGATGATTCCTTTAGCTTTGATGGAACTCTTGCGGTTCCAAACTGGAACTCAGGCACAATAACACAAAGAAAACTTATTCAGTCAGATGCGTCTGGGGGTCAGTTTGGTAGACCTGTAACTCTTAGTTATGATGGAAATTATTTTGTGGGCGGTTCCGCTGCATCCAATAATACGCCAAGCAATGCGGGTAAGGCTTATGTTTTTTTAAAGACTGGTGCTGCGCCAAGTTCTACCTATCCTCAACAAGCTATTTTACAGCATGACACTCCATCTGCAGATGATGCGTTTAGCTATGATTATGACACAATAGATATTAATAGTGATGGAACTTATTTTATTGGTGGAGCAAGAACTGAAGATCCAGTTGGCGCATTTAATGGTGGCAAGGCTTATATCTTCACACGGTCAGGTACTAGCTGGAGCCAACAAGCCACATTAGAATCAAGTGATATTCAAGGCAACGATCAGTTTGGCATAGGCGTTGCAATTAACGGTGATGGAACAATCGCCGCAGTATCAGCAACAGGCGAAGATGGTGGTGCTGGTGACCCACTTGCATCGTCTGGTGCAGTTTATATATACACAAGATCAGGTTCTACTTGGAGCGAACAGACAATATTGAGAGCATCAAATGCTGGTGCGTCTGACTCATTTGGTGCGCGAATTGATATGGATGAGGCAGGAGAGTATTTGCTAGTATCTGCACATGTTGAAGATGGGCCAACCGATTCAACAAGTAACGTGGGTTGTGCTTATGTTTTCAAAAGAACAGGTTCCAGTTGGGCTGAACAAGCAATATTAAGGCCATCTGATCCCGCTGCTTCTATGTTTTTCGGAAGAGGTGCAATAAACAGCGAAGGAAATATTTGTGCAATTCCTTCAGACCGCGTTGATAGTTTTCGCGGTGCAGTTTATGTGTTTACTCGCTCCGGTTCAGAGTGGACACAACAAGCAAAAATTGCAGGTCCCGGCGGGTTTGATACCTTTTTTGGGGGTGCAGTAGCAATAAACGAAGGCAACATAATTGCTGCAAGGGCGGCTAAAACATCAACAGGACTTACTTCTGATGGGGTGATTTATGTTTATCAAGTCACTGATCCAACCAACCCGCAATCAAGCTGGACTTTAAAGAAAACCTTTCAATCCTCTGACATTGCTGATGGGGACAATTTTGGTTTTTCGATAGAGATTAGCAAGGATGGATCAGTGATAGGTGCTGGTGCAATTAGTGAAGGCACTAATGGTTCTTGTTATACCTTTGAAGTTCCGTTTGTTTAGGAGAGAATCGTAGTGTTTGGTGAGCTGGCTTTATCAGAGAGATCAATAACAGAACAAGGCGTTGTTCTGTTGGATTCTGCTGCGCTTGATGCAAACTTTGTTCAGGCAACAGAGGCTAATCTCAGGGCATTTGGTTCAGCAGAGCTTATAGGAACCCTAAGTAAAGAACATGTTGGTGTTGGCGTCCTTGTTGGGGAGGCGGCGGTTGATGCGGAGTTTGCCCAGACTTCTGTTGGTAATTTTGTAAGGTCTGGAATATCAGACTTTGTAGCTTCCTTCCTACAAACCACTGTTGGAACACAGATTGATCATGGAGAGGCATCAATCACCGCAGTTTTTGTACAAACCACTGTTGGATCGCAAATTGATTTAGGTACTGCTTCAATCAGTGCTGTATTTGTACAAACCACTGATGGTGACTTTTTGTGGACAGAAATGAATGCCGGTGCCACTCCTGAAGCTTGGGTTGAAATTGTCCCTACGGGCGGTACATGGACAGAAATAAACGCTGGTGTTATACTCAACACTTGGACAGAAAAGGTGGTTTAAATGGCTACAACATATACAGATAATACCGGTATAACAAAGCCCGGCTCTGGAGAACAGAGCGGCACTTGGGGTACAACCGTCAATACAAATTTTGATATTATTGATCGTGCCTTGAATGATGTTGGCGCAATAACACTTTCTGGTTCAACTTACACTCTCACAACTAATAACGGTTCACTTTCTGATGGACAGTACAGTGCTATTGTTTTTTCCGGCACTTTATCTGGTGACTGCACTGTAACCATTGACCCTAGTGACGCTGCTAAAACGTATATCGTAAAGAATAGCACGACAGGCGGGTTTTCCGTAATATTTAGTCAGGGTAACGGTTCTGGTGGCACGTTGACCGTACCCGCCGATCAAGTTGCTATTGTGTATGCCGATGGTGCAGGGGTTGGCGCTAAAGTAGATGGAAAGGCACTTAGTAATGTAACAGACGCTTTGACATTTTCTGGAACAACAAAAGTTCAGGCCACAAGCACCGGAGCAACAGTTACAGGAAACTTGATTAACGATGGGGTAGAGGTTTTAACTGGCGGCTATCTAAACGGAGCGCCCGGATCTACTTTGTCTCTTGAAGGGTTTTTTAATAACGGCACAGAAAATATAGCCATTGGAAGTCTTGCACTTGGTGGTACGGCATCACCAAACTCAATGTCTGGGAATGGCAAGAATACCGCAATTGGAAAATCAGCGGCTGGCGCTTTAACCAGTGGCGATTACAATACAGCCATTGGATATTCTTCTAGCGAAGGCATGGTTAGCGGCAGCGAAAACACAAGTGTTGGTTTGGAGTCTTTAAAGCTTAACCAATCAGGAAATAAAAACGTAGCAGTTGGAAGTAACGCTCTTTTTGACAATGTTTTGGGCAGTGAAAACGTAGCACTAGGCTACAAGTCCAGTGAAAATTCTTTGTCCAGCTACAACGTAGTTATTGGATCGCAAGCAAACACAAAAGATGCTCTAGCATCGACTCTGGGTGCTGTTGGTGAAAACATTGCTATTGGATATCAGGCTGGAGCGCAAACTGGTTCTGGAAACGCAACAGGTTATCTAAGTGACGCAAATTCATACAAAAGAAACATAACCGTAGGCACTGAATCCGGCAAGTTTTTAGGTGGTTATTCTAGTCAAAATGTGTTTTTAGGATATCGAGCTGGACCACAAGTAGCTGCATCAGATCAGTCAGATGACAATGTGGGTATAGGAACCAATGCTCTGTATAGACTTACTACGGCAGACAGTAATGTGTGCATTGGCGAAGAGGCTGGTTCATATATTACTGCTGGAGGGTACAATGTTTGTATAGGCCCAGATTCCGGTGTCACAAATACCGCCGATCTCACAGGGAGCTTTAATGTAGCAGTAGGTTGGCTTTCCACTCTTAGCCCCGGAGGAGCCAGTAATACAGTTATTGGAAGAGGTGCTGGCTCATCGACCAGCCCCTTTAACATGATTTCTGGCGGTCCTCACTCTGATAGAATTGTTCTGGGCGATAACAGCATAACAAACGCTTATATTAATGTAGCGTGGACCGTGACTTCTGATGTTCGTGATAAGACAAATATTGAAAATGTTGATCTCGGATTAGAGTTTTTATCTTCGTTTACCCCTATTAAATTCCGGTACACAAATAGCCGAGAAGAAAACGATCCGCATGGGCCTCAGCATTATGGCTACAGCGCTCAAGACGTTCTGGCAGCAGAAGGCGCGAATCCAGTAATTATTGATACCGAACAACCTGAAAAATTGAAACTGAAAGAAACACAATTAATTCCAGTTTTGCATAATGCAATTTTAGAGCTAAAAGAAGAGAATGCCGCTCTTCGCGCAAGACTCGATGCGGCAGGTATTTAGTTGAGGGCTTTTTAATGCCGCTAACAAAGCTACAATTTAAACCCGGAATTGTTAGGGATCTTACCTCGTATTCTAACGAAGGTGGGTGGCGTGATGGTGACAAGGTGCGCTTTCGTCTTGGCTACCCTGAAAAAATAGGTGGGTGGGCAAAGTACACTAGCTCAACTTTTCTAGGCACTTGTCGTGCGTTGCACAATTGGACTGCGCTGGACGGCTCTAACTTTATGGGTCTTGGCACAACTAATAAATACTATGCTGAACAAGGCGGAGTCTATAACGACATTACTCCTGTACGCGAAACAACCGCAGCAGGGGATGTTACTTTTGCCAAATTCCTTACTTTTTCTCCTATAATTAATGTTTTTGACAGCGCTCATGGGGCGGTGGCTGGTGATTTTGTAACTTTTTCTGACGCGGTTACTCTAGGCGGCAATATAACAGCAGATGTTCTTAATCAAGAATATGAAATCGCTACCGTAGCAAACGACAACGAATACACCATAATAGCGAAAGATCCCACAACAGGTAGTGTTGTGGTTGCTGCCGCTTCCGATGTAGGAAATGGCGGAACTGTGACGGTGGGTGAGTACCAGATAAATTCTGGGCTAGATACGCAGGTTGGTGGCACCGGTTGGGGCGCAGGTTTTTATGGTGGCCCTTCTGGGCATACCCCAGTTACCAGAATCTTGTCAGGCTCTATAAGTCCATCAGTTACGGCATTAAATTTAAACACAACTTCAGGACTTCCAGATTCTGGATATGTTGTTATCGAAGATGAGGTGATTGGCTATACAAGCAAGAATTCCAGTCAATTAAATGGATTGTCTAGGGGTGAGTTTGGAACAACTGCCGCCGCACATAGCTCTGGAGTTTCGGTAACAGAAGCCACCTACGGGTGGGGTATGCCGTCCGATCTCACAACAACCGCGCAAATCAGGCTGTGGTCACATGATAATTTTGGCGAAGATTTACTTATTAACCCACGCGACTCTGGAATTTTTTATTGGGATAAAAGCGAAGGCACAAATGTCAGAGCGGTTCCTTTAAAAAATATAAGCGGGGTAAAAACCAGTGTTCCTACCATATGTAAACAGGTTCTGGTGTCTGACCGCGATAGGCACGTTATAGCATTTGGCTGTGATGGATTTGGCTCATCTTCAAGTGACCCAGATGGCAATGGTATTCAGGACAATTTATTAATCAGGTTTTCAAGTCAAGAGAACCCAGTTGATTGGTTTCCTACGTCTTCAAACACGGCTGGTGACTTAAGGCTTGGTGCAGGATCAACTTTTGTTACCGCTCTTGAAACAAAGCGTGAAACATTAGTGTTTACAGACACATCTATTACATCAATGCGTTTTATTGGACCACCATTTACTTTTGGCCTGCAACAGCTTGCCTCAAATATTACTATAGCTGGGCCAAACGCAGCTATAGCTACAGAAGATTTTGTTTTTTGGATGGGGATAGACAATTTCTATGTGCATTCTGGGCAAACAGCGCAACTTCCATGTACTGTAAAGGATAAGGTTTTTACTGACTTCAACCTGTCTCAAGTAGACAAAATCTGTGCTGGCGTTAACTCTGAATTTTCAGAGGTCACATGGTTTTACCCTTCTGCTAATTCACAAGAAAATGATAAATATGTCACCTACAATTATATGGAAAAAGTTTGGTATTTTGGAAACCTAGCAAGAACAGCTTGGATCGACAGGGGAGTTAGGGACTTCCCTTCTGCTACAAGTTCAAACTACTTGTATAGCCATGAATTTGGGTACGATGATGATGGATCGGCTATGGACTCTTTCATCGAATCTGCTGTTATGGACATAGCTGACGGTGATCACTTTGCTTATATAAGGCGAGTTCTGCCTGACCTTACTTTTGTAGGATCTACACAGTTGGCCTCTCCACAAGCCACTTTTACGTTAAAGGCAAGAAATTCCCCCGGCGCTAACTTTGATAGTACACAATCAGGAGATGCTGTAAGAACCTCTGCTAGTCCAGTAGAAGAGTTTACCGGAAGTCTTGATTTAAGAGTTCGCGGAAGATCATTTGCGTTACGGGTAGAGTCGGATGCTATTGGTTCAAAGTGGCGTCTTGGTAGCCCTCGTGTTGACATTAGACCGGATGGTAGGCGGTAATGGCTAGTAGTGAAGTGCCTGCTCCAAGGCTCCCAGATCCCACGATTGAATACGATGTGGGGTACATGAACGATCTTGTGAGGACAATTCAGTTGTTTATGGAGCAAGAAAAAAATCCCGGGCAATTAAGAGCTACCAATATTACATTAACGAACCTGCCAACAAGCCCTACTGGATTAGAAGTAGGTTCACTGTGGAATGACGCAGGAACAGTGAAGATAGTGACATAGCAGGAATTTCCTGTATAATTGTTCGTGTTAACAAGGAATTTAATTATGGGTTTATTAGATGATATTGCAAAGATAGCCCTTCCGGCAGCGGCAAGTTATTTTTTGCCGGGTATTGGGAGTACCTTATTTGGAGGCGCTGCGGCAAGTAGCATGTTTGCTAATCCTGCTGTTCAGCAAGCTCTTGTTTCTGGTGGTCTTGGCCTACTAACAGGTCAAAAGCCTAAAGACGCTTTGAAGTCTGCGCTGCTCGGCGGCATAGGCTCCAGCATGTTTGGTCAGGCTGGTCAGGCCCCTAATCAAAGCGCAGCAGGTATGGAAGCGGTAAATGCTCCATTCACTCCTATGAGCGGGAGCCAGTCCCCGAGTGCTGGAGCGGCGGCGGCTAGAGCGGCTAGGGCAGCGGGTACAGGCGCAAGCCAAGCAATTGAGCCTATTGCTGCAAAAACTATGACAGGTGAACTTTTGCAAGGTCTTGGCATGGCGGGTGAGTCGGGAAAAGAAAATTTATTGTTTAAAATTCTTAATAGTCAGTTAGGTGAGGGCGCTGCCGCTGGTTTGCTTGCAGAGCTTTTAGCAAGTGGAGACAAGGATGAAGACACAAGAACATCTTTTGAAAAGAACCCGTATGCAGGCGGCAGAAACTATGGGCAGATGGGAGGCATAAATTACAATCAGGGCGGTTTAGCATCCTATCCGCGCCGTGATGGTGGTATAAATCCAAGCGAAGGATCAGGCACACAAGATGATGTTCCTGCTTTATTAACGGCTGGGGAGTTTGTAATGACCCGTGATGCTGTTGAGGGCGCTGGTGGCGGTGATGTTAATCAAGGCATCAATCGCATGTATAGTATGATGGATAAGTTTGAGAGGATGGCGTAATGGCTGTACAAACAGTAGAACAGGTTCAGCGTTTAGCCCCATATCTAGAAGGTATTGAGCAGCGTCTGCTAAACACAGCGTTTGGACAGTTCGATGATTCTGGGGCGCAAACAGCGCCCGGTATTCTCGACACGGCTCTTGACCTTCCACAGCAGCAAGTAGCGGGTTTAGACCCGCTTCAGCAGCAGGCACTGGACATGGCACCCGGGATGGTCGGATCATACGCGCCGTTTACTCTTGGCGCATCAGGTCAAGCACTCGGCGGTCAGGCCGCTTTAGCTGGCGGTTTAGGTCTTTTGTCTGATCCAGCAGCAGCCGTCCAGCAGTATATGAATCCGTATCAAGGTAGCGTGATTGATGAAATTAATCGTCAGGCTCAGATGGCACAAAATCAAGCGGCAGCGAATTCTGTTCAGGCTGGAGCTTTTGGGGGATCTCGCCAAGGCATTCAAGCCGCCGAAACAGAAGGCCGTAGACTTGCCGCAGTTGGCGATGCTCAACGCAAAGGATTTCAGGATGCAGTTAGCTCTTCACAAAAAGCAGCGCAGCTTATGGGTGGTATTGGTCAAGCCTACGGTCAACTTGCTGGCACCACTGCCGACATTGGCCGTGTGCAGTCAGAGCTAGGTAGAGCAGACCTCGGCATGATGACACAGCTTGGCGATATTGGTCGTAATCTCCAGTCACAGCAACTTGAAGCACAGCGTCAGAATCAGTTGCAGGCTACACAAGAGCCGTTCACAAGACTTGAAATGGGACAGTCCATGCTTAGAGGCGTTCCAAGCGCTGGACTCGCATCAACATTTAAGTCAGCGACAACACCAGACACCAATCCTTTCTTGGCAGGCGTTGGTGCTTATACAGCCCTGCAAGGCATAAAGCCAACTGGCAGCAACTAGGGGTATATAAATGGCTCAAAATCAGACACTACCTTTAGGCTCCGGTTTAGGGGCAATTAGAGCGCCATCATTACAAGGTGACGCAAACGAAGCGGCGTTTCGCAAGGATGCGGCAAGCGGTGGATTGATGGGAGAGTTTCTTCGAGGCATTGGCTTTCAAAGCGACCCTGCTAATCAAGAAGCTATTGCGAAAGCTTTATCTGCTTCTCCTGAATTATCAACAAGGATGAAAAACATTTATCCTAATAATGAGATTTTTAATTCTGCAAGCGGAGGGATAGGGCTTAGTCAAGTTCCGGCGTCTGGCCTGCCTGATATTTTGCCTAGTGAAACTAATTTATTTGGCGATGATTCTGATGGATTTAAAATTCAGACTAAGCGTGGACCTGAAACTATTTCTGAATTTGCTGCATCTAACTTAGATGGCTTTTATGAAATGTTTAAGCCTACGCCAGAAGACGCAAGACGACTAGCCAGAGCGCGGGGTCAAGTAATCCCCGGCGTAGCTGATGAAATAGAAGCCATGTCAATAAGAGATGCTTCTGATGCCAGAACAAGAGGAGGCTCGTTTGGATCAACAGTAGATGACGCAGCGGGTCAGTTGGCTGGCGGTCAAGAAACCAGCAGAATATTGGCCGAAGCACAAGCCGGTAAAACTTTTGAGGACAAGTCTGTAAGCACAGGGACTGGACTTCCACAAGAGCTTACTACTGGAGAGCTTTCTGGCGGAGCAAAAGTAAAAGGAGCAGACACACCAGCAAAACAGGCCGCTGTAACTGCGCTTGATGAGTATTTAAAGGCTGCAAGACCGGGCGTTGCGCCAAAAGATTATGCCGAATACATAAAAGAGTTTGGCGAGGCAACAGGGCTTGATGTATCTGGAGAGCCAGATAACAAGACAGCACTCATGGCATTCGGTCTAGCCCTTATGCAGAACAAGGCTGGTAAAGGCTTTGATGTTGGTAAAATGCTTTCGTCAGTTGGTGAGGCTGGTGAAAAGGCATTACCTGCTATGGAGGCCGCAAGGAAAGAGGCGATGGCTATGAGGGCCAAAGCAGGAGAGTACGCAATTAGCCGTAAAAAAGAAGATAAAGCCGCTGCCATGAATCGCAAAGGCTACTACATCATTCCTGCCGGGGCATCAAACTCTGCTAGTGGGTTCTTACAAGCCGTCCAATCAGGAAAGGGCCGTTTAGAACGCTTAAACGATTACGAACTTAACTCTCTTGATCAAAATTCAGAATTTAATCAACAGTACGACATTATTCCAGCAGATCGTTATGAGTCTGTTGTTAGCGAGGTGATTAAGGCAGCTAACAAAGGGAAGGATATTAAATCTTATTTAGAAACCCCAAAAACAATAAGTCTTTTTGGTTCAGACGAAGAGGTTCCTGATTGGGCAAGGGTTGATGTTTTTTACGGCAATCCAAACTCTAACAACAAAGGTAATAATGTTCTTGCAGAAAGCCCAGAAGCTGTTCTTCAAAGAATAACCTCTGCCCAAAATGGCTTGCTTAAAGAGGAAAAGAAATTTGTAAAAATAGCTGACCTGCTTAACAAAACAGATATAGATAGACTGTCGCAAGTCGGGTACAGTGTTGTGCAGTTTGGGCGTGATTTTGGTATTAATGTTACAGAACAAGGTACACCGCTTGAGCAGCTTAAATATTTGTTGAAAACAATTGAGGTCAGTGAAACTGCGAATATTCTTGGCGAGGCTGGAAAGACTCTTTCAGATGTTGATAGGCAGCTTGTTAGAGACATTGTTGGAAAGATTGACTGGGATAACGCTGACGAAGGTTTGCTTAAAGACAAGCTAAGAGAAATATATGGTTTAGTAATAACCAAAGGCAAGGAAAACATAGCAAACTCTTTCAAAACACTAAAAAAGTATGGGGTACAGGTTGATTCTGGACAGACAACATCCGCTAATTCAGGGGGTTGGACAGAGGGTGAGGACGGGGTTTTTCGCAAAGCTTCTAAACAGGGGTAATTATGGGTATTGTTCAAATTGAAACACCGGCTGGTGTAAAGAAGTTTGAAGTTGCTGGTGACAAGCCGACCACTGAAGAGCTTAATGAAATTGAATCACAGTTTACTTCGCAACAACCTAATGTTGTTGGATTTTCGTCATTTGACGAACTCATGGGCGCTGTTAAAAAAGCCAATGAAACAGAAGGCTTCGACTACGAAACTGGGGCTGATTCAGCATTAAGAGCGCAAATTTCATTTGGTGAAACAGAATCTGAACGTGAAGGCATTCTTCAAAAGCTGGTAGGAAAAGAAGGATATACAAGAGACAGCCAAGGCCAACTTGCTTTAACGTCTATTGGTCAAGAAATAAGGGGGATGTCTCCCTCCGAAAAAAATATTGTTATTGAAGATGAGGGATTTTCGTTAGGTGACTTAGCAGACCTTGCGGGAATTTTGCCGGAAACCATAGGTTCTGTTATTGGCGGGGTT
>TARA_R110000772_G_scaffold45987_5_pt1 | contig 19651 bp, 24 predicted proteins | sample TARA_R110000772 | Tara Oceans TARA_R110000772 (sample SAMEA4397948) | marine metagenome | biome: Polar Biome; feature: [SRF] surface water layer (ENVO:00010504); material: water (ENVO:00002006), including particulate matter (ENVO:01000060) such as... | depth 5 m | reverse complement strand
GGTCTGTTTGCAATCTTGGATGCCGCGCCGATAAGTTTGAGGTTCTCGTTTGTGTCAAAGTCTTCCCCGCCTGCGGCATACAAAAGCTTGCTTGCCCCGATGACCTCAGTTGGTGAAAATGGAGTTTCATTCGAGAACTGGACAAGCTCCCCCATTCTTTTCTCGGCGGCGTCCATGTCCCCCATCATGAATGCGAGTTGCAATCTTGCGTCCTCGAGTTGCGCTGCAATTGGCAGTCCTGCTTTGAACGCTTTGTATAGTCCTCCGACGGCGGCAACTGCAATTGCCGCTCCCGCTGCCAATGCGGCGAAAGCCGCGACAATCAATCCGATTGTTCCAAGGATTGCAACCAAGGGAATTGCCGCGGATGCCGTTGAGCCTGCGAGCGCGGTCATTCCTCCCGCCGCGCCAGTTGCCGAAGCTCCTAAAGCCCCCACTCCTGCCGAGGATGCTGCGGATGCTGCCCCCATTGCCCCCATACTCTGACGAAGACCAGTCAGTCCGCCAATGAATGATCTTGTCCGATTCACAAGGCGCCCGAATTTGCCTTCCATCACGCCCGCGCCGTCTGCTACGTTTAGCAGTGACCCCGACATTGATGCGAGCCCTCCTCTGCTCTTCTGTGCGGCTTGTCCGAGCTTTGCCGCTGACCTCGATGCCTTGGTCGCGTTGTTGTCTAGTTTCGGGAGGTTTTTTGCTGCGGCATTTCCGACGCCTGCAAGACCCTTTCCGATTTTGTCTAGTTCTGAAACGGCTTGTTTCCCGTCGACTTTGACTCCTAGTGTGGCGATATCCATTGAATTTTATTTCTTATTTGCGACCCATTCAAGGAATACCGCATCCGCCTCTTGCATTACAGTCAAAAAATACACATGGTCGCAAAAACCTGCGGCGTTCGCGTAGCATATCGCGTCAACGATCGAGATTGCGTTCGGTGCAAAGCCCGAGCTTCTAGACGCTGACAACTGAAAGAAGGCGCGAACGTATTGCCACTGAGCCTCATTGAGCTCTGGTCTTCTAAGTAATGCGGCAGGCGGATTGTCGGGGTCGTCTTCGAGCATATCCTCGAAGTGATCGAGCATGCCGCTATATTTTAGCTGCCATTCAACTTCCTTTTTTTACGGCGTCCGCTGTGGCGGACATGCTCTCCCGTTGGAAGTTGGCTTGCTCGGTTGCTTGATCTGCAATGAAGTCTCTTACTGAGGGGACTTGCAATACACGCTCAACATTCTCGGGCGTGCATGCAAGTTTTTTTCCATTTTCAGTGATTCCTTTCCAATCAACGATGATTGCCTCGACGATGCATTTCATTGTTACCTTTCGCGCTGCTGTCATTGACTTCGCGAGCTCCCCTTTGAGCTTGCGACTGTTTTTTTGCATTGCACGAACATACTCTTTGCATTCTGTCGATCGGATCAGAAAGGAGGTTTCGTCGTCGTAATCGACCCAAACTCCATTTTCGACGGCGTCTTGAACAAGCAGTGCGTTTGATAATTCCATGTGCGTATACTTGCTTTTTATTCGAAGATGTCAAATACGATTTGCGTGCCTGTGACGGGGTCAAGGATTGCTTGAATATCGGTGTTGACCATGACGTCAGAGTCAATCCCCTCAATGCTTGCACTTCCGCTCGGGAACTTGATTCTCGGCAAGTAAACAGAGATTGTCCGTCCTGCCGAGTCCGTGACTGTGAAGTCAATCGAGATGTCGTCGTGATCGTCAACCTTTGTCAAAAAGTCATTGTTCTTGAAGTATGCATTCAAGCTTCCTGTGATCTCACAACGACCCATGCCGACGTCGAAGTTTCCTTCGTATGACAGGGCGTCTTTGCCTCTGAGGTTGTTTGCAATTTCGAGGGTCAAGGTTTTGAATCTCTCTGTTGAGGCGGCGTCGTCGACTGCAAGGGTTCCCATGTTCGAGGTTCCGTTGAGAATGTCTCCAATTGGGGCGTTGGCGTATCCGTTTGCGTCAATGCTTGTGTTCGACTTGACTCCAGTCAATCCAAGAAACGAAAGTGATCCCGTAATGATTGCCTTGCTCTCGATATTAAGAGAAAGAGTATCCGCGACCATGCCGCTGAATTGCTGATAAAATTCCCCGCCTGTATTATCGACGATCTTTTTCTCGATAGTCATGCTCTTGCGAGTCACTCCGTTGCGGATTGATTTGGCTTTGATTGTGGCTGTATCTGATTCGTCTGAGTTGAATTGACCAGCAACGCATGTCAGTTCGGATCCGTCTCCGCTTACTGCAACGACGCGCTTGATCCCGTTGTTGAGTGCGTCGGCTAGTCCGCTGACTTTGATTCCCGAACCGACCTTGACTGTTGAGAAGTCTCCCGCCGCGCCTGTGATGGTGCTCGAGCTCGCAACGACTGCAATTGCCCCCGTGAAATCGAGTGTGTCGTAGTCGGCTTGCATAGCGTATTGCAACAAGTCGTCGAATTGTAAAACGGAAAGCTCAAAGTCCATTGATCCGCTTGCTTGGTTGTGAACTTTTGCAAGGTCTGGAATTTGGCGGTCGCTTCGAATCTCGTCCGATGTGATTGCTTCTTTTTCTGTGATGATGCTTTCGCCAGTCATGCGCAAAAGCTTGTATCCGTCTGTCGGCGGTGTGCCGAAGGTTGTCTCGCCCGAATAAGCGAGAGATGCTAGGTTTGAGTCACTCATATTTTTTTGTTTGTTGTTTGGGTTGCTTTTTACTGTGACAAATCATGATAATTCGTCGGGCGGTAAATTGTTTTAAGTGTCGCCGATTGCGTCGATTGCAATGCTGAATACTTTGTATCCGTCTGCAATGCCTCCGTCTTGCAATGTGACTCTTTTTGTTTTGAGGGTTGTCAATCCGTCATCTGACAAGAAATTTTGATTCTCGAGCGTTGATAGGGCGTCGGCTGATTCGTATGCCTCCTTGATTCCTTGGTGCATTTCCATATGTATTTGCACTCCAAAGACAACGGGCGTGCGCTGCAAAAGACCAGTCATCGCGGCGTTGATTGTTGTTCCTTGTATGATGGTGAAACGACCCCAAGGCGCGACCGATGGTTTCTTGCGCCCGTCATTAGGATAAAGCAAAGGCATACGATCCGCCCATGCTGTCACGAATGCTTGCGTTGCCAATGTTCTGATGTTTGAGTGATGACTCATAATTGTGAAAGGGCGTTTGATATTTCAACTTCGATTTCGGCGATTGATATTCTGACCATGCCCCCGACCGCTTGCTTGCTGTGCCCCGTTTCTAGGTATTGAATATATTCAAGATTTGACGTGATGTAAATCGGCTTACTCCCGAGGTCTGTGCCCTTGGAAATACTCGGGAATTTGTTCTCGGGTGATTTTGGCGGGGAGCCCTTGGTCTTGTTTTTGCCTTCTGATTTCTTGCTGGTCTTTGATGGAACTTTTTGGTCGATCGCTCCGACGCCAAGATTCCAGCTTGCTCGAGCTCTGCCCGTGTCGACTGGCGTCCTCTCTGTGATCTTTGTCCAGAGATTGAGGACGATGTATCGAATGAGCTTGTTCATGCTCATTTCCGCCTTCTCGGCGAATTGTTCTAAATCCGCTTTGAATGCAATCACGTTTGATGCGTTGCTTGCCATTACCTTGCGACGATGAATTTGATTGTTGCCCCGACTGGGTCGAGCTCGATTCCGACAACGCCGTATGTCGCCGCCCCGATTTGGATTTGTGCCTCTGTTGTTGGGTCTACGTTTCCGACGTCCGAGGCTTTGACGAGATACACTTCGTTGTTGACCATTAGGCTTGTGTCGGCGTTGTATTGCTTTTCGTTATATCTCAACGCTGAGAGCTCGACTTCCGTTCCCCATCCCGAAGTCGAAGTCTCTGTGATCGGGTCATACACGCCCTCTGTGGGGTCAAGGCGGAGTGTGATCGTCTTCCAAGCTTGATCGGCGAGCCCTTCCGCGATGTCGTATCCTTTTTCCGCTAGTGCTCTGATGTCCATATTTTATCTTTCAACGCTTCCGAGTGAGAAGCTTTTCGATGAGTTGCTTGTCTTGACTGTGCCGTATCCCGGGAGCATGTGATCAATAAAGTCGGGTATGATTTGAGTCCCGAGCTTCTCAAAGAAACCAAGTTGCACGGCGCCGTTGCCTACATTCAAGCTGCTGAGATTTGCCTCAGACGGATCGACCGCGACCTTCCCTTGCTTGGCGTGCAATTGAATCGCCATTTCGCAACATGCGTCTTTGACTGGGTTCGGGACGATGTCGTCAGCGATTGCAATCCCGTCAACAACGAGCTCGATTCTAGGGAATGCAAGAGCCTGTGTATCTGTCGCCCTCTTGCCTACCCAGTTGACAGAGCTCGTCAATTGCCTGCTTGCGCTGATGATAGCCGCTTTTTTGATCTCTCCGTCGGTCTCCGCTGTCCATGCCGTCGAAGTCAACGAACTCTCGGCGTATGCGTCAACCTCGAGCTCGGTGACGTATGTGTTTGCGTCTGCAAGTCCTGTGCCGTCTTCGGGTGTTAATACTAAAGCCATAGTTTTAAAGTTGTCTGTTTATACGATTTCCAAATTCTTTTGTCATCAACTAAAGCGCCCGCGGGCGCCTTTTCATGATTTGTGCTTTATTTCGCTGTGCATTGACTGAGTCGCCGCGGCTAACTCTTTGAGCGCATGAGAAAGTCCGTTGAGCATTTCTCGTTGTTCTGTTCTGTCGGCGTGACGCTCTGTCCTTTCGTCTCTCATTACTTTTTCGATGAGCTCTGTATGATGCTTGTCCTTTCTTGTGAGGACATAAAAGAAAGCAAACAATGACGCAAAAAGAGCAAAGATAATAAGACCCATGAGCCCCCCCGCGTTTTGCCACATTTCGGGGTCGCCAATGGTTGCAATGATGTGAATTGTATTTTGTAGATTCATGTCTATTTGTATTCGCCATCATACCAAAACCCGTTTTTCGGGTCTTTGATACGAGGCTCATTTATAAGGTGATATTGAAAAGAGTTTTGATTGTGTCTCTTCATCAACATTTGCAGGGTGGTGAAAAATGATTGCCACTGTTCGGGCGGGACTGTCTGACATCCTGCCGAGCTCGTTGTCGTGTATCCGCCTCGGTGAAGGTTGATCCAGAAACGAAGGTTTGCTCGGTCATGAAATAGGCTGTCCGTGCCCTCTATGCGCTTGCCGTTGCCCTCGCCGCCGTCTCGGCGAACCACAACGCTCGAGGCTTGTCGGAAGGCTGTGTGCCCGCTTTTTTTGCCGTATCCGTGATGTCCTTGGACATAGTCGACGATTTGCGGGCTCTCAAGACTTGCTCGTCCCTGCTTGTATCCGCTTGGGTCGGTGTTGAAATTAAAGCTTAAAAATGATTCGGGTGAGATTATGAACGCGGCGTCGTCGTATATGCCCCTGTCGTTCTTTTCCTTTTTCCCCATTGAATCGAGATAATAGCCTCTGACCGCAATGACTGAAACGGCGTCCTCTTGCAATTTCTGGTCAATCTGACTTGATCTCCAACTTTCGATTTTTGCTCGTAGTGCCTGCGGTCTTTTTTTGGGTAAGAATCTCATAATTTTTCGAGTATGTCTTTTGTGCTTGGTGTTCGTCCGATAAGGAAGTTCAAATGCTCGACTCGACTTGCGTGTCTGCCGTATGCGACGAACCCTGCAATTCTTAGCCCTGCAATTATCTTTTTGCGCTTCCACCATGAGACGGGGCTCCAATGGTCACGCATTGCTCGATTGAGAATCTTGTCGGCTGTCTTCTGTCCGTTTACCCCGCAGAATTGCGAGCGATACAGCCAATCGTGTATGACTGCCGGGCCGTTGCTGTCTTGCACTTTGCTGACTATCGAGCGGACAATCCTCGGCACGCTGTAAAGATCAGAGACGAACCCTTTGGGAACTCGTATTTCCCCGAACTCGAGGTCGTCATAAATGTAATCTGAGAGCAATTGCCATTTTCCTTGTCCGACTTCTCTGACTTCAAGGTGTAGGGGAAACGCTTCGTTTGTTTTTACTTTGTCAATTTGCATCTCAATCGCTTTGTGAGTAAAGCATATATATCAACGCATAAATCAATGTCATGATCAAAAACCAAAGGACGAAAGCTTTTGTCGGATCTGTGTCGTCCCCGTTCATTTTTTAGGGTGCTGTCGGGTAATTGCTCCAAGTTGCAATCGGCTCGTATTCTTAGGCTAACGCCAAACAAAACGGGTATGGTTCACCCCCTAGTAATTTTGTTGGGAAATTGCTTCCGTCAATGTTGCATTTGTAGATCCCCGCATCAACGGGGGAAGAGCCAAATGCGATCAAATAATAAATTTCAGTTTCGCCAACAACTAAAGAAAACAGACCCTTCTGTGCCGCATCACTCGAAGAGACTATAGTCGTAATATTGCTGCCGTCTTTGTCGCAACGCATGATTCTTGAATCAATCGTAGTCCCTCCGCTGTTTAGCCAATATATATAATTGCCTGTTACGTCTACGTCACGAACCGCAGTGCCGTTGTCGACATTGGTTGTGATCGTTGTGAGGTTTGACCCGTCAAAATCCATTTTTTTAATTGCTTTTACGTCAGTGTCAAAATCTCTTTCGTAAAAATAAAGATTGATGCCGTCATTGTCTAGACCTTCAATTCCAGCGTAATCTGTGTAAATTGTGGCTACATTGGATCCGTCTAAATCTGCACGAAAAATGCTTGTGTTTCCGTTCAGATAATTGCTCCAAAAAAGCCCATCATCACAAACAGTTAGCTGTCTGAGGTCTCCCGTTCCCGTCACAAGGGTCTCAAGATTGCTCCCGTTTAATTCACACCTTGCCACTTTTTGCGGGTTAGCCCCATTTATAATATAAAGCCAATTTTTGTAATATACAATCGCCTTATCAATTGTCAAACCAGTTGCTTGCTTAACAATGATTTTGTTGCCTGTGCCGTCGGTGTTTAAACGCTCTAAATCTTTGCCTCCCGTTCTATTACTCCAATAGAGATTTGGTCTTTCGATAACCGATGCGGTAAAATTAAGTGGTAAAGTCATCTATCCTATTTGGCTGATATAAAGAAACAATCCTGTGCCAGTATAATAATATCCCATTGTTATTACGTCGTTTACTGTTAAGCTGTCAAAGTCGATCTGGTATCCTCCAAGGACTTTGTTGGGCGAGCTAACTGTCATTGAATGAGTTGCAAGCCCGTCAGTTTCAAAAATTATCATCCCCGAAGCTCCTTCGACTGCATTCGTGATTGCAATCGAGGTGACGCTCTCAGTCAATGTCGTCTTTACGATATCGCCTGCAGTATAGTCAAAAGAAAGAACTCCCGCTGTTGTGGATACAGTTTGAATTTTTACTTTCGATTCCCAAGTGCCGACGCCGTTCGCATTTGATGTGAGGACGTAATTGTCACCCGCGCCTGTTGGCATGGTGAAGCCATTAAAAACATGTAGGTTGGGAACGTGAGCCGTGTTGGTCGCTACCGATGATAGGTTATTTGTTGCGATCATCGCGCTGTCATTATGGGTGAGCGTGTTGTTGTAACCCCCAATCAATGCGCCCCTTACACCGCTGATGTCCCCGTTAATACCGCCCAAAGAAATACTCCAGTTTCCAGATACTGAAAAACCGCTCCCACCAATAACTGTTGACCCAAGACCGCTTGCCGTTGATGTGTCACCGCCGAGAACTTCAGAGCCCCCACCTATTGCGGAGTTGTTCGTTCCCCCTAATGCAATGGCGTTTACTCCTGTCGCTGTATTATTGCCTGTAGTAATCCTGTTGCCGACTGTGACGTCGTTTGCTGTTGTTGCTCCGTTGCTTGTGACTGAATCAAGAGTCGGGTCGGCTGGTTGCAATGCTGTGTCCGCTGTCTGTCCTTGAGTCGCTGTCGCAAAGTCTCCCGTCGCGGCTTCGGCGGCTGTGCCAAGTCCGAGACTGGTCTTTGCCGCTGCATTGTCGGCGCTCTTTAATAGGTTGTCGACGTCTGTTGATACTGGATAATCTGGCATGATCTTTTATTTTTTAAGGTTGGATGTATTTGTCCCCATTAGGTGCAAGAAAGACCCCGCCCGCTGACGGGCTGAAATATCCATTGCCCGAACTCGGGGGGATAGTCGGCTCGCTTGGTGCTGAGAACGCCGTCGAAAACATGCGAACCACTGGTTTCGTGACGCTTGTTTTGACGGGGTGTCCTGTGTCTCTGCTTGGGGCGCTCATTACTAGCCTCTTGTGCTTGGCTTGATTTTTGCAATACGAACGACCATGTCGGTTGTTCCGCTTGCGCTTGATACGATAAGAGCTCCCGAGGCGCTAATTGCGCGGAATTCGCAAGCATTCGGCGACGTGACGGAAGTGTCTGACCCGCTGAATGGCAAATATAAAACTCCGCCCGTGCTTTGGACTTTGACCTCGGCTCCGCCGAATGTGCCTTCGACAGATGCGATGTAATGTTGCAACGGGACAAGCTCGATTGCTGTCGTGCCGTCTGTGGTGATGTTGAATGTCATTGTTGTTTTTGTTATTTGATTGTGACGCCTTCAATGGCGATGTGACCTTCGGGGATTTCGTCTTTCGAAACTTCGACAACGTATCCGTCCTCGGTTTCTTTGATGCTGTCAAAAGCGAGATCGAGCTTTGCCGCCAATGCTTCGGCGTGACGCTCTTGCGCGTATGACTTGCCGTCCTTGGTTCCGATGTATGCTTTGGGCTCTTGAGCGGGCTCCTGTGGCTCTTCAACGGGTGTCTCTGCGGATAGGACGTCGGTTGTTGCCTCCTCGGGCGCTTTAATTGGCTTTTCTGGGGCTCCCCCGCCTGCAACGCGTTTGTTCTCGGCGTTGATTGCTGCTCGTCGAATGCGTGCGGCAAACTTTGCCTCGGCAACTTTCTTGAGTTGTGTCTTGTCGACCTTCAATGGTTTTCTGCGGCGACGAATCGGCACGTTTGGGTTGTGAACGATTGCCTTATTGTATGAGATGTCTTTGTCCATTTGCGTTGTTTTTTGAGTAAAAAGGGGAAGCCGCCGATTTGGCAACTTCCCCCCCTTGTGGTTTTATCCTTGGAAGGGATTAGTTGTGACGGACGCGAACGATTCGCACGTTCTTTGTCTCGTATACCTGTGACCAGTTGGTCGCGTCGGCAACCTCGAGGTTTGTCGGTGCAAGACCAGCCATTGAAGCGCCGTTCCACTTCACGCCGCGTGGGTGAAGGATGAAGCGCTTGCGGTTGATAATGTTGCTATCTCCTGCGAGAGCATTGCGGTCGAGCTCGACTGCCCATGTTCCTTCGCCACCTTCGGCGGCTTCGCTTCCTTCGCCTGCGGCGTATGCAAATGCACCACGTCCGAAGAGGTATGTTGAGTAAACAGGATCGCCGTCGATTGTCTCAACTGTGATCTTGTCGTCGACGATGACTTCCATGCCTTGGAAGACGCGGATTTCTGCGGCGCCTTCGCTTGGCTTGATAAAGTCAATGAGGTCAGCTTGTGCAAGCTCGGTCTCAACCTTGGAGTGCATTGCAATCGCGGTGAGGCTTCCTTTGTTGTCGCCGAGCAATTGCTTTGCGTCGAGGATTACGTCGCCGTTGATTACGTTGTCAACTCCTGCGGAACCCGCACCACCTGTGGTGTGATATACGTCGAGGGTTGAGTTTGCTGCCATTGTTGTCTCGCCGAATACGCCTGTCAGTGTGCCAAGCAATAAGTCTTGATGTTTGCGCATCCAGTAATCTGCAAAAAGGTCAACGATGGTGTTGAGAGGATCCGCACCACTAAGCTTGCGAGAAAGGTCATTCACTGAGAATGCGTCTCCGCGCAAGTGAACGATTCCGATGTCCGCGGTTGCGGTGATCTTCTTTGGAGTAAGAGAAGCGCCGTCGGTGAGGACTTGGTCATCTCCTGCAAGATCTTGGAAGAAAGGAATGTTTACAGTCTGACCGCCTTCAGCAATTTTTGATGAAAGGGTTGATTCGATTGAAATAAGACCGCTCTGGAAGAGGCGGCTTTTTTCTGCTGTCCGCTCAACAACGTATCCCTCGAAAAGCTCGGGGACGATGATGTCTGCAACTTGTGTTTTTGCCATATTGTTTGGTTTGTTTTTTGTGTTTGGTTTGTCGAGCTATATCATCCGCATCCCCGATGCGTCGATCTACCGCCCCGCGGCTTTTCGAAATTCACTCGACGTCACCGATTAACCATTACACAGCACAATAGGTCAAAAACAAAAAGCGCCCGAAGGAGAGATTCCCTCGGACGCGTGTCGCCGTTGTTCCTTTTTGGTCAATAAGCGCCCGCGGGCGCTATGCGTTCGGGATTTTGATTGTCACTCCTGCTTGAGCCGCGAGTCGCTTTGCCTTCTGAGGGTCGGTCTTTATCAGCTTCGCTTGTTCGGTCATGTTGTGCGTCTCCTTCTTGAATGGGTTCAAGCCTGCTGTTGACCCGTCGGCTGTGCCACTCCCCCCAGCGCCTCCGCCGACGTTGTCGCTGAATAGGTGCTCGGCTTTAGTTGCGAGCTCTTTGATGAACTCGGCGGGACTGAGCGGTTGTCCTGCGGCGCCGTATCTGACTTCGCCTTTGTCGTCTCTTGCAACGAGGTTCCCTTGATCATCGAGCGAGAAGACTTCACGTCCGCGACTGAGCAAGTCCGCCTCGGCTCCTTTGCGAAGTCCTGCGGTCGCCCCCGCTGTGAGGAGTGCTTGATTGACTTTGACTGTCTCAAGCTCTCTCTTCATGGTGACGGCGAAGTCTTGAGCCTTGGCAATCTCGCTTTCGTATTTCTTGGTCATCTCTTCGGTTCTGCGCTCGACCATCTTGTCGACGTCTTCCTTCTTGGCGTTCTCGACGAACTTGCCCTCGGAGACTCCGTTCCATGCGTCGAGAATCTCGGTCGCCTTGTCTGGGTCAATGCCTTCGAATTTCTCGAGTGCTGTTTTGAGCGCTAGGTTGTTTGCACGGAAGTCGTCAACTTGTTGCTTCGGGACTGCGCCCTCGACTTTCAATACGTGCTTGCCTGTGCCGTCGTCTTGATAAAGGTCTCGGAATGATTCGTCGACGCTTTCGATATCTTGAATGATGTATTTCAACATGCCTCTTTGGTATCCGTTCGCGCCCCATCGCGCAACCAAAAAACCCCGTATCGGAACGCGCCCGATACGAGGTTGGTGTCTTTTGTTCTGTTACGCCTCGGCGGGTATGCTGATGACGATCGTGGCAACGCTTACAATCGTGTTGACGCACTCGACGTCCTCGGTTCGAAAGTATGCGTAATTGCAATCGTTCACAAGGACTCGGAATGCGTCTCCGTCTGGATGTCCCTCGAGTTTGCCTTGCACCATGAGCCCTGTCGGGAACCCGTCGCCCGGCAATACTCCGTTCTCGTTTGCTGTCACTCTTACTTGCTTGTTGATATACTGTGCAAGCTCTTGTCTTGTTTCGTTTTTGTTTTTCATGTTGTTGGTTCTCGCCGTGTTGTTTCTCGGCTCGGGCTCTATTATAACATATCACTTTTTGACAAATCCAAAAAAAGACCCGATTCGGCGTGTTTGCCAAATCGAGCCCTTGCCCTGTATGGGATAAAAAAAAGCAAATAAAAGCTTTTTGGGTTTTTCGCTATTTTGCCGAAACCTCGTCAATAAGGTTCTGGTCAATGGAAATCACGACCCCGCCGTTTGGCGAGTATGTGGCTTCTACTCCGTCGCGTTTGAACCCGATTGCAACGGGGAACGCGGATCTTTGAGCGAGCGTGCAACTACATACGAGTGCCGCTGTCAGTGCTGTCAGTATTATTTTGGTCATATCTTCAATTGTAAATTTCACGCTGTGCATTCCACCATTCGGTAATCGTCCCGTCTTCGATCTCTCTCCTGCCCTTGTCGATCATGTCTTGGAAGTCTTGCGGGTCGATCTGCCCGTCCCAATTGTATATCGAACCGAAGATTGCAATCGGATCGCTGTTGTCGGGTGTCTCAAGTTTCCCTTGTTGGTCGTCAATACTTACGAATTTGCATCTGTTGATTTGGCGCATTCCGTTTTCGCCTCCAATGAATATGACGTGATTGCCCCGCTCTGTGACGTAAGCTTTGATAACTGGTAGTATTTCATTGTCGAAATACATTGTCGAATAGGTGTTGTTTAGGTTTTCGAATTTCATGATTTTTGTTTTTTATGTTGTTGGGACTTTCTCTCCTCTGATCAAGACAATGTCTTCGGCTTTTCTCCCGTCGGGAAGAATTGCAAGTCCGTTTCTTTTCAATACGGCGATGGTGTCGTTTTTTTGTTTCTCGTTTACTGCTAGGAAAAAGTCGATTTCGTCGGGAATGAATAAGCCATTTTTGAATATGGTTTCATCTGACCCGTTGAATCCTGTTTGATTTTTTGAGAGCTCTGCATACTGGTCGATTGTCGAGAGCCTGTCTTTCAATGCTGAAACTCTTCCGTATCTGTCCCCGTCATATACTACCGCGTCGGCTCTTGCGAGGTTTCCCGCTTTGAAATACATTCCCGCTTGCAACTTCTTGTATTGAGTCTTGTCTCGTTGCCTTGTGAATGAAGAGTCAGCGCCTCCCGTGCGTATGTCGGGAATTGGGCTCGCTCCGACGTTTTGCCCGGGCCTAGATACAACAACGCCCTTTCTTAGTCGTTGCCCTGTTGATGTGAAGTCGCCTCCCGATTGCAACATGCTGTCGAGCACTCCCGACATTTCTCCGTATGTATGGTGATGAAAGGCAATGTTCTTTGTTCTCGAATCGGTCTCAATTTGCTTCCTTGTAATGTCCGCTCGATATGATGCCTTGCGACCCTCGTCAAAGCTGTTTGCAACGCCGTCGGCTGTGTATCCTTCTGTGCCCCTCTGCGGAACCTTGGTCTCGTATTGTTTCTCGATGAAGGTTCGCGCATTTTTGATGCGCTTCTCGATGTCGGGTTCTGCAATCGCTTTTTTCCATCCTGCTTTGTTGGTGTCGTTGTGGACATTGACAGTCTTCGACAACCATACCATTTCTTTGTAGTTATCGTCGGCGGGTTTTGTTTCAACTCCGAGCCTGTCGAGTGCCCCTATTGCTTGTGTGATCCTGTCCGCATTGACTTCGCCTTCAATCTCGATTGTGACTCGCCCTTCTAGTGCAAAACCCTCGCGCTCTCTTGTGCCCTCGAGCCTGTCGACAAATTCGATGGATGTCCCGTCTTCTAGTCTCAGCTTGTATACGTCCGCCTCGGTTCCAATCTTGACCGCAAGTTGTCCGTCGTTGATTCCCTCTCCGTTCTTGAATATTGAGCTTCGTTGCTCGAAGTCGTTCGAGACTGTCCCGACAAATGCTTCCGCGGCGGGGTCGGCTTTCTTTTTTGATTTTGGAGGCTCGAACAAATACCCCTCGCTCGGGAGGGTGACTTGTAAGCTTTTCGGGACGTTTGATTTTGTTTGAACGTGATCGTAAAGCTTTTGGATTGAGTCAGCTTGCTTCTTGTAGTGCTCAAGCATTTTGACTTTCTCTTTGTCAATAACCTTGGCGCTTTTGTCGATTTCGGCATACAAATCTTTCTCAATAGCTTCTTTTGCTTTCTTAAAGTTCTGGATTGTGACGGCGTTGAATTGCTTGTCGTCTTTGTGGACATAGGTCGTCTTGACCATCGCCATCATTTTTGCATGGTAGAGCTTGTCGTCTGGGTGCTTTTGTGGTCCGGATGCCTCTTGCTTTCGAGTTGCTGTGACTCTTTTCAGCTTGTCTTGTGGTAGCTTGTCTCGAATTGCTTTCGCTCCCTCGTCAGTGACCTTTAGTTGAATGAGGGTCTTTTTCTTGCCGTCTGTCGTCGTCTCTTGCCATGCAATTGCGTTCAAGTCTTCGACGTGTGTCGTGCCAAGGTCGATTGCGTATCCATTGATTCGAGCGTTCTTGACTTTCTCGGCAACAATCCTCGGTTGCTTTGTTACGTCTAGAGCGGCTTGTTTGCCCTTTCTCGATGCTTCTTGGATTGCTGGTTTTTGCTCGGCAGGCAACAACGACTCGAGGTATTCGATCCTCTGCTTGAAGACCTTTGTCTCGGCGGCTGTCGCTGTGCTCTTGACTATCTCGACGAGGTTGTCTTTGCGCTTTACGATTTCGCGAATCTGATCGTTGATCTCGTTTTGCGATATCCCTTCGAATATCTTTGCCGTCTTGCCGTTGCCCGCTGCAATGCTGGGGTCTCTCATGCTCTCGAGCTCTCCGACAACCTTGCCCCATGCTTTTGAGTCTTTCTTCGCTCCTTGGGCTCTGTATGCCAGTGACGCCCCGTTGTCGATTCGGTATGGCACGCCGTCTCTGATCAGAATGTTGTCATTTGATTGCCCCGCGACGTCGCGGTTCCCGAGAAGGCTGTCTAAAACAAAGTGCTCTTGCAATTGCCTGTTGACCTTGGCTTGAGCTTTTTCGCTTTCTCCCGATTCCCATTTGCCAAGCTCTTTTGAGTTGTCGACGTATTCTGCGACCTTGTATGTGACGCCGTCTTTAACAAAGGTCTTTGACCCCGGCACCTTGGCTCCCATCTCGCGATAAATGCTGTCGGCTGTCGCCTCATTGATCAATGCCTTGCTGTCGAGGTTGTTGTCAAACGAGTCACTCTTGACGACCCATTGCTTGCCCGTGTCGGGGTCGACCATCAATTGAGGCTTTGTCGACCCGTTTAGTTGCTTTACGAACTCGAGTTTCTCGGGCTCGGGGAATACGAGGTCGAGGTTCTTGACGTCCTTGTCGAACTTGGTCGAGGTTTCGTTGTCTTTGAGTTTGTTTGCAATGACCTTCTCTTCGGCTTTCTTGTCCAGCTTTGCGGGCGTTGCTCCCGCTTCAAAATCTTCAATCTCCTTTTTCGCCGCTGCAATTTGCGCCTCGAGCCCGTCGATTTTCATGCTGACGACCTCAACTTTCTTCTCGAGTTTTTTCTTTTGGTTCGCGTCGTTTACTCCTTGGTAAAAAGCGGCGTTTTCCTCGGGAGACAAGTTGACAATGATTTGCAACTCTTTGTCGCTGGGGACTTTTCCCTCAGTGAGTTTTTTCTTTGCCTTGCTCAAGTATGAAGCTTGAGTCAATTGCGCTTGCTTCTCTGCGGTCAAGACTTTGAGCTTCTCGTTGATGACTGAGAAATCCCCCGATTCGATTTGATCCCATTTCTCGGGTTTGATGCCTGTCAAGTCTTGGAATGCTTTCTTCGTCGCGGCGCTTGGCTTCTCCATTGCCTCCGCAATTTCTTTGTATGCTTGGATGCTGTTCTCTTGCTCGAGACTCGCCTTTGCCTTTAATACGTCGGTGTCAGTGTATCCGTCTGGGTAAAGCTTCTTGTGTTTTTCGTATGCAAGCTTTTGCGTGCTTGTGCCGTCCTTGTATTCTTTGAGCTTTGTCTCGAGGATCGTTTTGTCTTGCGAGATTTGTTCGGTGAGCTTTTTCGATGCCCCGAGGTCGTCGGCTTGCTTGTAAAATTCCGCGGTTTCTGCGCCCGACAATGACTTGATCGCCTCAAGACCTTTTGGACTCGGGTTTTTACCTTCTGAGATCGCCTTCTTTGCTTTGCTCAGATTCGAAGCTTTTGTGAGTTGCGCTTGTTTCTCTGTCGCGGCTCCCTTGGCTTGGTCTAGTAATGACGTGTCAGAAATGCCTTTGTTTTGCTTCTTGATGTCTGTCAGCGCTTCGCCGAGCAATTTGTTTCCTTTGGTCTTCGGATTGTTGAGGACGTCGTTGATTGCTTTCTCGGCGTTGTATTGCTCAACGTCGATCATTGTCACCTTGACCTTGTCGTCTCCATTTAGCTTTGCGGCTGTCCATTGGTGATGACCTTCAATGATTTTGAACTTCCCGTCCGTGTCGCGTATTACAACGATGTTGTTTTTTGGCAGGGTCGGGTCTTTTGCATATGCTTCGACGTCTGATTTGAAAACTTTGCTTGTCCCGAGCTTGAGCTCGTCGGTTGCAATGAACTCGGTCGACAAGTGTTCGGTCAAAAAGTTATCGTGTGCCTTTTGATACTCAAGCAACTTGGCGTTTGGTATCGGTTGAAAGTCCCCCAAGTCTTCAATGATTAGGGCGGCGGCAATTTCTCTTTCTCCATTTGCGAGCTTTCTCGAGAGTGTCCCTTGCGGCAAGTTGTCGATCTTGTCTTGCAATGTTTCCTCTTGGGGCTGAATCACTCCCTCGGTCTCGATTGCAAACTCCTGTCCGTCGCTAGTGACTGCAATGTCGAGTTGCTCGAGGGTCAAAGGTCGATTGTCTTGATTGGTCAAGTCGCTGATTTGAAGCTGCCCGCTTCTGAATGCGTTTGCTCTGTTTATTCCTAAGACTTTATTTTGGAATTCATTCGGCTTTGTCTTTAACCATTCGCCATAGGTTTTGTCTTTCGGGATTTGTCCATCCATGCTTGCGCGTGACCTTACAACGGCGCCCTTTCGCTGTTCTTCGCTCATGCCCATCTCTTTGAGCCTGTCGTCGACTGCGGCTTGAAATTCCTTGTCCCCGAGTGACTTGATTTTCTTGCCCGTCAACTCTGAGAGGCTCGGCAATACGGGGACTTGTGTTGAACGACATCCCCAGTGCGCCGTCGGCCCGGGGAACTGCTTGTCGTGATCGACGGGCTCGAATTCTGGCAATGACCATCGCTTGCCGTCGAGCGCCATGCATGTTTTCGTCGTCCTCGAGTCCAGCGTCGCCAACCATCTGATTTCGCCGACGATGTCGTCGTTCTCTAAAATTGCCTCAATTCGCGCCTCGTTGCTGACTGTTTGCACTGAGCTCCTCGCCAGTGTCTCGGCTTGAGCCTTCGAGACGTTCATGATCCCGTCTTTGTAGTTGTTCGCCTTCGTGCCGCGGATCCTCTTCGCTAAGTCTCCGACGTCCTCGCCTGCAAGATATCCTTGCCGCATTTGCCCCTCGAATTTGAATCGTAGTGCCTTGTCTTGTTCCTGCCACCATTTGCCGCTTGAGTGTCCCTCGATTGCACTGCGACGCATTACGGCGTTGACTTGGGTCTCTGTGGGGCTCTTGCGCAACAAGGGAACTCCGATCGCACCATTGAGCGCCGCCTTTGTCCCTTTGATTTGCGTCCGCGCTAGTTTGTCGAGGTCTTTCTCGGTGTTCTTGGTGATCGTCTTGTATGACTCGTTGATTGTCTGAGACGTATCCTTCAAGAGCATTTGCAAGTTGCCTTTCTTACTAGGGCTCGCGACCGCAATCCTTTTGACGAGGTCTTGTTCTAGGGTCTCGAGCTCCTTGATGACCTTCTTTCGAATGCCCGCCTCGACGCGCAAGATATTTATCGCATTGGTATTTGACCAATCCTCGAGATATTCGTTTGCGGACATTTGCCTTTTTTAAGCTTCGACCTCGTCTTGCTCCTCTTCGGGCTCTTCTTGCTCTTCGCTTAATTGCGGCGCGGGCTCGGGCTCGGGCGCTGGCGTCGGCATTGGTGATTCTTGCTCGAGGTCTCTTTTCTCTTCGTCGGCTGTTGTGCCCTCTGGATACATTTCGCCTTTTTGGAGGTTGTAGAAAAATGTCGGATATGAGATCGCTCCCATTTGCAACGCTGAAACAAGCGCCGTCAATGTTTGGGGATTCATGCCCGCCGATACAAAGTCTTGCGATACAACAATGAAGTTTGTTTCGGAATAGTCTTTCGGCTTTTTTGAGGACGTCTTGTCAGACCACCATGCCGCAATCTGCATTGCTCGCGATAGTGAGGCGCTCATTGCCGAGCTCATGCGACTAAGAGACGCTGTGTCGGCGCTTGCTCTCAACTGGACTGTCTCGAATGCTTCCGCGTCTCTGGACTCTGCAAAAAGCAACCTCGCCCCAAGTGCTGACATTTGTTGTTGCTTCTCTTCGAGTGCTTTCGTGAGCTCTGAAAGTCCGCTTCCCGTGAACTCCAAGAATCCGAACTTTGCGTTGTCGTTCTCGCTGATCCACGCATATTCCGTCCCCAACTTGAATGTCCCGTTCTCGGCGTCAATGCCTGTCGCGTATGGTGTCGGCAATGCGGCAATGTGGCGAGCGTGCTCGAGGTCGACGCTTGAAATGTAGTGACTGACGTTGATTTGCGCCAAGTCCTCGAGGGGGATTTCCCCGACGTCGGGTTTTGTGTGCGTTGCCCCGTGAAAGACCACGGGAATGAAAGTCATGTTTTTGCCTCCGCGCATTGGCTCGAAAGTTTCTTCGGCTTCCATTGAGGATGTGATCCCCTTGCCTAAGTATGTTTCGACTCCGCTTCCCGTGTATTGAGAGGTCTTGTTTCTGTCTGAATAAACGTCGACTGTAAGAATGCCGTCTCTGATTCGATATATGCGGATCCTCTCCGTATTGGCTGTCGATACGTCGTCCCCCTTCATCTCGTCGTCACGCTCTCGCACCTTGAGATAATCGAGCACGTTCTTTCCCCGTGTTCTTGTAGTGTGCCAATCGAGGATATCGACTTCTCGATAAAACGCGAAATATGGTCTTTGTTCCTCTTCCGACCATTCGATGATTGTGCATGCCCTGCCAGTGCTTGAGACCGCTTCCGCCAACTCGACGCAATAGTTGGTTATCGTGTTGCCTTGCATGTCAATGTCGGCAAGGACTTGTGCATCGAGTTCGGTCTCTGTCTCGGGCGGCTTGCGTGTCAACAATCCAGTTTGCGCCCTGTTTGCTGTTGATGTGCCGTTGAAGAAATTACCCCGTTGTTTGAACTTCTGATATTCCTTGTCGGTCTGTCCGTCGAGCCTCGGGAGATATGTCTCTCCTAGCTTCTTTATTGTGCGACCCCCTGCGATGCAATCAATGACTGTTTTCCACCCTTCGACGTTTTCTTCGTATTGGGTATGGACTGATTCGATGCTCATGATGTTTCCCTTTCTACTTAGTAAAGAGGCACTCGTCAAAAATATTTAAGCGAATTTGTGATTTATTGCTCAAAACGCAACGCGTCCCTCTGTCCCCAATCCACGATTTTTGTGTTCGCGTGATTTACTTTCAATTTCTTGAGCCTCTTTGCCGCCTTCATGACCTTTTCCATGTCAACGCTGTCGCTGTGTCTTAATCTTGTGAGTAATTGATCTTGAGTCAATTTTCTTGGGTTTGTTTGCATTCGTGGAAAGGGTATGATTTTGCAGTGGACTAGATCAATCGCCCTCTTCCTTTTTCTCGGGAGGTTTCTCGGCAAGCTCAGAAACATGGCTTGCGGTTTCGGGTGTTTGCTTGGAAAATATTCGATCCCAGCCTTGACGATATTGCTCATTGCTGACTTTGGTCTTGATCAAATCCTTGGTGATGTCGTTGCGTGCGGGTGTGCTCATTGTCAATCGGGGTCGTATGCGCTTGCGACCATGATCATTGCCGCCTCTTCGTCATCATTCTCGATCGACTTCATCGCTCCTGCGAGTGCAACGCTTCGCCTGTTCAAGTCGTCAGTGACGTAGATGTCAAGTTGGTCTCTTGCGTTCTGCTTGATGAGGTTCCATTCGTCAGCGTATTTCTTGCGGCAATGGGCAACGACTGTCGCAATACCTCTTGCTGTTTGCCTGTAAGGGGTCGCATCCATTCTTAAAAAGGGATTTCGTCTTCGTATGTAATAGCGCCCGCGGGCGCTTGCCTCTGTGGCTCCGCTGGGGGGAGATGCGACGCTCGAGGCATACTTTGCTGACTTTCGGGTTGCAACGCGCTAGGGGCTCCGTTTTGAGCCTTTGCACCTATAAATTGCGCATTGATGATTGTC